>Ga0335081_10005699_pt1 | contig 19742 bp, 14 predicted proteins | sample Lox_Sample_35_FD_206713 | JGI IMG/M metagenome (GOLD analysis project Ga0335081, IMG submission 206713) | Soil microbial communities from Loxahatchee National Wildlife Refuge, Florida, United States - Lox_Sample_3.5 | ecosystem: Environmental > Terrestrial > Soil > Wetlands | place: USA... | reverse complement strand
CTGCTGGTGGATGGCGATCGGGTAGTGGCACTTGGCATCGATGCCGTTTTCATTCAGAAAGGCCAGCAGCGAATCGCGATGCTCCGGCTTCCCGGTCTCGACAACATACAAATGGTAGACGTGATAGTAGCCCGGCATCTCGTAAGGAAGCGTGAGCGACGCGGCATCCTTCAGGCATGCGGAATAGCGGCTGGACCACTTGCGCCGCAGCGCGTTCCATTCGTCGATGTGCTTCAGTTTGGCGCTCAAGACAGCAGCCTGCAGATCGTCGAGACGGCTGTTATAGCCGGGACTGTGACACGACCTCTTGTCCGACCCGTGGTTCCGAAGTTTGCGGACCACGCGGTCCACGTTCTCGTTGTTGGTGACCACGGCTCCGCCGTCGCCGAAACACCCCAGATTCTTTTGGATGATGAAGCTGGTGCAGACTGCGTCGCTCCACTCTCCGATGCGGAACCCGTCGCCCCGGGCCCCGACGCCTTGCGCATTGTCTTCGATTACCAGAAGCTTGTGCCGGCCGGCGATTGTGCGGATGGCCTTCATGTCCGCGCACTGGCCATAAAGGTGCACCGGAACCAGTGCCTTGGTTTTGGGCGTAATCGCCGCCTCTATTTTCGACGGGTCAATGCAGTTGGTCCGAGGGTCGGAATCGACGAACACCGCGGTCGCCCCCGCGATCCAGATCGCTTCCGCCGTCGCGAAGAACGTGTTCGCCGTGGTGATGCACTCATCGCCCGGGCCGATGCCCAACGCCTGAAAGGCAAGCCATAAGGCGTCCGTCCCATTGCCGACGCCACAGGCATATTTCATGCCGTGATAATCGGCGAATTCCTTCTCGAACCGCTTGAGCGCCGGTCCCATTACATACTGCCCCGACTCCAGCACTTCGCGAATGTTGGAATCGATTTCAGCCTGAATGTTGTGATATTGCCGGACGTGACCATAAAAAGAAACGTTCATCCTGATGCTCCCTATTTCGATTTGCGGTCGTCTCGAATCCTGTTCGCCAGGTTTTCATCCCCCGAGATCCTCGGGTTCCGATTAATTCGAGTTGCGGGTATTATACACCGGACTACAGAGACTACGGCGCTCGTGCCGTCGCGGCCTTCAGATCCTGAACTTGCTCTTTCAAGTTCCTGAAACTGCGGAAGGGCCCGAAGTCCAACTCGCGACCACCACGAGGAGGCTCCCGGCCTCAACAGCGTCCGTCCAGGCTACCGGTTGCGAGCCGGTCCGCCTGCGGGCGTTTCTCGTTCGTCGAAGGCCATCAGGCCGAGTGTCGCGAGCACCTCGTTGGTCGAAGTCTCTATATCCTGTTCCCCCTGTCTGAACCAGAAGTGAAACACTGCATCGAGAATGGCGAGGGTCAGATCCGTCAGAACGCCTGGAGGCAGACGGCGAAAGGCTCTGCCCCGCGAGGCGAATGCCGCCTCGACACGTTTCCGCAACTCCGGCGCTCGCGAATTCAGTGCTTCCTTGGCGGCGGGATATCTCGCTACGATCTGCATCACTCTACGCGTGTGGGAACGCGCCGTGCACTGTTGCGCTACCTGAAGTACGGCGCGGTGGACAACATCCGAAACCGAACTTCCGGGGGGGCAAGCTCGTACCGCTTCGCTGAGAAACGTGCCGTAGTCCATGATTCCAGAAGCCATCAAGTCGCTCTTCGACGAGAAGTAGCGGAAGAACGAACGTCTCGAAACCCCAGCTCTGTCCGCGATTTCGTCGACCGTTGTCTCGTCGTATCCTTTCTCAGCGAAGAGGTCGGTTGCCGCATCCCAGATGGCGGATTTGACCAACAGGTGTTTGCGCTCCTGAAGGGAGAGCGGAGCGCCTGCAGAAAGAGATGGGGACTCTGAAGGCCTTCCGGACATTGCACGTCGCACGGAGGACAGTGTAGCACTCTCGCGCAGTAAAGTACACTATAATGTTGACATTGGCACTGTGGTGTCACTATACTCTAGATCATTGGCCGTCGCGCCATTCAACAGAGAAAGGCAAACAATGAACAAGTCTCTACGCCATGTCCTGGCCATCCTTTTAGCGGCGATTCCCGCGGTTGCTGCCGATTCCGTCAGCGGCAAGTGGCAGATCCACCAGAGCATTGTCGGCAACGAAAGCGACCTGTCCTGCACCCTCACGCAGACCGGCGACGACCTGTCAGGCACCTGCGACAGCCCTACTGGCGCTGTCAAGATCAGCGGGAAAGTGTCTGAGACGAAAGTGACCTGGACCTTCCAGTCCGAGTACAACGGCTCTCCCCTTACGATGAAGTACTCCGGAACGATGGCATCGCCCACAAAGATGACTGGGATCGTGAGCGTCGATCCGTACAACGTCGAAGGCGAGTTCACGGCTACTGCGGCCAAGTAGGCTGCCTCCGAAGGCCCTTGCGGAGCAGAGTGACGAAACAAACGGGCAGACGATGATACCTCTAAGCCGGGCCGTGGGCGCGCTTTCGATCGCGCTAACGATGGCTCCCGCCGCCAGCGGACAACCGGTTTCGCTGTCCCCGGCAACGCTGCCGCGCATCGGCGCCGTCGATGAACGGTTCCAGTCGTTCAACACCGAGATGCTGGAAGTGACGGGCGGCCGCTTCTGGAAGCCGTACAAAGACTACGCCGCAGGCGCAAAGGCTGCGCCGATGAGTTCGGATCTGTACGAAGACAGGCCGCCGGCCGATCTCGGCCAAGCACGCCTGCGAAAGCTGGCCGCGGCTCTCGGTCCCTTCTACCTGCGGGTCAGCGGAACCTGGGCCAACAGCACGTACTTCCAGGACACGGATGCTGCCGCTCCCGCGACTCCGCCCCAGGGCTTCAACGCAGTGCTCACGCGACAGCAGTGGAAGGGCGTGGTCGATTTCGCGCGCGCGGTGAAGGCGGAACTGATGATCTCGGTCGCGATTAGCGACGGCACGCGCGATAACAGGGGTGTGTGGACGCCGGAGCAGGCGCGGGCACTATTCGCTTACACGAAGTCGATCGGGGGCAGGATTGCCGCTGTCGAGTTCATGAATGAGCCGGACGTGGCGAACCACGGCGCAGCGCCGAAGGGGTATGATGCGGCCGCTTACGCTCGGGATATTGCCGTCTTCCGTCGTTTCCTGAAGCAAACGGCGCCGGATGCCCTGTTCGCAGGTCCGGGTTCGGTCATGGAAGGAGGCAAGGTCACGATCCCGATTCAGCCGGGGCTGGTCACCGAGAAGCTGCTGCAGGCGACCGGACCGGTATACGATGTCTTCTCCTACCACCTTTATGCCGCCCTCTCCCAGCGCTGCGGCGGCGCGATGCCCGGACTCGGAACCACAAGCGCCGCAGCGCTCTCCGATGACTGGCTGTCCCGCCCCGAAACGATCAACGCGTACTACGCCGGACTGCGCGACCGGTTCGAGCACGGGAAGCCGGTTTGGGTGACCGAAACGGCGGAGACCGGTTGCGGCGGCGATCCATGGTCCTCGACGTACGTGGATACATTTCGCTATCTGAATCAGCACGGACGGCTGGCACAGAAGGGGGTGCAGATCATCGCTCACAACACTCTCTCGGCCAGCGATTACGCCCTGCTGGACGAAAGGACGCTCGAACCTCGTCCGAACTACTGGGCCGCGCTCCTTTGGCGGCAGTTCATGGGGCCAATCGTGCTCAGCCCTGGTCCAGCGGCCGAAGGCGGCTTGTACCTCTACTCGCAGTGCATGCCGGAACGCCGCGGAGGGGTGACGGTGCTGGCGATCAATGCGGGTCCGGCGGCCCGGGCGTTGACGATTCCGCTGTCTGGAGAGCGCTTCACTCTGACCGCCAGGGAACTCGAGAGTCAAGAGGTCGAACTCAACGGACACCTGCTGAAGACCGGCGCGGACGGTTCGCTCCCCTCCATCCATGGGACCAAGTTCGGGGCGGGAAGCCTGGACCTGCCGGCGACGAGCAGCACCTTTCTGACGCTTCCGCAGGCGGGCAACAAGGCCTGCCAATGAGAATTCGGCTCGCCTCCATTCCATATCTCAGTGCGTCCACCGAACCGGGCGCAACGCCTTGACCGCGGGCAACGGGCACGGCCTGTTGAAATTCGGATACGCTTGACCTATATTGGCCTCGGGCAAGTATGTGCCGGAGGAAGTCTCGTATTCCACGATTGATGCGGGATCTGCCGGCGGGATTGGACTTGCCGTACCAAGAGTGTATAAAAGATAAAAGGACCGTTTTAGATTTAACTGCGTTTGGGAAAGCGAGGTGGCCGTGGAGGAAGCGAGCCAGATAGTCGGAATCGCGAAGGAATCCGCCCCAGGAGAGCAGCGCGTAGCTATGGCGCCGGGCGCGATGTCCCTACTGAAAAAAACCGGCGTCCAACTTGTTGTGGAGACCGGGGCGGGCGAGCTTGCCGGACACCCGGATGCCGAGTACAGCGAGAAAGGCGCGAGGATCGCAGGCCGCCAGGAGGTCTTTCGGGAGGCTCACGTCTTGCTTCAGGTGCGCAGTCCCGGCGCCAACCCGGATAACGGCGACGAGGACTTGCGGCTGATGCAGCGAGGACAACTGGTCATCGGATTCGGAGAGCCATTGACATCTCCCAATACCGCCCTGGTTCTGGCCGAACGCGGCGTAAACTTCCTGGCGATGGAACTGATTCCGAGAATCACGCGCGCCCAGAGCATGGACGCTCTGTCGTCCATGGCGACAATTGCAGGGTATAAGGCGACGTTGATTGCAGCCAATACGCTGCCACGCCTTTTTCCCATGCTGATGACTGCTGCCGGAACGATCCCGCCGGCGCGAGTCCTCGTGATGGGCGCCGGCGTCGCCGGACTTCAGGCAATTGCCACGGCGCGCAGGTTGGGCGCGTTGGTGAGCGGCTACGACATACGCGCGGCCGTCAAAGAACAGGTGGAGAGCCTGGGCGCGCGGTTTGTCGAGTTGGAGTTGGACGACGGAACCGCCGAGGATAAGGGCGGCTATGCCAAAGATATGGGGCAGGAGTTTTACCGGCGCCAGCAGCAACTTCTGGCCGGGGTATTGGCCCAGCAAAACGTCGTAATCACAACGGCGGCTGTACCCGGCAAGAAGGCGCCGGTCCTGATCACGCGCGACATGGTCAGCCGCATGGCGCCCGGATCGGTGATCGTGGATATTGCCGCGGAACGAGGCGGCAACTGCGAGTTGACGCGCCCGGGGGAAGCGGTCAACGCAGGCGGCGTCCATATTCTCGGACCCGTGAACCTGCCATCGACAGTACCTCATCATGCCAGCCAGTTGTACGCGCGCAACATCGCCACACTTCTGAGTTATCTCCTTAAGGACGGCGAACTGAAGCTCGACCGCGAAGACGAGATCGTGCGGGAAACACTGGTGACGTTCAACGGCGAAGTGGTTCATCCGCGGGTGCGGGATCTGATGCCTTTATTTTCCGCGCAAGCCCATTAGGAGCACTGTATGCTTTCCAGTCTTGAAATCGCTCTTTACGTTTTCATGCTCGCGACATTCCTCGGCCTGGAGGTGATTCGTAAGGTCTCTCCGCTGCTGCACACGCCGCTGATGTCGCTCACCAACGCCATCTCGGCCATTTCCGTTGTAGGAGCCATTCTCATCACCTCAGCCCAGGGTGCCACCCCGCTCAGCAAGGTCCTGGGGTTCATCGCGATTACCGCCGCTGTGACGAATATTGTCAGCGGATACCTGATCACCGATCGCATGCTCAAGATGTTCAAGAAGCCGGAGGACAAGAGGTAATGGCGCACCTGGTGAATTACATCTACCTCGTCTCGGCGGCGTTGTTCATCTTGTCGCTCAAATGGATGAATTCGCCGGTGACGGCGCGGCGCGGGGTGTTCGCGGGAGAAATCGGCATGCTGATGGCGATTACCGGCACGCTCCTCGCGCACGAGGTGTTCAACTGGCAATGGATTCTAGCCGCCTTCCTGATCGGAACAGCCGCAGGCATTCCTATTGCCTACCTCATGCCAATGACCGCGGTGCCGCAGCGAACCGCGATGTCACACGCCTGCGGTGCGCTGGCGGCAGCGTTGGTTGGCACGGCGGAATTTTACAGGGAACCGAATCAACCCAAATATGTACTGGTGGCGTTGATCATCGAAACGCTGTTAGGCTTCCTCACATTTACGGGCAGTTTGATGGCTATGGGTAAATTGCAGGAGATTCTGCCACAACGTCCGATTACCTACCGCAACCAGAACCTGACGAACCTGGGGCTCTTCGCGGTTGCCGCAGCGCTCGGGGTCCGGCTGATCCTGGTTCCGACAGATACGTGGATATTCCCGATCTTTGCGGGACTCTCCCTGCTCTTCGGTGTCCTGCTGATCATTCCCATCGGCGGTGCGGACATGCCGACGGTCATCGCGCTGCTGAACTCGTACGCGGGCCTGTCAGCTTGCGCCATGGGCTTCGTCCTGGACAATCGCATGCTAGTCATCGCGGGCGCCCTCGACGGCTCCTCGGGCCTGATCCTCTCCATCATCATGTGCAAGGCCATGAATCGCTCCTTTACGAACGTCCTGTTCGGCGCCTTCGGACAGATACAAATGAAACATGGCGCGGCGGAGCAGCGGCCGGTGCACAGCGCCAGCGCGGAGGAAGCGGCGGCTATTCTGGAGGCCTCCTCCAGTGTGATCATCGTCCCGGGCTACGGCCTGGCGGTAGCGCAGGCGCAACACAAGATCCGGGAGCTATCGGACGCGCTCATGCGGCGGGGTATCGACGTGAAATTCGGGATCCATCCCGTAGCCGGACGAATGCCGGGACACATGAACGTTCTGCTGGCGGAAGCCGATGTCCCTTATGACAGGCTCTGGGGAATGGAAGAGATCAACGCTGAATTCCCGCAGTGCGATGTGGCCTTGGTGATCGGCGCAAACGACGTCACGAATCCCGCCGCAAGGAATGACAAATCGAGCCCGATCTACGGAATGCCGATTCTGGATGTCGACAAGGCACAGACTGTAATGGTGATCAAGCGATCGATGCGGCCGGGGTTCGCGGGAATTGACAACGATCTGTACTATCTGGATAAGACACTGATGTTGTTCGGAGACGCCAAAGCCTTTGTGACGGATATCCTCAAGGAATTGCCGATGGCCGTAGCCGCAGCCAGATAGATGGCCAATTCGAAGCCCGAGAGTTTCGCACAGATTGTAGCATTTACGCACACTGTCAGATAAAAATCGAATTCCATTGTTGAATACTACTTACAGATCTATACTAACCGTGGCAGGAACTTCAATGGAAATCCGTTGCCAGCGGCGGGTGCGGCGGGATTGAGGGGGGTGCGAGATGGCGTCCGTTTGTCCCAGGTGCCACAGAGTCCTGGAAGAAGACGAGGTCTGCTGCGCACAGCTTACCTGTACATTGCGGTGCACCAGTTGTTTCAAGGTCACGATCGGCGTGGCCATTCCATATGGGAGTTGTTTCCTCTGCGGCGGCCAACTGGAGATCATGGCAGACCGCGACGTGGGAGATAGCATGGTGCATCCGCCAATCCACGACGCGATGCAGTTCGAATTGGATTTATTCCATTTTTATCGCCTGGCTGAAGAAAAGGCCACAAAGCCCGAACAGCGCATCGTGCTGGAGTCTCTATCCGAAGGAGCCGGCGCTCATTTGTTCGACCTCAAGGAGAGATATCACGCGCAACCCGGGTGGGAGATGGTGGAGCTTGCATCCAATGAAGACACGCTGCAGTCAGACTGGCCGGTTCGAGGTCTTCGCATAGAAAGCAGCGCAGAAATTGCCGATTTGTACCAGATGGCGCTGACGATGGAGCGTCGTGCGCGAGACCGCTTCTATGAACTGGAGCACGAGTTTCCCCTTGGGCTTGAAAACGAGTTGTGCAAGGAGCTGGCCGCCGAGGAGGACGAGCATATAGCCATGCTGGAGACGGAATTGGCGCTAATCGCGTGAACGATCCGCCAGACGGCATTCGACCCTTTCCTTAGGACTCGACACGGCGTGCCTGGGCGTTCCAACGCAACCGCCGCCCGCTGCGGTACGACTGCATGGCCATCGAAAGCACGATGTTGGTCGCCTGGCTGGCTTCCACCGGCGCATTCGGTTGCTTGCGGCTGGCGATGCACTCAAGGAAGTTGCGGATGTGGCTCAGCGTGGCGAAATTGAAGCTGCCCGGGGACTTCCTCTGCGTGCTCGGCGTCATCTCGAGAGCGTTGCTTTCGGGGTACAACGCGTACGATTCGCGGCCCACATCAAACCTCGCCTTGTTGCCGTGGAACTGCTTGATTTGATCGTTGAACGCGCTATAGCGCATCGCCCGGTACCCCAGGGTGAAGACCGCGAGGTAGTTCTCGGGATACTCGACCGTGATGGTCGCGGTCTCCGGGACCTCGGTTCCGGATAGCTCCGGCCGGTTTCCGGTGCAGGTCACGGCGGCCGGCTGATTCGCATTCATGAACCACTGGATGCAGTCGATAATGTGGGCGGCCTGGCCGACCAGCAAGCCGCCCGAGTAATCCCAGAACCAATACCAATTGAAAAAGCGCACCGGATCGGGAGGACGATTGGGCGCGGTTCCGAGCCATTGCTTCCAATCCAAGTCCCCCGCAAGCTGGCGCTGGTTCAGAGAGGATTGGTTGTTGTACCACGCGGAAGTGACCAGACGGATTTCGCCGATTTGCGTACTCTGCATAATCTTCCTGGCTTCCAGAAACAGCTCGGCGCTGCGGCGTTGCGTCCCCACCTGGACAATCCGGCGCGCGCGCTCCACCGCCTCGATGATCTGGAAGCCCTCGTCGATCTGGTGAGCCAGAGGTTTCTCGACGTACACATCTTTGCCGGCCTCCACAGCGTCGATCACCATGCGCGCGTGCCAGTGATCTGGTGTGGCGACGATCACGGCATCGATGCCCTTCTCATCGAGCAGCCGGCGATAGTCGCGAAAAGGCCTGGCTCCGCTGGATGCCTCGTTCAGGCCAGCCTGGAGATTGGGTTCGTACACATCGCAGACTCCGGCCACCTCCACCCCAAGCTCTTTGAATTGTCCAATCAGGTATCGGCCGCGCCCGCCGGCGCCAATGATCCCGGCGCGGACGCGATCGTTGGCCCCCAGGATCCGCATTTGGGCCGCGGCTGTTGTCATCAGAAAGGTCCGGCGCTCCATCGTCTTACCCCTGGGGGAGATTATCATGATTAGCCGGGATGAGAGAAATGCCGAGAAACATGCGAAAGCATCGCCTGCTGCCCTTGGCAGCCGTGATCTGCCTTCTGTTCCCGCCGGCCGCCGGCGCGCAGAGCCCGCTCCCCGGCACCCAGCCTCTGACGATCGGAGCTGATCCGGCCGCCTCCATGGTGGAAGCGATCCACGCATTTCTGGATCGCGAGACCGAAGCCGCCGGCGCCGGACGCGCGGCTCTATGGGGCAGCGATCCCGCTCCGAACCGGGAGCGGTTCCGGAAAATGATCGGAGCGGTGGATCCGCGCGTCCCCGTAAGCGCCCTGGAACTGGACGCCACCACATCCCGGCCGGCGGAGATCGCCTCGGGTGCGGGATATCGGGTCTATGCCGTCCGCTGGCCGGTTTTCGATGACCTCACGGCGGAGGGGTTGCTGCTCGATCCCGAAACACCGCCGGTGGCCAGAATCGTGGCGGTTCCAGACGCAGACTGGTCCCCCGAGATGCTCACCGGCCTCGCGCCCGGCCTGGAGCCGGCGGCGCAGTTCGCGCGCCGCCTGGCGGAGAACGGATGCCAGGTCGTGGTCCCGGTGCTGATCGATCGGCGGGACACCTGGTCTGGCATTGCCGGCATCAAGATGACCAACCAGCCCCATCGCGAATGGATCTACCGGATGGCTTATGAGGCCGGGCGGCACATCATTGGATACGAAGTGCAGAAGATCCTGGCCGCGGTCGACTGGTTTGCGGCCGAGAATGCGCGGCGTTCCGTCCCGATCGGAGTAGCGGGCTACGGTGAGGGTGGGCTGCTGGCCCTCTATTCGGCGGCGCTCGACACGCGCATCGGCGGGGCCTTGGTCAGCGGTTATGTTCAATCGCGGCAGGAAGTATGGAAGGAGCCGATTTATCGCGATCTCTGGGGTCTGTTGCGTGAATTCGGCGATGCCGAGATCGCCCGCCTGATCGCGCCGCGCAGCCTCGTCGTGGAAGCGGCCCGCATGCCGGCGGTGGCCGGCCCTCCGGCTGCCACGGCGCAGCGCAACGGCGCCGCTCCCGGAGCTATCGTCACGCCGCCCCCAAGCTCCGTACGCGGCGAAGTGGAGCGCGCGCGGCCTTTCTTTGACTCGCTGCACGCATCCGGGCGCCTAAGGTTCATCGGCGGAGACGGAACCGGCACACCCGGCAGGGAGCCAGCTTTGACCGCGCTGCTGGGAGGGTTGAGTCTCCAGGTCCGGAACCGGTCCCCGGGCCCGGCTCCGCACGACCGGCGCCCGGATTTCGATCCCACGCCCCGCCTCCACCGCCAATTCGATCAAATGGCTGCCCACACGCAGGCCGTGATTCGGGCGTCCGAGAGCAGGCGCACGGCGTTCTGGTCCGCGGCGGACTCCTCCTCTCTCGCGGCCTGGAAACAATCGACTCAGCCGATCCGGGACTACATCTGGAGCGAGGTGATCGGCCGGCTTCCCGACCCGAGCGTTCCTGCGAATCCGCGCACGCGGCTCGTCTTCGACCAGCCGAAGTACCGGGGATATGAAGTCATGCTGGATGTGTGGCCGGGAGTGTTCGCTTATGGCATTCTTCTGGTTCCCAAGGACATTCGTCCCGGCGAACGACGGCCGGTGGTGGTTTGTCAGCACGGGCTCGAAGGGCGCCCGCGCGATGCGGCCGATCCGGGGATCGATTCGCCGTATTACCACCGCTTCGCTGTCCGGCTGGCAGAGGAGGGCTTTGTCACTTTCGCGCCCCAGAACCCGTACATCGGAGGGGAGCGATTTCGCCAGATCCAGCGCAAGGCCCACCCGCTCAAGCTGTCGTTGTTCTCGTTTATCCTCGGGCAGCATCAGCGGCTTCTCGAGTGGCTCGGCAGCCTGCCCTTTATCGACCCCTCGAGAATCGGATTCTATGGCCTCTCCTACGGCGGCAAGACCGCGGTACGTGTCCCTCCATTGCTGGATGGCTACGCCCTGTCCATCTGCTCGGCCGACTTTAACGAGTGGGTCTGGAAGAATACCCGCGTCGACGCGCGCTACAGCTACCTGCTCACGCAAGAGTACGACATGCTCGAATACAACTTCGCGAACATCGTAAACTACTCCGACCTGGCGAATCTCATGGCGCCGCGACCCTTCATGGTCGAGCGCGGCCACGAAGACGGCGTCGCTCCGGACGAATGGGTCTCGTACGAGTATGCGAAGGTACGCCGCTTCTACGACAGGATGGGGATTGGGGACCGGACCGACATTGAGTTCTTTCAAGGACCTCACACGATCCACGGGGTGGGAACGTTCGCATTCCTGAGGCGGCATTTGCGTTTAGGGGAGTAGCGCGGCGGTCCAACTCACAGTCGCGAGCCGATGACTACCTTCAGGCGCCCGACGGCGCGTTCGCCGCGCGCGTTCGTGCGGTCGACGGTGACGAGGTAGGTGCCTGCCTTCTTGTAGCTGTGGACGGTGCGCTGATACCCGTCTTTGGCGTGCTTGTCGATATCGCCGTCGGATTTCACCTTAACCTGCGCGCTGCCGTCGCCGAAATCCCAGGTCTCCTCGCCGTCGGTGGTCGCGAAGGAGCGCACCAGGAACGTGATCGGCTCATCCGGCTTCAGATCGATCGTCGGAAAGTAGGCGGGGTGGATCGTGGGCGGAAGCTGTTCGGGGCCCGAGGGCGAGGGCTTGTCATTGACGAGCACGATCGAAAAATCGTAATCGATGCGGCCCGCTGCGTCGGTCACCTTTAACGTCTCGCAGTATTCACCGGGGTGTGAGTAAGTCCGCTTGACGGTTGGCCCCTCGGCCGTGGTGCCGTCCGTGAACGTCCAGTCGTACCGGACGATCCGCCCCTGCGCGCTCCAGGACCGCGTGCCATCGAACACGACCCCCTCGCCGGGCACGACAAGATGATGCGGCCGGGCCAAGGCGATCAACTCGGGTTGATACTCGTTCTGGTATGCCTCCCAAACATATGCGAACGCGTCCTCCGTGCCCCAACGGCCCGACGGCTGAATGACCTTGAGGTCGTAGTGCAGGTGCGCCCAGCCGCCGCTGCCTCCTTCCTTGCCGAGCACGCCCACTTTCTGGCCCATGCGGACACGGGAACCCACTGTCGCGGAGGGCACGATGGTCTGCATATGGTAATACCGGTGGATCCAGCCGCGGTCGTCGAGGATCAGGAAGGCATTGCTTTCGGTCCCCACGGCCGGGTTGCCTTGGAACTTCGGAAGCACTTCTTCCCCACGGCAGATGACGATACCGTCCGCCGCCGCCAGAACATCGACCATGCCCTCGGCCCCGCCCATGTCGAAGCCCGCGTGGTAATAGATCTTCCGGCGGCGTCCGGATTCGCCCCCGTCCACGTATGTCGGCTCATTGGTTGCCTGGGTGAGGGTCGCGAAAAGGCGCTGCCGGATGGGATAGACCAGCGTTCCCGGCGCAGCCAGCGGAGAACCGGCGGGCCAAAGGCGAAGCCGCGCGTCCTTCTCCAGGGCCCACGCATCCTGGTCGGTGTTCGCGTTCACGGCGCCGGTGACCGGGCAGTCCATCTGAACGTCTCCCGCGGTGACCGGTAGATGATATTCGCCGCACGAGAGTGTCACGCGGCGGCCGTCGATCTCCACCACGACCTGCGCGCTGCGGACTGCGTCGCGGATCGAATCGTTCGCCGCGGACGCGGCGATGAGCCGCACATTGACGGTCTTGCGGTTTGAGAGCGTCACCTTTTGAGATTCGCCGCGGTTGAGATCCACGTTGCGGCTGAGAATCGCGGGCGCCGCCGCATTACAGCTGCACGCAGAAATAGCGACAAGAGCAAAGGGGCGGAAGCGAAACGGCATTCCGAAATTGTAACGTTCCGCTTGTTACGATGGCACCATGTCAAGGCGACAGAATGTGTCGTTATGCCGAATTGCCGGGCGCGCGCGCCTGCTTCTCGCGTTGGTACTGACCGTGATTGTCGCCGGGGCCGCGGCCGATCCGCTGGCGCATTTCCGGGCGCGGATTTTCGGATGCCGCTCCGCCGACCTCGCCGATTTCGAAAGCTTCGCCGGCCAGGCGAAGAAATCCGGAGCCACCCACATCGTGATCACGGCCGAGGACCTGCCCTGGGCCTACTGGCAAATGGACACGCCCGGCGATCCCTATCCCGCCTGGGCCATGTCCAACGTCGGCCTGCTCAAGGTGGCGCCGCCGGCGGCCCTCAAGCCGTTTCTGCCGGGAGATTATTCGGAGAAGGTGCTCTCCATCCTTCGTGCCCGCTGCGCCGTGCTGCGCCGGCTCGGACTCAAAGCCGCCTTCACTACCTTCGAGCCGCAGATGCTTCCGGAACGCGTGTATGAGGCGCATCCGCTCTGGCGCGGCCCGGAGGTGGAGCACCCGCTGCGGGCCCGCGTGCCGCGCTTCGCTCCATCCATCGACAACCCGGAGGTCCTGGCGCTGTACCGCGAATCCATCCGCGTGCTGCTGACCGAATGCCCGGAAATCGAGATCCTTTCGCTGCACACCAACGATTCCGGCTCCGGCATGAGCTGGAGTCCCGGGCTGTATCAGGGCGCCAACGGCAGCAGTCTCTACCGCGGTCGCAAGATGTACCAGCGCTATCGCGACTTCTTCGCCGCACTCGAGGCCGGCGCGGCGGACGCCCGTCCCGGCCGCCTGGAAATCGATGCCGACTGGGTGCGGGAGCCGTCGCCGGAGCTGATCGCCAACCGCCTCGCAGCGGGTATGGCCGTTGCCAACCTCGAAGGTCCGAATGCCGCGCCGTACAAAGCGGAGACCGGTTTCCTTCTGGATTATTTCTATCCCTTCTACCCCGCTCAGGGAATCCCGCTGGCGGTGCGCTACATCGAGGAACTGGAAAAGGCCGCGCAAAGCGCCGCTCCGCGCCTGTTCTATCTGATCGGCGATCGCTTCAATCGCGACCTCTACTTCCAGATCTACGACGCGTTTCGCGCCAGGCCGGCCCACGATGCCATTAGCCGCCTGCAACTACTGCACACGATTGCCGCGAACAGCGTGGGCGAGCAGAACGCTTCGGCGCTTCTGGATGCCTGGCTGGCGATCGACCGCGTGGAGCGCGATGTCGCCATCGTCAACTACGGCGGCAGCACCTTCTACATCGGTTCCGTGCACCAGCGATGGCTCACCCGGCCTTTCGTGCCGTTTCCCGAGGCACTCTCCTCGCAGGAGACGCAATATTACCGCCGCTACCAGTTTCAGGCGCGCTCGGAAGATCGCGCCCGCGACCTGGGCGATCTTCAAGGCACGCGCCAATATCAGGGCCTCGGCGGCGCGGCACTCACGAACACGCTGTTCCAGCGCATGCAGTCGGAGTTGAGCCGCGCACGCACGAACGTGCAGTTGGTTGCCAAGGCCGCGCCGGTCATGAGCGTTCTCGATACCCGCCTGAAAGTGTTCCAAATCCTGGTGGACAATTGCCGCGACGCGCTGGCCTACCAGTACGCCCTCGATATCGCGAAGGATGGCAGCCTGCGCCGTCCCATTGAATTCCAGGAGGACCTTACGGATATTCCGCAGTGGCTGGAGATCAAAGCCACCGCCCGCCGGGAAATGGACAACGCCATCGTCCTGGCGGAGCTGCTGGAATCGCACAAGGAGCCGCTGCTCGACCTGGCGCCGACGGCCGAAGAGGAGAACATTCGCGTTCTGGGCCCGGATCTGGCGGCCCAGCTCCGCAAACGCGTCAAGATCATGATCGCCCACTGGGAGGACTACGAGCGTCTCTTCGACAAAGAGAAGGCCACTCTTCCCAAGCAGTGAGCCGGCGTGCCGTGAATATTCGTTATCGGCGTGCATGCGCATCCCGATCCGGCTCGCCGAGGCCGCCCTTCTCTTCCTCGCAGCTCCGCTGTTCTTCCAGGTACTCGGCCAGATTCGTCCCCGCTTCCGACAACGCGCCTGAACACTGCCGCGTCGGGCTGCTCGTCCAGCCCGACATCGATCGGCCCGCGATGACAGAACCGTAATTTCGCGCTCATTCCCCGCCGGACGCGCTCACGGCACCGACAACATCACCGGCACCGGCCTCTGCGGGACCCCGTCGTTCACGTTGACGCTCACCAGCACATGGAAGCTCTCCGGAAACGGCGCCGCGGGCCACTTGAGCTGTGCCAGGAACCGATCGTCCGTCGATGCCTCTGCCGCCGCATGCGTGCCCTGGCTGTGCCGTCCCCACAGGAACAGCACCCACCGCCCCGTCGCCGCATACTTGCGTAGCGCCACGATCGCCCGGTCCTTGGTCACCTGTCCCGTCTTGCTGTCCAGCACAGTCTCGTAGTCCTGCGGCGTATTGGGTTCGTTGAGACGCAGGTCCCCCGCCAGCCGCCGCGTCCACACGTTGACCGACCTGCCGCCCACCAGGATCAGGTTGTACCGCTTCACGTCGTCCGCGGTCACGATGCGGCTCGGCTTGACGATCAGCGTCTGTTTCGCCGAGCGGAACAGCGAGGTGATGAGATGGATCGCCACTGCTTCGCCCATCCCGGTGTATTCGTCCGGACAGCCGGCGGACGGGTTCCTTTCTTCGCCGCAGCCCTTCACCTCCGGATTGCTCACCACCAGCACCGTGGCCACGTCCGATTCCAGGAACCGGTTCCACAGCCCGGCCACGGGCGCGCCGATCTGCGACGGGCTCCGTCCCGCCGCCGACGCCGTGCGGATCAAGAGCCGCCGCTCGTGATCCGCGGCGACAAGCAGGGCCGCGCAGGCCACCACCGTCCCCGCCAGCACCAGCCATGCCGATCGCAGCGGCCCCGGCCGTCGCGCAGCCGCGGCCGGAGCCCCCGCCTCAACCTGGGTGAATACCGGAGCGTAGTGCCCGATCGGAATGTCCATCGTCACCCGGCTCGATTTCCCGTCGTTCTGGTAGTATTCGCGCAGCCGCCTGCGCACCTCCCTCGCCTGCACCCGCACCAGCGAGTCCTTGCCGGGCTCGAATTCCGGCCCCTTCCCGAACGCCTCGCTGGCGATCAGGTATTCGTTAATCTCCGCCGAACGGTTCTGGAAGTGATAGTCACACACCAGCTCCACGAATCGTTGCAGCTTTGGCGCGCGCCGGAACTCCTGCGATTGCAGAATCCGCTGAACCTCGGTTCGCTGATCCTCGACAGACACGGCAGACCTCCTGAAAATCGGGGTTGTCGGAGCTTCCTCGGCCACTTAACACCGTTATTAACAGGGACGGCTACCCCTTGGAATGGCTCCTATATTGTCAGGGAATCCCAAAGGTGTCAATCGGGTCTATCGCCCTCGACGTCATTGACATCTTTAACCTTGACAGCTACATAGATCCGCGCGACCCTTGCCGAAAGCTTTCATCTCTCACAAAGGGGGAAAACCTGTGAGAATCCTGCTGGTCGAAGACGAGGTTCGCACCGCCAGGTACCTTCGCAAAGGTCTTGTCGAAAACGGATTCGCCGTGGACGTGGTCCGCCTCGACCCGGGCGGCTCCAACCTGTCCCGCCGCAACGCCTACGATCTGCTGGTCTGTGACGTGCCGCCCCGCGTCCTTCGCCTGTCAGACCTTCGGTCCAATGGCAACGAGCCGCCGGTCCTGTTCCTCGCCGAGCGCGATTCCATTCCGCCCGCCGCCGGACAGGCCGCCGAAAACTACCTGCTCAAGCCATTCGCTTTCTCCGATTTTCTGGCCCGCGTTCGCGCTTTGCTCCGCTGGGGCGGCGAGCGCGCCCCTATGCTCCTCCGCGTCGGCGGCCTCGAGCTTGACCTCGTGCGCCATCGCACCGCCCGCGACGGCCGGCGCCTCGACCTCACTCCCAAGGAGTTCCTCCTCCTCTCGCTCCTCATGCGCAAAACCGGCGAGGTCCTCTCCCGCGCCTACATCTCCGACCAGGTCTGGGAGATCAACTTCGAAAGCAACACCAACTTCGTCGACGTCCACATCCGGCGCCTCCGCTCCAAGGTCGACGACCCCTTCCCGGAAAAGTTGATCCACACCGTGCGCGGCATGGGCTACGTGCTCGAAGAGAGGTGACCGTGCGCGCCCACGTCGCGGTACTATTGCTGGCGATGCCCGCGTCCGCCCAGAACTACACCGCCGCGCAGATCGTCGATCACGGCGTCCCCATAGTCCGGCTCTCCGACGCGGCGCGCGGCGTCGAGGTCTCCGTGGCCCCCGGCATCGGCAACCGCGCCTACGAGATGAAGGTGCACGGCAAAAACATCCTCTACTTCCCCTTCGCCGACGTCGGTGAATTCGAGAAACGCCCCCGCCTCTGCGGCATCCCCTTCCTCGCGCCGTGGGCCGACCTCCTCAACGAGCCCGCCTTCTGGGCCAACGGCAAGCGCTACGCCTTCAACATGGACCTCGGCAACGTCCGCGGCAACATGCCGATTCACGGCCTTCTCGTCACCTCGCCCCTCTGGAGCGTCACCGCAGTCAAGGCCGATGCGCATTCCGCCCGCGTCACCAGCCGCCTCGAGTTCTGGAAGCAGCCCGACCTCATGGCCCAGTGGCCGTTCGCCCACGAGTACGAGATGACCTACAGCCTCGCCGATGGTGCCCTCGAAGTCCGCACCACCATCGCCAACCTCAGCGCCGACCCCATGCCCATCGCCATCGGCTACCACTCCTTCTTCCAGATTCCCGATATCCCCCGCGACGAATGGACCGCTCGCCTGCCCGCCCGCATTCACGTCATCGCCGGCGACCACAACATCCCCACCGGCGAGATGCGCCCCTTCGACATCCCCAATCCGCTCCCCTTGCGCGGACGTACCCTCGACGATGGCTTCACCGATCTCGAGCGCGATGCCGATGGCCGCGCGCATTTCTCCATCGAAGCCGGCGGAAAAACCGTCGAGACCCTCTTCGGCCCCGGCTTCCCGGTGGCCACCGTCTGGCTGCCCGCCGGTCCCGGCGGACAGCCCCGCGAGTTCATCTGCTTCGAGCCCCTCACCACCATCATCAGCGGCGTCAACCTCGCTCACGAAGGAAAGTACTCCGCGCAGCCAACCTTGCCCGCCGGCGAAAAGTGGACCGGCAGTTTCTGGGTGCGCGCCGCCGGATTCTGACGAAAACGTAATCTGAAAGTAATTCCTCGCCCGGCCGCCTTCCGTTATACTTGCGCCAGACTCACCGCTGGCAATCGAGGGGGGAAGATTTCCATGACCGCTCTCCGCTTCTTTCCATTCTTCTTGACGATGTGCGCGCTCTCGCCCAACTTGCGGGCCGATGTCACCGCCACCATTCTCGGCAACGTGCGCGATAGTACGGCCGCCGCGCTGCCGCACGTCAAGGTCACCGTCACCAACATCGAGACCAACCTGACGCACTCCACTCTCACCGATACCTCGGGCGAATACCGCTTCCTGTCCCTGCCGGTCGGAACCTATCGCGTGGAAGCGGAGCTGAGCGGCTTCCAGAGCTTCGTCGCCGGCAACATCGTGCTCACTGTCGATCAGCAGCGCCGCGTCGACATGACGTTGCAAGTCGGAAATCTCCAGCAGCGCGTCGAGGTCAGCGCCGCCGCCGCTCAGGTGGAAACCACCAATACCCAGTTGGGCACCGTCGTCGAAGAGAAAAGCATCCTCGGCCTGCCCTTGAACGGGCGCAGCTTCCTCGACCTCCTGACGATCCAGGCCGGCGTTGCGCCGGAATCGCCCTCGAGTCCGGGCCTCGTCTCCGTCAACGGCCAGCGCGAGGCATCCAATTCCTTCCTGGTAAACGGCGGCGATGCCAACGAAAGCCGCACCATGAGCGCCGGCGTCATCCCCAACCTCGATTCCGTGGCCGAGTTCCGCCTCATCACCAACACCTTCGACGCCGAGTACGGCCGTTTCAGCGGCGCCATCATGAACACCGTCACCAAGTCCGGCACCAACGGCTTCCACGGCACTGCTTTCGAGTTTCTGCGCAACAGCGACATGGATGCGCGCGGCTTCTTCGATACATCGGTGGCGGTTCTCAAGCGCAACCAGTTCGGCTACGCCATCGGCGGCCCCGCCATCAAGAACAAGCTCTTCTGGTTTACCGACTACCAGGGCACCCGCCAGCGCCAGGGCTCTTCCGGCAGCATCACGCAGTTGCCCAGCTCCGACCAGCGCAACGGCATCTTCAGCCCCAGCGATCTCAACGGCGTGGTCAGCGGCCCCTATTTCGCCCAAGTCCTCAGCCAGCGCCTCGGCTACACCGTGACCGCCAACGAGCCCTACAGCACGCCCACCTGTGCCACCACTGCCAACTGCGTCTTCCCCGGCGGCGTCATTCCGTCGCGCGCCTTCTCCCCTATCGCCGTCAACATGCTCAAGAGCTACATTCCTCTCCCCAACGCAGGCGGCAATAACTACATCCCCCCGAGCACCGTCAGCGCCCTCACCGACGACAAGATCGGCCAGCGCGTCGATATCAACGACCGCCGCACCGGAATGTGGAGCGGCTATTACCACTTCGACGACTCGACCACCACCAGCCCCGGCATCTACGGGCCCGCCTACGGGAACTTCGGAACCTACACGCCCCGTCGCGTCCAGCAGGGCATCCTGTCCAACACCCACAATTTCGGCCCTTCCGCCGTCAACGAGTTCCGCGCCGATTTCACCCGCATCGCATCCGTGAGCAACCAGCCCACCGACCCGTCCGTCAGCCTC
>Ga0335081_10005696_pt1 | contig 19747 bp, 15 predicted proteins | sample Lox_Sample_35_FD_206713 | JGI IMG/M metagenome (GOLD analysis project Ga0335081, IMG submission 206713) | Soil microbial communities from Loxahatchee National Wildlife Refuge, Florida, United States - Lox_Sample_3.5 | ecosystem: Environmental > Terrestrial > Soil > Wetlands | place: USA... | reverse complement strand
GTCCCGTTCAATATCGCTTGCGGCCGCTGCCGCAATTGCCGCGAAGGCAAAACCGGAATCTGTCTCACCGTGAACCCGGCCCGTCCGGGCGCGGCTTACGGCTATGTCGATATGGGCGGCTGGGTCGGCGGCCAGGCCGAATTCGTCATGGTGCCCTACGCCGATTTCAATCTCATCAAGTTCCCGAATAAAGAAAAAGCCCTGTCGAAGATCAAAGATCTCACCATGCTCTCCGACATCTTCCCCACCGGTTACCACGGCGCCGTAACAGCCGGCGTCACCACCGGCTCCACGGTCTATATCGCCGGCGCCGGGCCGGTCGGCCTGGCTTCCGCCGCTTCCGCCCTTCTGCTGGGCGCAGCCGTCGTCATCGTCGGCGACATGATCGACGAACGACTGAAGCAGGCAAAGAGCTTCGGTTGCGAAACCATCGATCTCCGCAAAGATGCTTCCTTGGGCGATCAGATCGCACACATCCTGGGCACGCCCGAAGTGGATTCGGCCGTCGATTGCGTCGGTTTCGAAGCCCGCGGACATGGCCACGATGCGGCTGTCGAGCGGCCGGCCACCGTTCTGAACTCCGTGATGACGATCACCCGCGCTGGCGGCTCCATCGGCATCCCCGGTCTCTACGTCACCGACGATCCCGGCGGTGTGGACAATGCCGCCAAGACCGGCAATCTCAGTATCCGCATTGGACTCGGCTGGGCCAAGTCCCACAACTTCACTACGGGTCAATGCCCCGTGCTGCGCTACAACCGCAACCTCATGATGGCCATTTTGCACGACAAGGTGCAGATCGCCAAAGCGGTCAACGCCACCGTCATTCCGCTCGATCAGGCGCCCCAAGGCTACAAGGATTTCGACAAAGGCGCCGCCAAGAAATTCGTCATCGATCCGCACGGCACAGTAGCCAAAGCGAAGTAGGTTCGGTTTGGTAGCACAGGCCTCCTGGCCTGTCGGCTTTTTCACATGCAGGCCGGGGCTCGAGAAGCCCCGGCCCGCATGCAATACTCGTAAAAAGTCCATTCCCCATAAAGGAGCACTCAGAGATGGCAACCACTCGACGTACTTTCCTAGCCGCCGCCGGCGCGGTTGCGCCGTTTGTTTGGGCCGACGACAAGTCCGGTTCCAAGAATCCCATCCTGGGAGCAGGCGAACACAAGTACGAATGCATTCATGACTGGGGCGATCTGCCGTCCAATATCAAGTACGGCAACACCCACAGCGTGGTCGAAGATGCGCAAGGCCACATCTATATCCACCACACCGTACATGCCACCAGCCAGAGTCCCGATGCCGTCGTTGTCTTCGACGCGAAGGGCAAGTTCGTGCGCTCGTTCGGCGCCATGTTCCGTGGCGGCGCCCACGGAATGCATATGAATAAAGAAGGCCGCGAAGAGTATCTATACTTCTGCGACGAAAAGCACGGCATCGTCACCAAACGCACGCTCAAGGGCGAAGAAGTCTGGACCATGGGCTATCCGCAGGATTCCCCCATCTACCAGAAGGGCCCTGGCTCTAAAGGTCCCGGCGGAGCGGCGGGCCTGAATTATCGGCCCACCAATATCGCCATCGCCGCCAACGGAGATTTCTGGGTCGGCGATGGTTACGGCTCCTATTACATGTTCCACTACACGCAGCAGGGAAATTCTTATCCGAAACTGGTAAACACGTTTGGCGGGCGTCCGCTGCCGCCCCCGGGCGAAGGGCGCGGCGGCGGCCGTGGCCCGGGTGGTCCCGGTGCCGGTGGCCCTCCTCCCAGCGGCCCGGCTCCCGCGCCCATCGATCAGATGAACAATCCGCACGGCGTCTGGATCGATAGCCGGGATCCAGCCAAGCCGATCCTCCTGGTGGCCGACCGCGGCAACCGCCGCATCGTCCGCTACACTCTCGATGACAAGCCTATCGATATTGTGGAAGGCACCAAGGCCCCCTGCCACTTCCATCAACAGAAAGAGATGCTCGTGGTCCCGGACCTGCAGTGCCGGGTCACGCTGCTTGACAAAGACAACAAGGTCATCGAGCACCTGGGCGATGGCGACTATCAGGGCAAACAGAACCAGCTCCGCGTGAGTGAAAACCGCGCCGATTTCGAGCCCGGCAAATTCATCACCCCGCACGGCGCCTGGTTCGACCACGCTGGCGACATCTTCGTGACCGAGTGGGTGGAAATCGGCCGCGTCACGAAGCTGCGAAAGGTGGCGTAACGTTCGATGCTTCCGGAACTGGCAGCGGAATTCTTCGGGACCTTGATTCTGATTATTTTCGGGAATGGCATCGTGGCCATGGTCGTTCTCTTCGGCCATGGCGCTCCCGGTGAAATCGTCAACGGCGGATACACCAACATCACGCTCGGTTGGGGACTCGCCGTCACCATGGGCGTCTACACAGCCGGCCGCATCTCCGGCGCGCACATCAATCCGGCTGTGACCCTAGCCGTCGCCGCCTTCCGCGGGTTTCCCTGGAAGAAAGTGATTCCCTATTGGATCGCCCAGGTGGCGGGAGCGTTCGTGGCCGCGGCCATCGTCTATTGGAATTACCGCCCGCAGTTTCATCTGGCCGATCCGAATCTGGAGCATACCGCCGGAGTCTTCACCACGTTCCCGGCGTTCCCGCACATTCTTTCGGCCGGGTTGCTCGATCAAACCATCGGCACGGCGCTTCTGCTGTTCATGATTTTTGCCATCATCGATGAGCGCAACCAGCCGGTCGGGTCCAACCTGACGCCGGTGCTCATCGGGGCAATTGTGGTGGTCATTGGCATGGCGTTCGGCGGCCTCCACGGTTTCGCCATCAATCCCGCGCGCGACTTCGGTCCTAGACTGTTCACCGTAGCCGCCGGCTTCAAGAACAACGGCCTCACCGATGGGACGAATGTCTACTGGGTCCCCATCATCGGCCCGCTGCTCGGCGGTCTCATTGGCGCCGCCGCCTACGACCTGGGAATCGCTCGCTTCCTGCCCAAGAAGGTGGCGGAGCCGTCCGTTAAAGCCGCCTCAAAATAGACCGATAAGAGGTGCATGTGGGCCTACCTGACGGCTACGGCGGCCGTGTCGGCGATCCTTTGTCTCGCGTGGTTTCGGAGCCGCCGATGTTTGGCCGCCACAAAACACCAACTCGCGGAGGTGGAGAAATCGGCTCGCATCCTCGAGCAGGAGCGGCGCGTGCTGGAACTCGTCGCGCGCGGTGCATCGCTACAGGAAGTGCTGGATACGGTGACGCGCGCTGTCGAGCGCATGGCGCCCGATTGTCTCTGTACCATCCTGCTGCTCGATGAGGACAAGCGTCACCTGCGCGCCGGTTCGTCCGGAAGCTTGCCCGCCGAGTATATCCGGGCGGTAGATGGCATCGAAATCGGTCCGCAAGTGGGCGCCTGCGGGACGGCGGCCTTTCGCAATCAGACCGTGATCGTGGAAGACATTGCTACCGACCACCTCTTCGACGGCCCCAGGGAATTCATCATGAGTTTCGGCCTGCGCGCCTGCTGGAGCGTGCCGATTCGCGATTCGCGGGGCGCCGTTCTCGGGACGTTTGCCCTGTACCATCGGTGGCCGGCCACGCCGCGCGATGGGGCTTTGCGTCTGGTGGAGGCCGGTGCGCAGCTGGTTGGCAACGCGATCGAGCGCATGCGTGCGGAGCAGGCGCTGCGTGACAGTGCCGAGCGGCTTGCTCTGGCGGAGGATTCCGCCTCGGTCGGACTTTGGGTCTTGGATGTGCCCACGCGAGTCCTCATGACTTCGGAAGGGTTGGCTCGATTGGTCCAATCGGTTCACGGCCCCGGTCGATTGACTTTCGACCAGTGGTGCGACCGGGTCCACCCCGATGATCGAGTGCTTTTGAAGAGGTTAACGGAATCCGCCATTGCCACCGGTACGTGCGAAGCCGAATTCCGCATGGTGATGCCTGACAATACCACCCGCTGGTTCCGTACCCAAGGCCAACTGCAACTCCAGAATGGCCAGCCCCAGCGAGTGACCGGCGTCACCATCGACATCACCAGCCAGAAACTGATCGCGCAACGGTTGGAGGAGGCGCGGATGGCGGCGGAAGCGGCCGCGCATGCCAAAAGCGAGTTTCTGGCCAACATGAGCCATGAGATCCGCACCCCCATGAACGGCATCATCGGCTCTATTTGCCTGTTGGTCGATTCGGGCATCAACGACGAGCAGCGCGATCACCTCGAAACCATCCGTGTTTGCGGTGAGACGCTGCTTCAATTGGTCAATGACATCATGGATGTCGCCAAGGTGGAGGCGGGCATGCTCGTCTTGGAGCAAACCCCGTTCGATCTGGAGTTGTTGCTCCGCGAGGCGGTGGCGGTGATCGCGCCGCTCGCCCGCGCGCGCAATCTCGATCTGCGCCGCCAGGTGAATCGCGAGGTGCCCCGCTGGTTGGTGGGCGACCCGCAGCGGCTGCGCCAGGTACTGCTGAACCTTCTGTCGAACGCCGTGAAATTTACCCAGAGCGGCTCCGTGGCCATCGGCGTTGCCCTCGCCGGCCAGCGCGACCATTCCGTAGATCTGCGTTTCACCGTTACCGATACCGGTATCGGCATTCCCCCGGACATGCGCGACGTGATCTTCGACCCGTTCACACAGGCCGACAGTTCGACCACGCGCCGCTACGGCGGCACCGGCCTCGGCCTGACCATCTGCCGGAAATTGGTTTCCCTGATGAATGGTCTCCTCGAACTGGAGAGCGAGCCGGGACGTGGCAGCACCTTCCGCTTCATACTACGTTTGCCCATCGCGGAGTCCCCTGCCGCTCTGTCTCCCACGGTCGGGCCGTGTGAAGCCGCGGGACGCCATTTGCGCATCCTCCTCGCCGAGGACAATGCCATCAATCAGAAGGTGGCTGCGCGCCTGCTCGAACGAATGGGCCATGCCGTAGACTTGGTGGACAACGGCCGGCAGGCCGTAGCGGCGTTCGAAAATACCCCATACGATCTGGTTCTGATGGATTGCCAGATGCCGGTAATGGACGGTTATGCTGCCGCGCGCGCCATCCGCCTGCTCGACTGCGGCCGCGAGATTCCGATCGTCGCCATGACTGCCAACGCCATGGCGGAAGACCGCCAGCGATGCCTCGAATGCGGTATGGACGATTACTGGAGCAAACCGATTTCGCTGGCACGGCTCGAAGCCGGTATTGCGGAATGGTGCGGAGCAGTCTGATAGACTAGCGCCATGGAATCCGATCCGAGCAAGGCAGACGACCGGTTTTCGTCGTCTGCCGGCCCCCAAACCCTGTCGCGGCGGTCTGTAATCGCCAGCGCAACCCTGATCCCCGTCGCAGCTCTCACCGCCGCGGCCCAAGCGCCGCAAACGGCGCTCTCAACGTCGCAACGCCAGATCCTCGACGCCTTTGTCGATCGTCTCATTCCCAAAGATGAGCTCGGTCCCGGCGCGCTAGAAGCCGGCGCGGCCAATTACATCGATCGGGCGTTGGCCGATGCCTTATCCGGGGAAAAGAGCTCCTTCACCGAAGGGCTGGCGTCGGTCGATGCGTTTGCGCGCCAATCGCAAGGTGCAACATTCCCTGAACTTCCCGCTGAGAAGCGAGACGCCGTGCTCACCGCGCTCGAAGCCGGCGACGTTTCCGGATTTCCCAACGCGCGCGCATTCTTCGGCCGCGTTCGCCGGCTCACGCTCGAAGGCATGTTCGGCGATCCCTACTACGGCGGCAATAAGAACTTCGCCGGCTGGGATCTCATCCGCTATCCCGGTCCGCGGCTCGCGGTCGGCCCTGAGGATCAGAAGATGAGCACGCTGCCGAAGCCCCTGCATCAGTCCGCTTACGGCTCGAATCGTGGCCATTAATCTCAAACCGGTCGACGTCGCGGTAATCGGTTTAGGCGCTGCCGGCGGCGTCGCCGTGTTGCCGCTGGCCCGCGCCGGCCTCACCATCGCAGGAATCGAGGCGGGCGGCTGGATGGACCCGCATCGCTTCAAGCCCGACGAGATCGGCAACAACGTGCGCGGCCTGGTGACCTCCGTTCCCAAGGCCCAGCGCGAAATGCCCACTCTTCGTAACGGCACAGCTCCCGCGCGGCGCGCGGCTCCGCTTCATCCGATGATGAACGCCATCGGCGGCACGTCGATTCACTACTGGGCACAAAGCTGGCGACTGAAGCCGTGGGACTTCCGCACGCGCAGCGAAGTCACCCAGCGCTACGGAGCGGCGGCGATCCCGAGTGGCTCGACGCTGGAAGATTGGCCGCTCACCTACGACGATCTCGAGCCCCACTACGACGTGGTCGAGTATGAAATCGGCGTGTCCGGGAAGGCCGGAAACATTCAGGGCACGATCGATCCCGCCGGCAACATCTTTGAAGCGCCTCGGAAGCGCGAGTATCCGATGCCGCCGCTGCGCGGCACCGAATTCACCGAACGCATGGCAGAGGCCGCGCGCAAGCTGGGATGGCATCCGTTTCAGTCACCCGCCGCGATTAACTCGCAACCGTACCGCGGGCGCCCCGGCTGCGTCTACCACGGCTATTGCAACCGCGGCGGCTGCCACATGAGCGCCAAGAATTCCACCGCGGTCACCACCATCCCCGAAGCCGTAAAAACCAAGAACCTCACGATCTTCGATTTCGCGCAAGTGACGCGCATCGGGGCCGGCGCTGACGGCCGCGTGACCGGCGTGAGCTATTTGCGGAGCGGCAAGGAGTACTTCCAGCCGGCGCGCGCCGTGCTGCTGGCGTCTTACACCTACGAGAACGCGCGTCTCCTCCTGCTTTCGAAATCCAAAGCCTATCCCAACGGTTTGTCGAATCGGCATGGCCAGGTAGGCCGCCACTACTTCGGCCATTGGGCGGGATTCGTCACCGCGTTGTTTCCATTCGACATCAACAACTGGTACGGCCTGCCCGCGCAGGGCGCGACGGTGGACGATTGGGCCGACGATCATTGGGACCACTCCGGCGTTGGGTTCATTGGCGGGACGACTCTGCACGTGCACAGCGAGACCCATCCGATCGATGCCGCTTCCGTCGATACCTTCGGCCGCGCGCCGTTGTGGGGTTCGCGCTGGAAGGCATTCGTCCGCGAATATGCCGGGCGCTGGACGTCCGCCTACCTGCAGACATCCACGTTCCCCTACGAAACCACGTTCCTCGATCTCGACCCCGAAGCGCGCGATCCACTGGGCGATCCCGTCTGCCGGATCAACACCGCTCCGAGAGAGAACGAGCAGCGCGCCGTTCGCTTCGCCAACGACAAGATGGCCGAATGGTTTCGCGCGGCTGGCGCGATCGAAGTCTTTGCGCCGCCGGCCAACGGACCGGGCATTTCGACGCATGCCTACGGCGGTACGCGCATGGGCGCCAACCCCGAGACCAACGTGGTGGACGGTTGGGGCTTCTCCCACGAAGCTCCCAATCTGGGCATTCTCGGCGCCTCGGTGATGGGCACGAGCGGCGCACGCAACCCGACGCTCACCGTCCAAGCGCTCGCCTGGCGGACCGCCGATCACCTGGTGAAGAGCTGGAAGTCGATCGCGGAGTGAGCGCTGGCCTCGCTGAGTGACAAGTAGCGATTCCATCCCGATCTGGCAGGAGCTGAACGATGAGAGCCGTATCGCAGCCCTGATGGACACGTTCGGTAATTTCCATGACGGCTGCATCCGCGAGATCCACGTGGCGACGAGTCACTATGTTGACTCGAAGCTGTGGATGCATGTTGACTGGCCAACCACCGTCCACCTGCTCGTGCAGCGTCAGTTCCACGACCCGTCCGCGATCGAGCTCCGCTTTGAAGAAGTGGTTGCTTTGAGATTATGCCCGCCCTCACCGGATTGTGAATCGATTATTTCGGACGCCGCATGCGTTTGGAGAGACGGAATTCTTTATTGGGCGGAAAACAGCCGGTGGACGCCAGACCATCCTGGGAGTCCAGAGTGTACTTGGGTTGCCGCTCGGCGGGCTTGGTGGCGTGACGCAAGCGGCTGGCTCGGGCCGGACCTGCGCTACCGCCAGGGCGATGAAATCACCCACGGGTGAAAAGTTATACTAAAATATAACTGAGGTGTTGCTTGCACACAACGAGACTGCGAAAGGTCGGAGGCTCGGTCATGCTGGCGGTTCCGCCTGCGCTGCTGGAGATCCTGCGGGTCCAATCGGGTGACACGATCGACATTACCGTGGAGAAAGGGCGGCTGGTTGCTGAGCCGCAAAAACACCGGCGCTATACACTCGACGAACTCCTGGCTCAGTGCCATGCCCGGGGGCGACGGACTCGTGAAGAGCGGGAATGGGTCAGTGACCGGCTTGCGGGCGACGAGCTGGTTTGATGAAACGCGGTGAAATCTGGTTAGTGGGGCTTGATCCCACAGCCGGACACGAACAACGCGGCACTCGGCCGGTTGTGATCGTCTCGCCCGACGCCTTTAACCGCGTTACCCGGGTTCCGGTGGTTCTGCCCATCACTACGGGCGGTGGCTTTGCCCGCACCGCGGGCTTTGCCGTATCGCTCGCAGGCGCGGGAACGAAGACGACCGGTGTGATCCGGTGCGACCAACCGCGCGCTCTTGACCTCGTGGCGGGCCATGGCAGAAAGGTCGAAACCATTCCACCGAGCGTCGTGGATGAGATCCTGGCGAGATTGATGCCCATTTTCGAGTGACCAGGCGACTTGCCGCGCCATCGCTTCTTCGCCGCTAGGCCGAACGCCACTAGCAAGGCAGGCATACACCAACTACCGTAAATCGCGGCACGCCAGGGCCCAGCTAAACCAATGAGCTCTCATTGAAAACACTCGACGAAGAAAATTGCGGGACCTGTGATTCTCCCTGTTACTCCGGCAGTAGTTTTGCCCGAACGGCGGACTTTGCCTTGCCGCAGACTGGAGCCAGGACGAAGACAACCGACCGGTGCGACCAAACGCGCGCACTCGACCTTGCCGCGCGCCACGGCAGAAAGCCTCAGACCAGCCTGGCGGACTGCCGATCACGTGGTGAAGGACTGGAAGTTCGATTGCGGGATAGCAAGAACCGGGATGAATCAAGCGAGGCCGGAGTAACCTCGCTCTCCTCAACGACACAACTGCGGGGCCTAGTAACCGAACGGCGATGTGGAAGGCTGCGTGCCAGTGGCGATCCATCGTCCCGCCGGTACTCGAATCAGAAACACCGGGTGGTTACACTGAGCCGGAACATTAATCTTGAAGGACAGCTCAGCGTTGCCCGTAGCACTTAGGTTCGTGGCCGGCGTGTCAATCACCGTCTCGGCGGGTGCTGTCGTGCTACCCGGATTGCACACCAGCGTCCCCATGACCATGGCGACCGCACCGGGCGTGCCGCTGGCGGCTCCCCCGTTGAGGACAAGTCCATCCACTTCGAAAGAGCCCTCGCCCGTTTGCAGGTTGACCCGGGCACTTCCGTCTCGAGTTGTCCAAGGCCCCGCGCCACTATGAATCGTACTGACCGGATTGTCGACTGCAGGCGCGGTGATCACTCCTGCGATGCCATGCCAGCGCACCACCGTGTCGTTCTGAGCAAATGCTGCCGCACTTAGCGCCAGCGTCATCAAAAACATCTTCATCATTCGGATTCTACCTTTCACGTTTTGATTTGGTTTCTGTTGCTGCACCACATGATTCTGCCAGCTACCGCACGTGACATTGTTAGGAGATTGTGAAATGCTCGTAAAGAACTTTCGGCCGCCAGGCGCGTCACGCCGGAAGCGGAGTGAGCCTGCCTCAAGACCTCGCTACGGGGGCGATTCTCCTCGCGAGCGCGAAGGAATCTCCGTTCTTCCAATCGTCGCGGGGCTCTGCTGCGGCGCGAGCAAACAGCCATAGCCGCACTCGTTCCCGATCGACGCCTGCAAGGTCGGCAACGCGGGCGATCGTGCCCAGCGGATCCGAACGTAACCTGGAACGGCAGTTGAACAGATGTTGCGTCGGGTCGAAAGCTGGATCTCCGACGAACGGCTTCGGATCGATCACCAGCCACGGCTGCCTTTCCGACCGCAGAACGTTACCCGAGTGCAGATCAGTGGCCAGCAAGACATCATCCATGGGCGCCGTGCGCGGCAACTGCTGAAACAGGCGCAGCCCTTCCCGCACCAGTCCCGTGTCTGACCAGCGCTCGATGCCGGCTAGCGTCTCCGCACTCCAATACTCCGTCAGATCGGATAAAGGCCGAAAGGGATGAGGTGGGGCAGGCTTGCGCCACAGGCAGCGCAGCAGGCCCGCGATCACCACGTCTTGCTGGGACTCTGGGAGCGCACGGAGCGGTGTCCCTGGATCGCAACGCTCCAGGAGCATGGCCCCAAGGTCGCCGTCGGAGTCAATGAGTCGCACGGTTGGATCTCCGTTCCAGAAGAGCAGGCCCTGGATTTCATGTGCGCCCTCGAGATGGGGCATCCCGAGCTTCAGGACCGCCGGCGTCCTGTCAGCGCGCGTCGTGGACGCTAACGACGAGCAACTCGCCTCTTCGAGGAAGGGCGGGCCGACGGCCAGGGACCATCGCTGCTCCAGGTTTTCGCAGCGTCTCCGGCAGGCGGTTCAGCCATGCCGCGCGGTTGGGCGTTTTGCTACCGCGCCAGCGCTTCTTCGCCCCAAACCAGGGGCTGATCGCCGGACAGCGTGAGGAACAGGTGGTATTGCTCGCGGGCTTCGTCGGATCGGCCCGTCAACCGGGCGATACGGCCGCGCAGATAGAACAGGCGCGGGAAATAGAAGGCCGCCAGGCGCGTCACGCCGGAAGCCGCCGGGATCGGATTGAAGCGCAATAACGCCGCGGCATCGGGTAGTTTGCCCGTCTCCAGGTAGGCCCAGCCGAGCAGGATCGGCAGGATATCGTCCGCAGTGGGCGGCGTGTGCTCATAGAGTCCTTCGAGCACGGGGATTGCCTGCTGGTAGTGTTTATCGGCCAGCAACGCGTAGCTCAGCGTGAGCTGTTTGGTTTGCTCCTGCTGCGGGCCAGGGAAGGATTGCTCGGCGCGCCCGGCCCATTCCGCCGGCGTGGTGGAGGGCTGGGCCAGGAAACGCGCGGCTTTGGCCAATCCAACGGACGCCGGCCCGGCGAGCCGGCCGGCCTGATCGGCCAGTCTTTCGGCGGCACTGCGGTCGCCGAGCGCCACATCCCACATGGCTAACTGGCTGTAGGCTTCGGAAGCCGCTTCGCGCAAAGGCCCGCCTTCCGCGGCCTGCGCGAAGGCGGCCATGGCAACCCCGGCGGCTTTTCTCCGGCCGCTGATCCATGCCCATTGCGCTTTGTAGAATTCTACGAGCGGGTCTTTCGCCGCTGTCCGGTACGCGGTGAACTGCGCGGCAAGTGCGTCGGCGCCGGTTACATCGCCGGTCATCAAGCGGGCCATCGCCGCCTTGAAGAAATCGCCTCCGTTGATAAATGCCGGGTCCTTTTTGGCGGCGGCGCGATACAAGTCCGCGGCTTCCTCGAAGCGCCCGAGCACCAGATTCACGTCTCCGAGCGAATCGAGAGGGTTGACTTCGGTGGGCCGCAGGGCCTGGTATCGCTTGAGCGCCTGAGTCGCGGTATCCAGGTCGCCCGCGTAGGCAGCGGTATAGCCGAGCTGGTTGAGCAGGTTCACATCCTCAGGCGACGCGGCTGAGGCTCGCTGATAGGCCCGCTCGGCATCCGTATAGCGATGCTCATTCATGTTGGACTGCGCCATGGACTGCCAGACTGCGGGGTCGTTGGGCGTCAGGCGGGCCCACGTGGTCAAGGCGCGCTGTGCACCACGGTGGTCGCCGCCCAGACTGGCGGCCTCGAATTCCAATCTCGCGCGTTCGAGTTCCGGCATCTCGCCGGTGTGGGAGAGAGCCTGTTGGAGCGTAGCCATGGCGCCGGCACGGTCGAGCCGCTGCAGTTTCGCTTGCGCCAGCCGGCTGTAGGGCGCGGCATAGTTGGGATCGGCAGTGAGGGCCTGCTCGAGTTCGGCCACCATGAGGTCGAGCTGCGGGGCTTCGAGGGCCAGTGCATAAGCCTTCACCGCCGCGGCATTGCGTGTCAAGTAGGGCGCGGCGCTGCTCGAGATCTGGCGGGCGAGCGCGCTGGCGGCGCTGACCGGGTCATCGGCGGAGGCGGTTACTTCCTGGACCATCTTCGCCGATTGGGGATCTTCGAGCGTTAGTTTCGCTTCGATCTTGCCGCCGCGCAGCCAGTATTGTCCGTAGCCGATGCGATTGGCGCTCTCGATCAGCGCGAGGCTTCGCTCGGCCGAGATCCCTGGCGCCGACAGCGGCCGGCTTCCCAAAGCCTGATCCAGACGGTGCAGCTTTTCGAACGGGATGGCATACCACCCGGGCACTCCGGCCAGTTCGCGCGTGATCACTTCGGAGAAGGCGCGGCCCATCCAATCGATGGAAGTGTCGGAGCTGAGATTCTCGAAACGCAGGATGGCAATGCGGTCAGGACCACCATCGGAGGAAGTGCGCGAACAGGAAGACGCCGCCAGGCAAGCGGCCAAAACGGCCAACGCTCTACAATACGCGCGGCTCAAGGGTCAACAGTTCCTGAAACTCGGGTGTGTCGCGGATGGCTTCAAATTCCGGATCCTCGTTCAACTTCTTCCTATCCTTGAATCCTTCTTCCAGGGCCTTCCGCACGTACTGCAGCGCCAACTCATTCCGCCCCGCTTTGGCGTACATCTTGGCCAGATAGTAGTGGAACTTGGCGCGCTCCTCGACGTTGCTGTCCTGGAGCAGGGTGCCGTAGTTGCTCTTGTGCTCGAACACGTCCGGGTCGAGGTTGAAGGCTCTCTGGTAGGAATCGGTTGCCTTATCGTACTCCTTCCGCGCGAAGTAGGCAGTGCCGAGATTGCTGTACACCGATGCCGATTCGTTAATCTTCAGGGCCCGATTGTAGTAGCCGATGGCGCGGCGGTAATTCTTTTTGGCGTAATAGACGGTTCCGATGTTGTTGAGCGCTTCGCTGTAATCGTGTTTGGTCTTGAGCGCAAGCTCGTAATACTTCTTGGCCTGGTCGAGCTGTTGCAACTGATGGTACGCGATTCCGATTTTGTCATAGAGGACGGGCGTTTTTTTGGGCTCTTCCAGGAAAACTTCGATGGCTTCGCGGTACATTTTGCGGGCCATGAGGATATCGCCGCGGCCCTCGGGCGTGAGTTGGTGTGAGGGCGCAGGAGCCGGTTTGGTTTGATCGACAAGAGCGCCACCGGCTTGCGCCAGCGCAGCGGCGCACCCGGCGGCGGCCGCGAAAACCAACGCAAGCGTTCTGGAAACCATACTGGCTCTCCCGAAGCTATTTAAACACACCCAGCAAGCGCCGGAGGAATCCCTTCTTTTCCTTAGGCGCGGTTGTTTCCGGCTGTTGGGAGGCGGAGGCGTCGGCTCGCGGTGGCGAGGGCGGTGTGCGCTGCGCAACCACTGTAGGCGTAGAGGCTTGGCCGTCGCCGCCGGAACCGGTGACTTTCACTCCACCATCAGCCGGCTGGTTTTTACCGGGGGTTTCCCATCCGGCAACATTCGTAACATTTTGCCGGCCTCCGCCATGCAGGGGACAGGTGCCCACCGGCTGTGTGCCGGCGATGTAGACTTCGGTGCGCGTTCGCGGGCAATACGGAGTGGCGGGCATTCCCGAATCAGGATCGATTTCGACTGACACGATCCCCTCAGGAGCCACGAATTCCTGGGCATCGCGGTACTCGCGAAACTGCAGCGCGCGCTTCATGAACTCAGCCCAGATCGGGGCCGCGGAGTGGGCGCCTTCGAGATCGAGCTCGCGGTTGTCATCGAAGCCGACCCACACGATGCACATCAGCTCCGAGGTGTAGCCGGCGAACCAGCCATCATGCGACGTGCCGGTCTTGCCGGCTGCGGGCACCGTGAACCCGCGGGCTCGCACTGCGGCCGCCGTGCCGCTGCGCAGCACCTCTTCCATCAAGTTGGTCATGAGGTAGGACACACGCGGGTCGAGCACCTGCTTACGGTCGGGCTGGTTCTTATAAATGATCTGGCCATCCGGTCCGCGCACCAGGCCGATGAAACTGGGTTTTACGTACTCACCCTGGTTGCTGAAAATGGTGTACGCCCCGGCGGCTTCGAGGGGCGTGATTTCGTACGCGCCCAAGGCCACGGCGGGAGTCGGCTGGATTTTGTAGTTCATGCCGGCGCGGTTGGCCATCTCGACCACGGCGTCGTACCCCACCATCTCCGCAACTTTGACGGTAGCCACGTTCATGGAATGAGCCAGGGCTTCGCGCAGCGTCACCAGGCCGTGGAACTCATGTTTGAAGTTGCTCGGCTCGTAGGGCTTGCCGTCGAACCAGAAGGTGGTCGGTTCGTCCATCACGGTGGTGCTAGCGGTAAGGATGTTCGGTCCGCCTTGGATGGCGGTATTCAGCGCGGCCGCATAGACAAACGGCTTGAAGATGGAGCCCGGCTGGCGCTTGGCCATGGCGTGATTCAGTTGGCTTAGGCCGTAGTTGCGCCCACCCACTACCGCCTTCACTTCGGCGGTGTGCGGATCGAGCGCGACCAATGCGACTTGCGGTTCGGGAATCGGCTGGCCTTTGAAACGCCGCTGCTTGCGGATCTGCTCGTCCACGCTTTGCATGCCAATGCGGACGGCTTCCGCGGCCGCGCGCTGCAAGTTCATGTCGAGCGTCGTATAGATGCGAAACGCACCGGAACGGAAATTGGCATCCTGGAACTTGCTCTGCAGGGCATCTTCGACCAGATCGGAGAAGTAAGGCGCATCTACGGAGGCGGCGGTGCCGCGGGCAACGGTGAGCGGTGATTGGACCGCCAGTTCATAATCGCGGTCATTGATCAGGTCGTTCGCGTGCATCAACGCCAGCACGATGTTGCGGCGCTCGCGCATGCGCTCGGGGAACTTGTAGGGGTTGTAATAAGACGGCCTCTGGATCATCCCGGCCAGCGTGGCCGCTTCGGGAAGGCTGATCTGGCTGAGGTCTTTACCGAAGTACGCTTCGGCGGCTTCGCCAAAGCCATGAATTTCGAACGATCCGCGCCAGCCCAGATACACCTGGTTGGCGTAGTCTTCGAAAATTTCTTCCTTGGAAAGCTTCTGCTCGAGCTCGAGCGTGATGACGACTTCGGCGAGCTTGCGCGTCCAGCGCTTGTCCTGATCGAGCCAGAAGCCGCGGGCCAATTGCTGGCTCAACGTGGAGGCGCCCTGCTCTTTGCGGCCTTCTTTCAGGTCCACGTAGGCCGCTTTGACGATGCGAATCGGGTCGATGCCGGAGTGCTGGAAGAAGCGCTTATCTTCGGCGGAAGTGATCGCATCGACAACGACCTTGGGAATGTCCGCGAATTTGACGATGCGCCGCTTCTCGCGATTGGGCCCGGAGAGGTTGGTAATCAACTCGGGCTCGAGTTGATACTGGTTGCGCGAAGTGTTGTCTTCGAGGGAGATGATCTGCGAGATCTTGCCCTGCGAAAACTTGATGACGCCGGCTTCCTGGTCGAAATAGGAATCGGGTCCGGGGAACACCTCGATCGAATCGGGATGGATCTGGTAGTAGCCGGTCGAATTGCTGCGCGTTTCGTTATAACCGCTGCGGTGCAGCTGGGCGGCCACGGCTTCGGGAGTCAGGGCATCGCCGACCGCTACAGACTGCGGCGCCGCGAAGAGTTTGGCCGTGACAACGAACGGACCCGCGCGTAGTTTGGCGTCAATCAGCCGCGAGTACTTAGAGTAATAGTATGTAAAGACACCGCACCCGACGACGACCGAGAGCGCGATGCCGATAACCAGAATGCGCCCGACTGGTCTCAAAAAGAACTGCGCCAGGCGCGCCTTTTTAGCGACCCGGACTTTCATTTCCTTTTTGTTTGCCACCTGTTATATTTTCCCACGGCTATCGAACGTGAAGGTGATCTCCTTTGGTGAATGCGATCATCGCCCGCCCGATACGTCCAGAATCGCACCTGTCACATAAGATGCTTCGTGCGAAAGCAACCAGAGCACGGCAGTGGCCACTTCCTCGGGTGTTCCCCCGCGCTGCATCGGGACCAGCTTCTTCACCCTTTCGATTCGGCCGGGTTCGCCGCCCTTGGCGTGCAGACCGGTGTCGATGAATCCGGGCCGAACGCCATTTACGCGGATTCCCTCTTCAGCCACTTCCTTCGCCAAGCCGATGGTAACGGTATCCAAAGCGCCTTTCGTCGCTGCGTAGTCGATATACTCGCCGGGCGAGCCCCAACGCGCCGCGCCGGACGAGATATTGACGATGGCTCCGCCGGAACCCCCGTAGCGGGAGGACATGCGGCGCACAGCCTCGCGCGCGCAGATCATACTTCCAATGACGTTGGCGGCGAACATTCGTTGCAGGCGGGCGGCATCCATGGAGTCGAGGCGCATCTGCGATTCGAGGGTTGCAGCGTTATTCACGAGAGCGGTGAGCCGGCCGAGTTCGCGGTCTATTGTTGCGAACAAAGACACGACCTGTGGTTCGCAACTAATGTCGGCTTGGATTGCCAGGGCCTTTCCGCCATCGCGCTCAATTGTGTTCACGACAGCTTCCGCGGCCGGGCGATCCTGGAGATAGTTGACGCACACGGCGAAGCCGCGGCGGCCGGCGAGTAGAGCAGTGGCGCGGCCAATTCCGCGGCTGGCGCCTGTGACGAGTAAGACTGGCGGATCGGGCATAGCGTAGGTTTCATATTAGGACAGGGCGATGAGCGCGTCTGCGGTCGGCAGCGCCGGCTAGAAAGCCGGCGGCGGGCTGGAAAGCCCCGCCCCACATCTTGGCATGCGGTATGATGCCAGGATTCATGGGGCTTTTTCCGGTTCTGCTGGCGCTCTTTGCGGTGAGTGGCTGCGCTGCGCTGATTTACGAAATCGTGTGGTTCCAGTTGCTTGGGCTGGTGATCGGTTCATCAGCCGTTTCGTTGGGAACGCTGCTCGCCACCTATATGGGCGGCATGTGCCTGGGGAGCCTGGTGTATTCGCGCATGGTTCCCGCGCGGTGGCATCCTTTGCGCGTTTATGCGGCGATTGAGGCGGGGATTGGGGTGTGCGGCGTCGCGGTATTGTTTGGCGTTCCGTGGATCGATCGCATGTACGCCGGGCATGCGGGGCACGGGCTGACAGGAATCGTGATTCGTGCGTTGATTTCCACGCTGTGTCTGCTGCCACCCACGGTGCTGATGGGCGCGTCGCTGCCGGCGCTGGCCCGCCAGTGGGAGAGCACGCCACGCGGCGCTTCAAGGCTCGGATTTTTGTATGGCGCGAATACGGCCGGGGCGGTAGGGGGTTGCGTGCTGGCCGGGTTCTATTTGTTGCGGCTGCACGATATGTATGTCGCCAGTTTTGTAGCGGTAGCTCTGAACTGCGCGGTGGCGCTGGCGGCGTTGCCCATGGCGCGCTGGTGGCCGGGGATCGGCGCGTTCCCGGATATCGGGTCTCAGGTGGATTCCGGCGCGCGCGCGGTTTACTGGGTCATCGCGCTTTCGGGGCTGACGGCGCTGGGCGCGGAAGCGATTTGGACGCGGCTGCTGTCACTGATGCTGGGAGCGACGGTGTATGCGTTCTCGGTGATCCTGGCGGTGTTTCTGGCGGGCCTGGGCATCGGCAGCGCGGTGGGGTCGTATGTGTCGCGGACGCGCCTGTCGGGGCGGCTGGCTCTGGGCGTCTGCCAGTTTCTGCTTCTGGGCGCGGTAACGGCAGCCGCAGTTTTGTTGGCCAAACATATTCCGTATTGGCCGGTGGTGACCTCGACCAACGCCTGGGTGACGTTTCGCGTGGATCTGGTTCGCAGCATGTGCGCGGTGCTGCCGGCTGCGGTTCTGTGGGGTGCGAGTTTTCCTTTGGCCCTGGCCGCGGCTGCGCGTCCGGGCGCCGACCCGAGTGGGCTGACGGGCGCAGTCTATGCGGCGAATACCGCGGGTGCGATTGTGGGGGTGCTCGTGTTTAGCATGGTGCTGATCCCGTGGATCGGGACGCAGAACGCGCAGCGGGCGCTGATTGCGGTGTGTGCGGTGGCGGGGTTGGTGGCGATTTCGCAAACGCAGCGGATCGCGCCGGCGCTGGCGGTGATCGTCGCGGCCGGATTGCTGATTTGGCGGGTTCCGGCGATTCCGTGGGAAGTGATCGGCTACGGACGCGAGCTGTTGATCTCGTACAAAGAGGCGAAACCGGTCTATGTGGGCGAGGGACGCAATGCATCCATCGCGATTTCGCTCGACCCTTACGGCACGCGCTTCTTTCACATCAGCGGGAAAGTGGAGGCGTCCAGCCTGCCGCAGGATATGCGGTTGCAGCGCATGCTGGGCCATCTGCCTGCCCTGTTTCATCCGCACGCGCGCTCGGTGCTGGTGGTCGGTTGCGGCGCGGGGGTCACGGCGGGGACGTTTGTGGTGCACCCGGAAGTCGAGCGGATTTTGATCTGCGAGCTCGAGCCGCTGGTGCCCCCGGCGAGCGCGCGCCACTTCGCCCGAGAGAACCACCACGTGCTCACCGACCGCCGGACCGAGATCGTCTACGACGATGCCCGCCACTACGTGCTCACCACTCCGGAGCACTTCGACATCATCACGTCCGACCCGATCCATCCCTGGGTGAAAGGCGCGGCCACGCTGTATTCGAAGGAATACTTCGAGATGGTGAAGAGCCACCTGAACCCCGGCGGGCTGGTGACCCAGTGGGTGCCGCTCTATCAGAGCGACATGGCCACCGTGCGCAGCGAGATCGCCACGTTCCTGTCGGTGTTTCCCAACGCGACCATCTGGAACAACGACATCAGCGGCGAGGGTTATGACGTGGTGCTGGTGGGGCAGGTGGGTCCGGCGCGCATCGATATCGCGCAGTTGGAGCAGCGGTTGGCGCGGCCGGATTATGGCGCCGTGCGGGAGTCGCTGAACGAAGTGGGGCTGGGTTCGGCGGTGAGTCTGCTGAGTACGTATGCGGGGCGCGGTCCGGATTTGCAACGGTGGCTGCGGAACGCGCAGATCAATCGCGACCGCGATCTACGCCTGCAATACCTGGCCGGGTTCGGAATGCTGACCAACGACGCGACGACGATTCTGTACGACATGCTGCGGTATCGGCGGTTTCCGAATTCGAGCTTTGAGGGGACGGCGGAACAGTTGCATACGTTAAGGTATGCGTTGCCGGCTTGGGAATAGGACGCGGGAGAATTTACGCGTTGCGGTGATTGCCAGCGTGGGGGCGCGCCTTTCGGCCCGCCGCCGGGCTTCTGCCCGGCGCGCCGCGCGGAAGCGCGGCGGCAGCCCGGAAGGGCTGGCCCCACAATCGAGGGAGAACGCTAGTAACAAAGCAGAGGAGCTAGTCGGGCGCGGTCTGAGAGGATGACGCTGCCAACTCCGTGGCATGCTGGAACGTTCTGACGTTGTAGAATCGCGGGCTGAGCACCAACGCCGGACGCCGCCCGGCCTGTTCGCGAGCGGCTTGGGGATCGAAAACCAAATCGCCGGCGTCCGGCACGTAGGCGGCCTTCACCAGGATTCCTCTCCTTGCGGCGTTCCCCAATCTGTTTCCCGATGGCGATTGGCTGGCGTAATTCGCGATACCAGCTCCGACAGTTCGTGGGTCCGGCGGACTGAGCGCAGGACAATGCTGCCATCACGTCTAAGCGCCAACGCGAAGCAGTCACCCTCGCTGATCCTAGCTTGTTTACCCCATTTCGAAACGGTGGTCTGGCGCCGCATCTGTATCTACTTTGAATTTACATTACCCCCTCGTTGTTGGTGTACACTGACGGCCATGGCTCGGCAAATTTCGATGGCTTGGGTGCTGGCTTCGATTATCGGTTGCGCGGGGATTCCCCTGC
>Ga0335081_10005695_pt1 | contig 19749 bp, 13 predicted proteins | sample Lox_Sample_35_FD_206713 | JGI IMG/M metagenome (GOLD analysis project Ga0335081, IMG submission 206713) | Soil microbial communities from Loxahatchee National Wildlife Refuge, Florida, United States - Lox_Sample_3.5 | ecosystem: Environmental > Terrestrial > Soil > Wetlands | place: USA... | reverse complement strand
GTGGTTGCTTTCATGACTCTTGCCTCACTCCATCGGACGCAAAAATGGGGCCGCCGGTTGTATGAAAATCGTAAAAGTTCTTAAATCTTTTTGCGAACGGACGTGGTGTTACGCTGGAAGGCATGACGCAGCCGATCGCTCCCAAGATCCAGCTCATCAACACGCCCGAATACCGTGAGAACTATGCCAATAGCGTCCAGGTGCGGGTCAATCTGTGGGATTTCTTCCTGATGTTCGGCCGGGTGAACCAGACATCGGCGGATAGTGTGGCGATCCACAACTTCCAGGGGATCTACCTCAGCCCCCAGCAGGCCAAGGCGCTGCTCAACATCCTGCGGGACAACGTCACGCAATACGAAACCGCGTTCGGCGAAATCAGGCTGGAGCCGCAGCAGGGCGGCACGGGTATCGTTCAGTAGCTTGGCCGGGCGCGATTCAGGACGCCTGGCTGGCGCCGGCGGCGAGCGAGAACTGAGGAACTCCGGAACGGCACAGGTACTCGAGAAGCAGGATCATTTTGTGGTCCTGATCTTCAGAGCGTCGTTGTGCGCAACCATCCCGCGTTTGCTGGTACCGGTCGATACGATCGGCCAACTGCGCCCGGGAGCAGCCGCACCTTCCCGAGGATTCGAGGATACACGCGCCCAGGAACTCCGCGATGAATTGCAGCTCATCCGACGACAGGCCCACCAGGAAGCGGCGGGCCTCGTACTTCAAGGGACTCTCAACACACGAAACCAGAGCGGCTACCAGGGAACTTCGCACGGCAGATCTCCTGTCGGTGACGAATCATGACTCTTGATGGATCTGGCCGTATTATTGCGAAAACCAAAACCGCGCGCAAGGGGGCTTATGCCGATGGAATCGCGTGGTTCCCGAAGGCAAGCAGCCTGAGCGCCAGCTCGTCCTGCTCTGACCCGTTGCCTTGCAGGAGAGAGGTGAAGTGCCTCGCGAGTTCGGGCGGACAAATGAAGTCGGCGTCTGAGAAACTGCTCGGCGCAGGGACCGCGTTCGCTTCGGCGACCGCAACCGGCACAGGCTCGCAATTTTCGGGCACCCAGGTTCCGTTCACTTCCTGACAGTCCACCAGGTCGTCGCACGTGGCGGCTGGTTTCGCGGCCGGGGGAGTGGCGCCGGACGCCGAATCGCGGAATTCGGCGGGCTTTGGTGGCACGGCTACCTGACGCGTGCGCGGCGGCAGAGAACGCAGCCGCATATAGAACGTCTCGGTGCACTGGGCACACCGATAAGGCCATCGCCCGAACCAGCTCAGCACGATGTCGAAAATATCCTGCCAGGCTAGCCGGTGGATATCATACCCGTCGCAATAAGGGCACGTCATATACCGGATATAGCCGAAAGGGAGATAACGGGAAATGCTGCTCTTGGTTATGCCGGCCGTACTAACGGATATCGCTCATTCGGGAAGCCAAGCCACGGCATTCCCCACCAAGTGCGCTCTTCCCTTGCCGGCAGACCACAAAGAGGCGGGGTCGTTCCTGCCTTACAATGGGGCAGCATGGCGCAAGATCGATTTCGTTCCGCTGCCGTCATCGGCACGGGGATGATGGGACCGGGCATTGGATTGACCCTTGCTTTGAGCGGGCTGCCCGTCACGCTGGTCAGCCGGACCGCCGCGGGCGCTGAGCAAGGGCTATCCAAGGTGCGGGCTCAGGCCGAGATGCTGCGGGTCAACGAACTGGCCGCTCTGGCCGAAACCGCCGGCGCCTTGGAACGGCTGAGGGCTGCGACCGATTTCGACGGCGCAATTGGGGCCGCGGATCTGGTCGTCGAATCGGGTCCCGAGAATCTGGCCTGGAAGCGGGATCTGTTCGCGCGCCTGGACCAGATCACGCCGGCCGGCGCCGTGCTGGCCTCGAACACCTCGGGACTGAGCATCACCGCAATCGCCGCCAGCTGCGCGCGCCCCGAACGCATCCTGACCACGCACTACTGGAATCCGCCGCATCTGGTTCCCCTGGTTGAGATCGTGCGCGGCGAGAAGACCTGCGATGAAACTGTCGAAGCGGTTCGGAACCTGCTCGCCGCGTGCGGGAAGACTCCGGTTGTGGTTAAGAAGGACCGTCCGGGCCAGCTCGGCAATCGGCTGCAGATGGCGCTGCTGCGCGAAGCCGTGCACATCATCGCAGAAGGCATTGCGGACGCCGCCGACATCGATGCGGTGATTCAGAACGGCCTGGGCATACGGATGCCCGCTTACGGCACCCTGGAGCACATGGACATCGCCGGGTTGGATCTGGCCGTTTCGGTGCTGGACTATGTGGCTCGCGACCTGAACAGCGAGCCGCACGCGCACCAGTACCTTCGCAGCCAGGTTGAGCGGCGAAACCTCGGCGCCAAGACAGGCAAGGGGTTTTACGACTGGTCCGGGAAAAGCGCCGACGAGGTGAAAGCCCGCCGCGACGCTTTCCTGGTCCAGGTCTTGCGAGGCCGCCGCCGCGATCGGGTACCTCACGGCGCCGGCTAAGGTCGGCGGCTCACCGGAAACGCAGCTAGCTGTTCGCCGCGCGTTCCTGCTGCTCCAGGAGTTCGAGGAACGATTGCGCTTCGGGATACACCGGGCGGAGCCGCAGCGCTTCCATCAGATCGGCCCGCGCCCGTGCGCGGTCCACCTTGTAGAGCAGGTGATAGACGCCGGCGTGCAGATGGGCTTGCGGATCGAGCGGCCGGACCACGGCGATGCGCTCGGCAATTTCGGCGGCTTTCTCGAACATTCCGAGCTGATGGTATTCCGCCGCCAGAAAATCCAGCCGCGAGTGGTCGCTCGGATCGGCGGCGATCTCTTCGTTCAGAATGGCGATGTACCGGAGATTTCGCTGCCGCCGGGTTTCGGGATCGGAGGCGAAATCGTGCTCGATGGTAATCTCCGTGGGCACGAGCCGCCCGCCCGCGGCAAGAATCGCGGCGTCAAGTGTTTCATGCACGCGTCCGCGGTAGCGATAGTCCGGCCGGTTGGGGAAGAGGCGGATGACGTGATCGGTCATCGCGGCCTCGGAATTCTGGCGGCGGTTCAGGCGCTGAAAGTAGTACCCGGCGTTTTCGTTGCGAGCCACCAGATGCTGAATCAGAGGGATGCCCGCGGGCTGGAGGATTTCATCCGCATCGAGCGCCAGGATCCAACGGCCGCCGGCCTGAGCGAGCGCGTGATTGCGCGCGCCGGCAAAGTCCACGAATGTGAAGTCGAAGCTGTTTACCTTGGCCCCGTAGCGTTCCGCGACGGCGCGCGTCGAGTCGGTCGATCCGGTATCGACGATGATGATCTCGCCGGCGAGGCCGCGTATTGAATCGAGGCAGCGAGCGAGCGCGCGCTCCTCGTTCTTCACGATCATGCACAGGCTTATCGCGCTTGCGCCCATGGCCTCTGGCATCGCAACCCGCCGCATCGAGTGCCGGCGGGCCGCCACTCTGATTATCTCGCGGCGTGTGGCGGCGCAGGCGTGCCAAGGTTCTCAAGGTATATTCCGCAGGGCGGTTCTGCTGCGGAGGCGGCCTTACAACAAGTCTCTAGAACACGATTCGAACCACGGTCTGGAGGATACGGGAGTATCCCAGAGCGCCCGGTCCCACCTGCGTGACGGTTCCGAACCCCGTCACGTTGAACGCGCCGTTTGCATTACGTCCCAAGGCCGTCGCGGTGATTGTAGGTAAACCGGTGATGACGCCGGTAACCGGGTCGTGCGTATAGCCGTTGAAATTCAGGCTGGCGTTGTAACCAGTGAACTCCGTGTGATTGAATGCGTTGAAGGCGTCCAGCCGAAGCTGTAAAGTGGCCTTTTCCTTGATCGAGAAGTTCTTTTCGATTGAGATATCGGCGTTCCAAAGGCCTGGGCCGTTCAGGAAGTTGACACCGGACTCCAGGCCGACGCTTCCCGGCGACGGAGCGAAGAAGCAGGCGGGATTCAGTTGGTTGAAGGGGTCGCTCGAACCGGTGTAGATCTTGCAGCCCTGCACCACGCCGATGCGCGCCGGTTCGGTATTCGAGCCGGTGATGTTTTGGTTTCCCGCGCCTTGGACACTGAAGCTGGGCGTGAACGGGGCTCCGGTCTGCGCCTGGAACACACCGGATATCTGCCAGCCGTCCGTGAGAAGGCGGGTGAATGCGTTGCCCCACGGGAGCTTCGGGGCCGAATAGACGTAGTTGACGGCCAGCGCCTGGCGGCGGTCGAAGCTGGAGGGCCCGTAATTCGCCTGGCGGTTGTACTGATCGGGACGGACAAACGAGTTGTCATTGGTGCCGCCGCTCAGGGAACTGGCCATGGCTTTGCTCCACGTGTACGCCAACCCCAGAAAGAGGCCTTTGGTGGCCTGCCGGTTCACGCCGATTTGCAGTGCATTGTAGTTGGAATTTGCTTCGCCCTGGTAGAGATTGATGTTGCTGTAACCCCGGTACGGCTTGAGGTAGTTCGCAGACAGGCAGTTATTGCCCAGCAAGTAAGTGCCGTTGGTAGGGACGGCGAGCGAAGAATCTGTATTGGCGGCCTGGAAGCATTGGCCGAACGGATTGTAGTTGAGGTTGCGGTTGTCCTGTTCGTGACGCCCCTGGTTGCCGACATAGGCCACGTCCAGAACCATGTTCTGCGGCAGCCGGTACTGGACGCCGGCCTGGTATTGATACACCGTGGGTACCTTACCGGTCCCGTCAAAGGCGTCGAGGCTGGGCGGCGCCAATAGGACGTTATTCGGATTGATGGTTGAAGCGTAGTTCTGGTTGAGGGTGGGGGCTACCGCCTCCGGAGGATTGGTGACCATGTCGAAGGTGCGGTTGCCCTGAATGCGGTCATAGTAGATGCCGCTTCCGGCCCGCACCACGAGTTTCTGATCGCCGAAAACATCCCAGGCGATCCCGAACCTTGGACCCCACTGCAGGCCGCGGTTCTGCATGAGGTACTTGCCAAACGGGCAGGTAGAACTCTGGCAGATGCCGTCGAAGGGGTTGCCGCTGTTGGGCACTTCGAGACCGATGTCGTACGACGGCAGATAAGCGCTGGTTACCGGATCGTAGGCCTCGCGCTTCCCGTCCGCAGGATTGATGGCCGGATAGTAGAGGCGCGGCGCTTTCGCGGGATCATACAGGCTCGGAATGAAAGTCGAAGACTGGAGGCCGGCGTCGAACTGCGGCTGGAACCAGGCGGCGCGCAACCCGTAGTCCAGGGTGAGGCGGGAAGTGACCCGCCAGGTGTCCTGGACATATTGCTCGATGTTCCAGTAGCGGTACAGCCCGTTGATGTGGTTGGCCGCCTGGTTGAACGTGTTGTAAACGCCCAGCAGCGCGTTGGCGAATCCGAATCCGGTGTCGAAGGGATTGGAAGGATTGTCGCCGAAGTTGTAACTGCCGTTGAAATTGGCGAACGAGGTCTGGTCTTTGCGGCTGCGCTGGAGATAGATGCCCGCTTTGAACGTGTGGGATCCCCAGACCTTGGTTAGATTATCGACCGTATCGATCGTGGTGTTGTAGTTGATAAATGGAGCGTCGCCGGTGCCTAAGTTGGGGCTGGCGTTGATGCGCGTGCCGTTGAAGGTGACGTTCGGAATATAGCCTTTCTGTACGGCATTGGGATACAGCACCGGCAGGTTGATGCCGCTCCCTGTGGATGTGAGCTGATTGCTGGTTTCGTCAATCAGGATGGAGTTATGGGTAAAGCCCCAGTTGAACTCGTTAGTCATCGTGGGACTGATGGAATACGTCATGCCCGCGGCCACGCTCCGCCCCGGAATGGGGTTGGCAATCGGGGCGATGGGCACGCCCAGTCCCAGAACAAAGGAGCCGTATGGGGAGACGGTGGGCTGCGTATCGTTCACGAAGTGGCCGAACAGCCGGATCTTGTCAGTGAGGTTGTAATCCCCCCGCACCAGGGTTTCCGTCCGGGGAACGCTGCCCGGGAGCTGCGAGGTGTAGTTGAAATTCGATACCTGAGTGACGTTGGGACCCGGGTAGAGATTCAGGAGAGCCTGCCCCGGGGCGTAGAAGCGGAACGAGGGTATCATCATTCCCGGGAACGGCTGCCCTGTGGTGGGGTCGGTGATGAAGGTCAGCTTCTGGCCGTTGTTGTTCACGCTCTGGGTGAAATCGCCTTTGCGCTCCAGCGCCGTCGGGACCAGGGCGTTGCGGGCGGCATTCGGCGATAGCTGCCTCTGCCATTCCTGGCTGACGAAGAAAAAGGCTTTCTGCCGGATTTTCTTGAGATGTGGAAGCCAGACCGGACCGCCGAGAGTGAAGCCGACGTCGTTGTAACGGAACAGCGGCTTGGGCAAGCCGCGGACGTTGTTCAGAAAGCTGTCGGCATTCAGGCCGTCGTTGCGGTGATACCAATAGACGCTGCCGTGGAATTGTTCGGTTCCGCTCTTGGTCACCATGTTGATTTGCGCGCCGACGCTGCGGCCGTACTCGGCCTGGTACACGCCCGTCAGGATCTTGAACTCGGCGATGGAATCGGTGCTCACCGAGACATTCATGCCGCCGTTGTTGCCGGTGTCGACGTTGCCGATGCCATTCAACATGAGCTGGTTTTGCGAGGGGCGAGCCCCATTCACGGTGAAATTGTTCGCACCGGTCGCGGAGTTGCCGACGGCGAAGCTGGTACCGTTGGTGAACTGCACGCCGGGAACCAGCTTGGCCATGTCCAGCGGGTTGCGCCCGTCCACTTCGATATTCTCGATTTCCTTTCCGATGATGGTCTCGGAGCGCTCGCCGCTTTGCGTCTGCAGCAGAACAGCCTGCGCCGTGACCTCGACCGATTCGGTCACCGAGCCGACCTGCAAGATCAAATCCCCGACCGCGAGCTTGTCATTGGCGTTGAGCGGAATGTCCGAACGGGACAGTTTCTTGAATCCCTTGGCCTCCACGGTGACGGTGTAGTTTCCGGGCAGAAGGCCGGCAGCCAGAAACTCACCTCCTGCGCCCGATACGGTGCTGACGGAAATGCCTTTGGCGGCGTCTGCCACCGTTACAACTGCATTCGGTATTCCGGATTGCTGCTGGTCCAATACGCGGCCGCTGATGGACCCCGAAATGGTTTGCGCATGGGCTCCCAACGCCAGCGCGAAAACAAACGCGACCCCCTTCGATGTAGACCCCATTGAATCCCAACTCCCTTCTGAGCGGCTCTTTAGCCCGGTCGGACCCACATGGCGTGACGGGAGTCATGCGATCTGCAACCGGGCAAATCACCAAACATTAAGTTCGCAAGCCGAACTTTCTACCGTTTATACACTGAGATTGGACGACCGTCAAGCTTCTCTGAGAAAATTGATGAATCTAACGTGGCGAGGATCCGCAAGTGATGTAGCCGATTGCGGCCCGCCAGAAAGAACGTTAAAGGGGTTCCCCAGATGTGGGCACAGCCGGGGGCAAAGCCCGAAAGGGCAGGGCCAACGCCAAATATAATTCAGACTCAAAACTTAATGACAGCCGCTAGAGGTCCAACCGCGTACCCATAGCCGAAGTGCTTCGAGACAACGTGCCCGCTTGACAATCGGCGAGCCCAAGGTCCGGATAGAAGCCTGACTGTTTGGGGGGCAGCCTCACACACTTCGCGCCCCGCGCAAGCCATCCTTAATGGGCCGCGAGTGCGCTATGCGTCAGGCTGCCCCACTTCTTATCGGGTCGAAGTCACCTCCCTAGTACACCAGCTTCGCGCCGAGCTGAATGCTGCGGGGATCATACATCGACGTCACCTGCCCGAACTGCGCGCTCGGGAAGGAGGTGCCGATGCCGTTGAACTGGGTGTGGTTGAAGGTGTTGAACGTTTCTACCCGGATTTCAAACCGGCTGTTGCGGGCTTCGCTGAAGATGAAGCTCTTAAACAAGGAGACATTCCAGTTGTGGCGGCCGGGACCGTATACCGAATCGTGGGGAAGGTTGCCCCAGTTGCCGATCGCCGGTTTGGCGAATACCGCCGGGTTGAACCACGCGGCGAGTGTGTGGGGGTAGGACACGGACCCGGTTACATCCGGCCGGTTGGTCGAATTCGGGAGGCCGTTGGATGCCTGGTTCCCCGACAAAGTGATGTTGAGCGGGGTGCCCGTCTCGATCATCACGATGCCCGAGAGTTCCCACCCGCTTAACATTGTTTTCAGCAGCCCGGTCTTAGCGCCGCGCAATAAGGGAATCTGGTAGATGTAGTTGACCAGCGCGATGTGCCGGCGGTCGAGAGGGCTCGGTCCGTAGTCATAGGTGCGGTCGTAGGGATTGGAGACGTTGTTCATGTCCCCGTTGGTGGCGTCGACGGACTTTGAGTACGTGTACACAGCCTGGATCGTCAAGTCACTCCTCAACTGTGACCGGAAGTTCATCTGCAGACCGTTGTAGTGCGAATTCATGTTATTGCCGGACAGCCGGATGGAACCCCAGCCCAGATACGGAACTACGAGGTTCTTGGTGACGGTGCCATTGATCAGGGCCGGCAACTGGCTCGGGCTCGGCAGGTTGATTTCCGTGTAGGAATTCTGATGCCGGTTCTGAGTGCCCACATAGGAGACCGACAGCACGGAATTTCTCGCCACCTCGCGTTGCACGCCGACGCTGTACTGATCGCTCAGGGGCGCTTTGTAGTCGCCCTGGTACAGGCCGGTGATATTGTTGATGGTGATCGGCGCTACCAGGGTCTGACCTGTGAGCAGACTCTGGTTCGGGTTGGAGAAACTCACGCCGGGGAACGAAACGGTGGCGCCCCACGGGGGATTAGTGGCGCCGTTGTACATGTCGTTCCCCTGGATGCGCTCGTACATCATCCCGAAACCACCGCGGATGATGGTTTTGCCGTTACCCGCCGGGTCCCAGGCAAAACCAACGCGCGGACCAATGGTGCCCCACTGGGTATCCACCAAGCCTGCCGGAATGCCATTCTTGCCGGCGACACCGATCCCATTGAGGTAGAAACTATAGCCTTTCAGCGCGGAGAGCGGGCTGGTACTGAGCGCGGGCGTGCCTGGGCTAATGGCATTACCTCCGGAAATCAGAACCGCCGCGTTCGCCTGGCTGAACAGATTGGGGTAGAAGTTCGCGCTTTGGCTCGATTCCTCGTAGGTGTGTGGAATACCATCCCAACGCAGGCCAAGATTCAGGCTGAGATGGGAGCTTACTTTCCAGTTATCCTGAAAGTAAATCGCATACGACTTGTTATCCCAGCGGCCCACGCCCTGGTATCCGTCTTCGCTGTAGGAACTGGCCATGCCCAACAGGAAGTCGGCGAAGTCGTTGCCGCTGTAGTTTCCGTTGAAGCTGAAGCCTCCCTCGGTGTTGGCAAAGTAGGTCTGGGTCTTCTTATAGATGGCCCAGCTTGCGCCGAATTTGAGTTGATGCGCGCCCTTGGTCCAGGAGAAATCGTCGCGGATCTGGTAGTCGTCCGCCGCGTTGGTCCACGGCATCCAGTTGAGCGTATAGTCGGTCCCTGTAGAGCCGCTGAGATTGATGGAGGGGTTGCGGTTCAAGGCGTTTTCGCCAGAGAACAGCCTGGGGACGGTGAAGCCAGACGGCTGGGAAACGATACCCTTCGGCAGGATGTTGATGCGGTTGCCGTTGTAATTGAAAGCCGTCTCGTTGAGGAGCGTCGGGCTGATCGAATAGGTGGCGTGAATGACGCCGCTATAGGATGGGTTCCCGAAGGTATTGGAAGCCGACGGAACATTGTCGCCGCTCCACATGGAGGTGCCGTAATTCTGGTCGATTGCGTCACTCACCCAGTGGCCAAACAGCCAGAATTTGTCGGTGAAATGCTGATCGATGCGCACGATCTCCTCGCGGACGTTTGTCGGCGCATTATTGCCGCCGATGAACTGGTTGCCTGTAGTGGGAGCCGGGAAGATGCCCTCCTTCAGCAGGAGTTGTGCGTTCGGGTCAAGCAGAGCCGGGGGGATGACGTTGTTGGCGAACGACACCAGTTTCGTGGAGTCGGGATTGCCGTTCGTGCAACCGCTCAACGCGAGTCCCGCCGCCTGGAACTTGGCGGCAATGCCCGGAGACGCCGTGCAGGCGTAAGGCGTGTGGATGCTGGTCGAGCCAAGATTGCCGCCGTACGAACTGGTGAGGGGGACTGTAGTTTTGAGGTTGCCGCCCTGGAGCAGCCGGCGCCACTCCATGTTATAGAAGAAAAACGTTTTGTCCTTGTGTTTGTTGTACAGCTTGGGGATCATAACCGGACCGGCCGCGCTGAAACCGAAAGTGTTCAGGCGGTTGACCGCCTTGCCCTGGCCGGAACTGTTGCGGAAGAACGTGTTGGCGTCGAGGTCTTCGTTGCGCAGGAACTCCCAGGCCGATGCCTGAAAATCCTTGACCCCGGACTTAAAAACCAGGGTCATTGTGGCTGCCGAGGACAGGCCGTAGTCGGCGCTATAGTTGGAGGTGAGCTGGCGGAATTCGGCGATGGATTCGATGGAGGGCATCACGCTGATGGTGCCGGCGCCGCCGCGGTCCAGGTCTTCTCCGCCATCGATCAGGTAGATGTTGTGGGACATGCGCTCGCCGTTGAAGCTGACATTGGCATTTCCCCCTACCGGCGTGGCGCTCTGATAGTCCGGCATCGTGCTGGATGCACCAGCGGTCAGCATCGCCAGCGAGTAAATACTGCGGCCGTTCGCCGCCAGTTGCGACACTTGCGCGCCAGTGATCACATCGCTGACCTCGCCGGTCTCGGCTTGTACCGCCAAAGCGGTGGCTTCCACCGTGACGCTTTCCTGGCCCGATCCGACTTCCAGCCGGAAGTCCACGCGGGCGCGGTCGCCGACAGCTATCACTACACCCTTTTGTTCCGCCGTTTTGAAACCGGCGACGGCGGCCTTTAAATCATAGTGCCCGATCTGAAGATCGGGAGCCAGGTATTGACCGTTTTCGTTGGTAGTCACCCGGCGCACCTGGCCGGTTTGGGTGTTGGTAACGGTAATCGTCACGTTGGGTACCAGGGCTCCGGACGGATCGGTCACCGTGCCGACAATCGTGGCTTCCTGCGCCAGCGCTTGCCAGGCAATGGCGCCTAGGAGCAGGAACGCTTTCATGCAAGTTCTGAGACCAACCTTTCTCACATTCACCTCCTGATGAACAGAAGAATCGCCAGCCAGTCTTCTCCCCCCATCCGAAACACGGATATAGCTGGTCGTCGCTGACGGTACACGGCTTTTGGCCCGGGGTTAAGGACGTTACGGCACAATACCGTATTCCCCATTTGGAATCAGCATCTTAAGTGGCTACTCGGACGGTTGAACATAAGTACATTACTTTCCAGGATGTCGCGAACACGTGGTTGCGAACCCCGCGAGATGGCCTTTTTGGAAAGCGCGGCCTGACCGTCACGGCTCGGGTGGAAGCCGGGAAAACGGCGGAAAGGCTGTGTGATAGGATGTCTGTTAACTCGTTAACTGGAAGGCCATGTCTCGCAAGCCTGAGCTTCACATTCCGGCGCCGCGATTGCCGCAGGAGAAGGCGGAAGGCGTTCGCAGCGGACTGGAGCACGTTCTGGCGAGTCCGATGTTTCGGGGAAGCCGGCGCTGCCAGATGCTGCTGCGGCGGATTGTCGAGGCGACGCTGGCGGGCGACGTCGAATCCCTAAAGGAGCGGACCTTGGGGGTCGAGGTGTTCAACAGGGAGGCGGATTACGACACGAGCCAGGACCCAGTGGTGCGCGCCAGCGCAGCCGAAATCCGCAAGAAACTGGCGCAATATTACCAGGAGCCCGGGCACGAAAACGAAGCCCGAATCGATCTGCCGTCCGGGTCCTACGTGGCCGAATTTCATTTCGATGGGCCGAGAGCAGCGCCCGCGGTTCGGCGGGCCCGGCGGCGATACGTGCCGGCCGTAGGGATCGCCGTGCTGGCAAGTTTTGCGATAACCGCGCTGATTCTGGCTGCGCCGGGCTGGAGAAGGTCCGAACTCGACCAACTGTGGGCCCCGGTGCTCAAAGTGCAGGGCCAGGTTCTGCTCTGTGTGGGCTTGCAAGCCGCTTACAACCTTCGGTCGGCCGAGGCGCAGGACGCAATCCAGGGAGTGGTGGGGAAGCACCCGGCCGCGGCAGTTGCCCATCAACCGATCCGCGAGGAGGATCTAGTTCTGCTCCGTGACCGCTACGTCGCGTTGGATGACGCCATCTGCCTCGTGCGCCTGACCTCGCTGCTGGAGCGCTATCACAAACCGTACCGCATTCGCGCCGAGCACACGACTTCGTTCGCCGACTTGCGGGACAATTCGGCCGTGCTGATCGGCGCTTTCGACAATCCGTGGACCCTGCGCACCGGGGGCCAGTTGCGCTTCACCTTTAGTAAGGACAGCGAGCACGACACGGGCATGGTCTACGACAGCCAGCACCCCGAGAACACCGAATGGAAGTTGACGGGAGCCTGGCCGAACTGGGACATAACAGTGGACTACGCGATCGTGTCGCGAATTCTCGACGTCACCACCGACCGCCAGGTCGTGATCGCTGCGGGGCTGACCCAGTACGGCACGATTGCCGCCGGCGAGCTGCTGAGCAACCCGGAGTACTTTGCCGAGGCTGCCCGCCAATTCCCCAGGGACTGGCAGAAGAAGAACCTGCAAATCGTCCTGCGGGTTCCGGTGGTCAACCGGGTCTCGGGGCGCCCGCGCATTCTGGCGACTCACGTGTGGTGAGCGGACACCTCGCAGCGTCAGATCGAGCCTTCGACTAAAATCGATGCTTGCACGATATGAACCGGAGAACATTCTGCACGATCCTATCCGCAGCCGGCGCTCTGCGGCGCGCCGAGGCCGCGAGCGAACAAGAGGCCGTCCGCGAGAGGCTGCTGTTCGACCACGACTGGAAGTTTCTCCTGGGCGACCCCGCCGGCGCCGAGTCCGCTTCATACGATGCCGCCGCATGGCGGACCGTTGAGCTGCCCCACGATTGGAGTATTGAAGGCAGGATCGATCCGAAGAACCCGATGGGCGGCAGCGGGGGCTTTTTCCCTGCGGGCGTCGGCTGGTACAGGTGCGAATTCGCCGTCCCGGCCACGTGGAGCGCGAAGCGCGTCAGCGTGGAGTTCGAGGGCGTCTACATGAACGCGACGGTGTACATCAACGGTCACGATCTGGGCACGCACCCGTACGGTTACACCACGTTCTTGCATGACCTCACGCAGCACCTCAAGCCAGGGGGCGGCAACAACGTCCTGGCAGTTCGGGTCGACCAGTCGAAGCATCAGAACTCCCGCTGGTATGCCGGCTCCGGCATCTATCGGCACGTCTGGCTGCACGCTACTGGTCCGGTGCATGTCGCCTCCTGGGGAACCTGCGTCACGACAGCGGAGGTCGGAGCGGACCGGGCCACGGTGTCGGTGAAGACCCGGATCGTCAACGAGTCCGGCAAACCATCCAATCTCGCTCTGCAGACGGTCCTCTATACGAGTTCCGGCGTGGCCGCGGGCCGCTCAAACAGCAACGCCGCGGTAAACCCGGGGGACTCCGTCGAGGTAAGCCAGGACATCTCGGTTTCGAAGCCCGCCCTGTGGACGCCCGATTCTCCGAACCTTTATCGGGCGGTCATGCGGGTGATGCAGGAAGGCAAGGCAGTGGACGAAGTCTCCACTCCGTTCGGTATCCGTTCTATAGAGTGGTCGGCTGAAAAGGGCTTTTTGTTGAACGGAAAGCCGGCGAAGATGACCGGCGGCTGCGTGCATCATGACAATGGCCCGCTGGGCGCCGCCGCTTTCGATCGCGCCGAAGAGCGGCGGGTCGAACTCCTGAAGGAATCCGGCTTCAACGCGATCCGCACCGCGCACAACCCGCCGTCGCCGGCGTTCCTCGACGCGTGCGACCGGCTGGGAATGCTGGTGATGGATGAGTCGTTCGACTGCTGGTCGAAAGGCAAGAACCCCTTCGACTACAACGTGGCTTTCCATGACTGGTGGCGGCGCGATATCGACGCCATGGTTCTCCGCGACCGCAACCATCCTTCGGTGGTGATGTGGAGCATCGGCAACGAGATTCCGGAGCGCGGAGAGCCGCTGGGCGCCCAGGAAGCGAAGATGGTGGCGGATTACGTGCGGAGCCTGGACCGCACGCGGCCCGTCACCTCGGCGCTCAACTTCATTGCCGGCAAGTGGAACGACACGGACGGGTATTATTCCGCGCTGGATATCGGGGGCTACAACTACAACCTGAACAACCACGTCGAGGACCACCGGCGCGAGCCGTCGCGCGTTATGGCGTGCACGGAGTCGTTCGCGCAATCGACCTTCGACTACTGGGACATGGCGGACCGGTTCCCTTATATCGTCGGCGATTTTGTCTGGACGGCGATCGATTACCTTGGCGAATCGGGCCTCGGGCGGTGGTACTACCGCGATCCGAAGGACACCAGCCGGGAGGGTTACGGCGCCCCGTACCCGTGTCACGGCGCGGACTGCGGCGATATCGATCTGTGCGGAAACCGCAAAGCGATCGCGCACTACCGGAACATTGCGTGGAACCGCGGCGAGAAGCTGTTCCTAGGCGTCCGCCAGACTCCGCCCGAAGGCAAGGAGTTGCGCGTGACGCGCTGGGGTGTTTGGCCGGTTTACGCGAGCTGGACCTGGCCTGGCATGGAGGGCAAGCCCCTCGAAGTCGAAATCTATTCCAGGGGCGAGATGGTGCGCCTCTACCTTGGCGACCAGTTGATCGGCGAGAAGCCCACCACGCGCGCGGAGAAATTCAAGGCGAGCTTCAGCGTGCCCTATGCGCCGGGAGTATTGCGGGCCGCTGCCATTCAGGAGGGCAAAGTGATCGCGGAGTCGGCGCTGCGCACGGCCGGCGAACCCGCCCGGGTGCGTCTGACTGCCGACCGGGTTTCGCTCAAGGCGAACGGGCAGGATCTTTCGTTTGTGGTCGTGGAAGCGATCGACGCGAACGGCCAGCCGCACCCCAACGCGGAACACCAAGTCACCTTCAGCCTGAAAGGCTCCGGAGCGATCGCCGCCGTCGGGAACGCAGATATGTGGAGCGAGGAGCCGTACCAGGGCAATCAGCGCAGACTGTTTCACGGGAAGGCGCTGGTGGTGGTTCGAAGCTCACGAAAGCCCGGCGCCCTGACGCTCACGGCCAGCGCGCCGGGGCTCGAGAGCAGTACGATTCGGATTGAGTCGCGAGGGTGAGGTGGGTTGGGCTGCCGTCTTCGCCTGCTCCGGCCATATCGCGAGCATTTGTCGCAGTCGTTCGCCCGGTTTTTCCTGCGCGTGGGATTGCCCATCGACATCCCTCCGTTCACGGAAAAAAGAAGTGAGGAGGGTCCCAAGTCATTTCAGCAACCATGCGGGACTCTTGATTTCCTGGTGAGCGCGGAAGGAATCGAACCTTCAACCTACTGATTAAGAGTCGGGCCGGAGGGGTTGCGCGGGGTTGCCCAAAATTGCGCAACATAGATATTTGTCAGATGGTTGCGAAGCATAGCTTTGTTTGGCATTGCTCCTGCCTGTCCACGGTTTCTAAATGAGTTGGGCACAAAAATGGGCACAAGCGCGGACATCATCCCAGCGATTCGGATGCCTAATGTCTACGAGAAGTCGATGCGGGGGAACGCGGCTTCGAGATTGGCTTTCAGTTCGGTGTTGAAACCAGCCAACGTGGTGTTCATCGTCTTCAGAGCGGTTTGCCCGAGCAAGCGTCGGTAGCGGCGGCACGTGTCGTCGCTCGGATCAACAAGGAGCCACTTGCAGTCTGGATTGACTTGAAAAGCGACCGTTATCTTGGATCTGGCTTGCGAATCGGCTTCTGGCAGGGAATATCCCAAGATCAGGACACAGTCCGCTTCGCAGAGTCGCTCCATAAACCGGTCCCACTGGGGCTTCAGGAGTTCGCAGTAGAATCGGAAATCTGTTACCTTGCATGAAGGGATGCCAACAATTCGTGCCCATAATGGTTTGGGAAAGATATTGGCGAACTCTTTTGGGCAGTTGGGTCGGGATCGTACCCAACCGGTCCTATTCGGTGTTTAACACCCGAAAGAGCCACGCACGTGCCGATATGATTTCTGGAGCGTCGAACCAACGGGAGCCGGTAGAATTGACAGGGGTTCGCCAATCCCGAGATCTCTGGCCAGCGCCGCGCGGCCGCTCGAAACGTGTTAAACGAGAGAGAATGAGAAACTTTGAGCGATGAATACAGACCTTCCGGACTACGAAAAACCGCCCGTCAACGAGGTCGTCTGCGGAATTCAGTTCAAGACGCTCGACGGCTTCCGTATTCCCCATTTCGGACTCTTCTGGGAGACTTGCAAGACGGAGTTCCCGACGTGCCAGGAAGTGGCACCGCTAATCCCCATCATTGAGCGATTTGGTGTGGACGAGGTCGATGTTCAGCCCCCAGGGGAGTTCCCGCTACCGCGGGTTTGGTTTGTCAATGGGAACGATACGGGGATTATCCAGGTTCAGCGGGACAGGTTTCTTCACAACTGGAAAAAGGGTAGACCAACGGATGAATACCCACGGTACCCGGTTGTGATTGAGCGCTTCAAGCAGCATCTCCAATCTTTTGAGAGTTTCCTGGTTCAACACGATCTCGGAAAAATCGAACCTACGCAATACGAAATGTCGTATGTGAATCACATTTCCGAGGGCGAAGGCTGGTCCACGCTGGCGGATCTCTCGCAGTTGTTTCGAGATTACTGCTGGCACACAGAAGGGCGATTCCTTCCGAACATCGAACATGTGAATCTGCGAAAGACGTTTGCGCTACCGGACCGCAAGGGAAGGATGCACGTATCGATCCGAGACGGGAAACGCCGCGATGATGACAGGCCGGTGATCCTCTTCGAATTCACAATCAGAGGCTTCCCCGACAATGCATCGCATGAGGCAATGTGGGCTTGGTTTGATCTCGCACGGGAATGGATCGTCAGAGGATTCACGGACCTCACCACAGACGCAGTACAGAAAAATGTTTGGCGCAGGAGAAGATAAATGAACGCTACGCTTGCGGACCGGCCGGTAGTGACGTTCGGCTTCCGGCCTGGATGGAGGACAAGCATCACGACAGCCGGTAACGAGATTGTAGATGCTCCCATAACGTCCGACCTACCCCAACAACAGGAACGGGAGCTGATGCTAATCCCGATTCTGCATTATTACCCCGCGGGCGTGGGGGCTTTGCCGCCGGTTTGCGGGAAGACCTTCTTTGTCGAGCGACCGTCGGATCAGGCGGGGTTCATTACAGACGCCATCGTGAGTTCAGCGCCATTGCCTCACCCTGTAGTGGCGTCCGTGTGGCGAGAGATGTTCACAAGGCGCTATCGTGCTGCCCTGCCGGCACCAGTGTATGCGGATGAGGTGCTTGATTGGGGTGTCTCAATTGACACAGCCCCGAAGCGGCCGTCTGGAACGCTTAACGTCACTTTCAAGTACGCTGGCCGGGGCACGCCGACGCCCGTTGAAGACCCATGGGCCTGAGGACCATTCTGCCATGGCTGAAAAGCATCTTCCGAAAACGACCGAGGACCGTTGAGCCGTTACCGGTAGCCATGGGTGCCAACATCCCAGATTATCCGTGGTTCGGCATCTCTGAAGGCGATGGCATTGAACAGGGTGAAGTCCTTGAGGGTTGCCCAGTTTTCCTGCCGCCCGATGCTTTGGCGATCGCAGCAGGCGACAAACCCAGCAGCGCTACGTTCACATGGGAAGAGCGGGATCTGATTGTAATGTCCCAAAGCTGTGACCTCGCGAAGGGTCGCGAAAAGATCGACGACGTTTTGCTATGCGCAGTTTGGAAACGCTCCGAGCTTAAGACTGGGCACTTGGCGAAAGAAGATGGAATGGAGCAGGCGAGAAAGGGACAGTTACCTGGTTTTCACGTGCTCGCGGCCTCAACCATTCCGGACTTTCAGCGCGAAGTGCGAGTCGTCGATTTTCGGCGAGTATATTCACTTCCTGTTGCGTTCGTCCGTAGACGGGCCGCCATGGCGAAGCATCTTCGCCTTCTCCCGCCTTATCGCGAACACTTGTCGCAGTCGTTCGCACGGTTCTTCATGCGCGTCGGATTGCCCATCGACATCCCGGCTTTCACGGGGAAAAAGAAGTGAGGCGGGACGGCGGCCACCTCGGCAGCAGTCGAAGCCACCGCACGGCTAATGGCTACGCTGGCCTGACCAACGTCGAATCGCTGAACAACGTAGTGCAACAAGGGACATCTGGAAGGGCACAAAAATGGGCACAAACGGGGCAGACGGTGAAAATCGAGGAATTCCACGTTGTTGATTTATTTGGTGAGCGCGGAAGGAATCGAACCTTCAACCTACTGATTAAGAGTCAGTTGCTCTGCCAATTGAGCTACGCGCCCGCTCCGTTTGGTTTTGCTGGAGATGCGGCGCGAACCTGCGGCGCCACGAAGGAAATTATAGCATCCTCCGGCGGATTGTCACGCCGCGGGCTCCGGGCCTTCATCGGGCAGACTGGCCGCCACCAACTGCGCGATGTCCAGCAGCTTCGGCGGGGTTTGCGTCACCGCGCCCAGCGCGTCGCGGAACATCGTCTGGCAGAACGGGCACGCGGTGCCGATGGTCTGCGCGCCGGTCGCCACCAGTTCCTCGACTCGCTCCACGTTCACGCGCTTGCCCTTCTCCTCGCCCAGGAACATTTGCCCGCCGCCGGCTCCGCAGCAAAACGACCGCTCGCGCGTGCGCGCCGGGTTCATCACGCGGGCCGTTCGCGCGATCACCGCGCGCGGCTCATCATATATGTTGCGGTAGCGGCCCAGGTAGCACGGATCGTGGAAGACCACCTTCTCCACGGGCGAGAGCACCGGCGACGGCCGCACCTGGATCCGGGCCAATAGCTCGCTGTGATGCTCGATGGCAAAGGTGGCGCCGAATTCGCGCCAGTCCAGCCCAATGGTGCGCACGCAGTGCGGGCAGATCGAGACCATCTTGCCGACTTTCGCCGCGCGCAGCGCCTCGATGTTCGCTTCGGCCACTTGCGACACGGCCAGATCGTTGCCCAGGCGGCGCGCCGGATCGCCGGTGCATTTCTCCTTGCGCAACACGCCGAAGGTAACGCCGGCGTGCTGCAACACGCGCGCCAGGGCCAGCACGATTTCGCGGCCCTGCGGGTCGTACGAACCCATGCAGCCCAGCCACAGGCAGTATTCCTGGGCGCCGTCGTAGATCGGCAGCTCGTTTTTTTCGATGAACTTCTGCCGCTCGCTGGCCGCGAAGCCCAACGCGTTGCCGGTTCGCTCCAGGTTCAGGAAGAGCTTGGTGCCGTAGTCGTCCTCCCACTTGCCGGTATTCACGGCGCCGCGCCGCAGCCCGACGATCATCGGCAGGTGCTGAATTCCCACCGGGCATTGAAACTCGCAGCTTCCACAGGTGGTGCACTGGAACGCCGCCTCCTCGGAGATGTGGGGGCCGAGCAGCGCCGCCTGGTTGCCCGGCCCGAATTCCTTGAGGTAGCCGCGCAGCCCCAGGACGATTTCCTTGGGGTTGAGCGTCTTCCCGGTGTTGTACGCCGGGCAATGCTCGGTGCAGCGCCCGCATTCCACACACGAGAACGCCTGCATGGCGTCGATACGGGTCACGTCTTTGCCGGTGTCGAGCCCGAAATCTTCGTCGCCGGAGAGCGGGGGAATGCGGCTGAAGCCGTCGCGCCGCAGGAACACGGTGGCCGGGCTGATGGCCAGGTGCAGGTGTTTAGTGGGCGGGATCAGCGGCAGGAAGATGAGCAGGGCGAGAGTGTGCAGCCACCAGCTCACCCAGCCGCCCGTGGTTCCTTCTCCGAACCAGAGTCCGCTGAGATACGTCGCCATCAGCGCGAAAATCAGCA
>Ga0335081_10005694_pt1 | contig 19750 bp, 12 predicted proteins | sample Lox_Sample_35_FD_206713 | JGI IMG/M metagenome (GOLD analysis project Ga0335081, IMG submission 206713) | Soil microbial communities from Loxahatchee National Wildlife Refuge, Florida, United States - Lox_Sample_3.5 | ecosystem: Environmental > Terrestrial > Soil > Wetlands | place: USA... | reverse complement strand
TCGACTTGATCACGCGCCATGCAGGGTCCTGGAAAAAATCGGCCGCGACGTTATACGGAGTGGGCGTGGCAGGGCAATGCAAAGCTCACGAGGCTTTGGCGACCGCCACGCGCTGCGGCGGCGGGAAACGGCGATAGAAGGTGTCGCCCTTTTTCGCCATGTCGTTGAGCAGCTTGCATGGCTTAAAGCGCGCGCCGTAGTCCTTGGCGAGGCGGTTGCAGAGATCGACAAAGGCTGGCACGCCCATGCCGTCGATATAAGAAATCGTGCCGCCGGTGAAAGGGGCAAAGCCAAAGCCGAGGATCGAGCCGACGTCGGCTTCGCGCATGTCGGTGATGACCTGCTCCTCGATGCAGCGGGCGGATTCGAGCGCCTGGATCGCCAAGAACCGGTGTTCCAGGACCGCGATGTCGATAGTGTCGGGATCGAGCTTTTGCGCTTGCAGCTCGGTCAGACCCTTCCACAGCCGCTTCGGGCCGTTCGGCGGATAATCGTAGAAACCCTTGGCATTCTTGCGGCCGTAGCGTCCGCGCTTTTCCACCATCTCCTCGAGCAGCGCCTTCTGCTTGGGATCGACCATCGCGGCGCCGAGATCGGCCTCGGTTGCCTTGAGGATTTTCCAGGCCAGATCGACCGCAACTTCATCGGTGAGCGCCAGCGGCCCGACCGGCATTCCGGCCATGCGGCCGACATTCTCGATCATCGCCGCCGGCACGCCTTCGGTCAGCATCAAATGGCCTTCGCGAATGTAAGTGCCGACCACCCGCGAGGTATAGAAGCCGCGCGAATCGTTGACCACGATCGGCGTTTTGCGGATGGCGCGCACGTAATCGAGCGCGGTGGCGAGCGCCGCATCGCCGGTCTCCTTGCCCATGATGATCTCGACCAGCATCATGCGTTCGACCGGCGAGAAAAAATGAATCCCGATAAAGCGCGCGTGGTCCTTGAACGCGGCCGCCAATGACGAGATCGGCAGCGTCGAGGTGTTGGAGGCGAAGATCGCCTGATCGCTGAGCACATTCTGCGCCCGCGAAATCACCTCTTCCTTGACCTTGCGATCTTCAAATACGGCCTCGACGACTAGATCGCAGCCCTTCAGCTCGACGTAATCGGCGGTCGGATGGATGCGCGACAGCAGCGCTTCGCGCTCCGCCGCGGTGGCGCGGCCACGATTGACCTGATCGGTCATCAGTTTCTGCGAATGCGCCTTGCCTTTTTCCGCGGATTCCGGATCGCGGTCGATCAGCACGACCTCCAGCCCGGCGAGCGCGCTGACATAAGCGATGCCGCCACCCATGAATCCGGCGCCGAGCACGCCGATTTTCTTTAAGGGTTTCGCCGGCACGGCGGGGCGGCGCGCGCCCTTGTTGAGCTCCTGCAGCGATACGAACAGCGAGCGGATCATCGCCGCCGCCTCCGGCGAACGCAGGATTTTGGCGAACCAGCGCGACTCGACGCGCAGCGCCTGATCCATCGGCAGCTGCAGGCCCTCATAAACGACCTGCATGATGGCGCGCGCCGCCGGGTAATTGTCGTAAGTCTCGCGGCGATAGATGGCGTTGGCCGGCGGAAACACCATCATGCCGGCTTTGGAATAGACCGGCCCGCTCGGCAATTTGAAGCCGTCGACGTCCCATGGCGCCTTGGCCGTGCCGCCCGATTTGATCCAGTCCTTTGCCGCTTTGATCAGATCGCCTTGCGGCACCACCGCGTCGATCAGCTTCATCGCCTTGGCGCGATTGAGCTGCAACTGATCGCCCTTGAGCAGGAATTGCAAAGCATCGGACGGCGGCAGCATGCGTGCCACGCGCTGGGTGCCGCCGGCGCCCGGGAACAGGCCGATCTTGATTTCGGGCAGACCGACCCGCGTTCGCCCGTTGTCGGCGGCGATGCGGTGATGGCAAGCGAGCGTCAGTTCGAAGCCGCCGCCGACCGCCATGCCGTTGATCGCCGCCACCCAGGGCTTGCCGCAGGTCTCGATGCGACGGCACAGCAGCGACCACTTGCGGCTGTCCTCGAACAGGCGCGCATTCGCCGCTTCCTCGCCTTGCGACGTTACGAGATCGGCAAAGGTGCGGCTCAAGGCTTCCAGCATCGTCAGATCGGCCCCGGCACAGAACGTGTCCTTGCCCGACGTGATCACCACGCCCTTGACCGCGCCGTCGGTCGCCAGCTCCTCGACGATGGCAGACAGCTCCTCGATCACTTTCACATCGATAACGTTCATCGTGCGGCCGGGCGCGTTCCAGGTGACGAGCGCAACGCCGTCGCCGTCGATGTCGAGCGTGAAATTGGTGAAGGTTGGTTTGCTTTCAGCCATACGGTTTGCCGTTCTTATGGGTGTAACGCATGCCGGCCTCGTCGCGCACGACCATCAGGTCGACATCGGGATAGTCGACGCGCTCGTGTTTGGAGCGGGTGCCGACCTCGAGATAGACCGCGTCGTGAAGCCCGCGATTGACGAGCTGATGCCCATTGCCGCTGTTCGCCTTGAAACCCGCCGCCTCGCCCGGCTTGAGCACGCACTCGCCGCCGTCCTCGACCAGCACGACTTCGCCTTGCAGAATATAGACGAACTCGTCCTCTCGCTCGTGCCAGTGCCGCAACGCGGAAGCCGCGCCGGGCTTCAGCGTCGTCAGATTGACGCCGAACTGGTCGAGGCCTGCGGCGTTGCCGAGCCGCTTGCGCTCGCGCCCAACCACCACGCGGTCGTAGGGCTTCGGATAGGCAGTACGCGTATCGACCGGCACCTTGGCGATATCGATCTTGGGCATTCGCTTACACCCGTTCGATGATGGTCGCGGTGCCCATGCCGGCGCCTATGCACAGCGTGACCAGCCCGGTCGCAACGTTGCGCCGTTCCATCTCGTCGACCAGCATGCCGAGGATCATCGCTCCGGTGGCGCCGAGCGGATGGCCGAGCGCGATGGCGCCGCCGTTGACGTTGACCTTGGCGGCATCGAGATCGAAAGCCTGCAGATAGCGCAACACCACCGACGCGAAGGCTTCGTTGATCTCGATGAGATCGATGTCGGCAAGCGTCATGCCGGCGTTCTTGAGCGCCTTTTTCGTGACGTCGATCGGCCCGGTCAGCATCAGCGCCGGATCGGAACCGATATTGGCGAAGGCGCGCAGCCGGGCGCGCGGCTTTAGACCGGCTTTCTGCCCGGCTTCTTTGTTGCCGACCAGAACCGCGGCAGCGCCGTCGACGATGCCCGAGGAATTGCCGGCGTGATGAACGTGATTGACATATTCCACGTCGGGATGCGCCTGGATGGCGACCGCGTCGAAGCCGCCCAATTCACCCATCTGCACGAACGACGGCTGCAACGCGGCGAGCGACTGCATGGTCGTGCCCGGCCGCATGTGTTCGTCCTTGGCCAGGATGGTCAGGCCATTGACGTCTTTCACCGGCACGACCGAGTGGTCGAAGCGGCCGTCGTCCCACGCCGCGGCGGCGCGCTTCTGGCTCTCCACCGCATAGGCGTCGACGTCGTCGCGCGAAAATCCGTATTTGGTGGCGATGAGATCCGCGGAAATGCCCTGCGGCAGAAAGTAATGCGCCACCGCGATCGACGGATCGACCGCCCAGGCGCCGCCGGCCGAGCCGATGCCGACCCGGCTCATCGATTCGACGCCGCCGCCGACGGCCATTTGCTGCTGGCCGGACATAATCTGCGCGGCGGCGAAATTCACCGCATCGAGCCCCGACGCGCAGAACCGGTTGATCTGCACGCCCGGAACCTCATTGCCGTAGCCGGCGACCAGCGCCGCGGTGCGCGCGATATCGGCCGCCGCCTCCCCGACCGGATCGACGACGCCCATGACCACGTCGTCGACCAAAGCGGTGTCGAGATGATTGCGATCTTTGACTGCACGCAGCGCCTGGCTGGCGAGATTGAGCGCGGTCACTTCGTGCAGGGAACCGTCGACCTTGCCGCGGCCCCGCGGGGTGCGCACGTGATCGTAGATGAAGGCGTCAGGCATGAATTCCTCTCAAACTTCACTGCGGAGGCAATGAGCACTCTGACGATAGTTAGAAAGCCTCGGCTGGCAATTCCATGGTCGAGGCGGCGCCGGCCTTGATGCGCGCCAAGTGCGTCGCCGCCGCCGGCAGCATCCGTTCCATGAAAAAGCGGCCGGTCGTCAGCCGCTCCGCCATTCGCTTCGCCGCGTCGTCTCCCCCACTCGTCTTGGCTTTGGCCGCTTCGGCAATCAGGCACCACATATAGCCGAGCGCGACCAGGCCGAAGAGATGCATATAGTCGGTCGCGCCGGCGCCGGCATTATCGGGATTGCCCAGCGCGTTCTGCAAGAACCACATGGTCGCCTGCTGCAATTCGCCGAGCGCTTGATTGAGCGGCGTGACAAAGGGCGCCAGTCCGGCATCCGCGCCGTGCGCCTTGATGTAGGCCGTCACCTCGGCGAAGAAAGCCTGCAAAGCGCGGCCGCCGTCCTTCGGCAGCTTGCGGCCGACCAAATCGAGCGCCTGAATGCCATTGGCGCCCTCATAGAGCATGGCGATGCGCGCATCGCGCACGAACTGTTCCATGCCGTGCTCGGCGATGTAGCCGTGACCGCCGAAAATCTGCTGCGCCGAAACCGTATTGGCGAAACCCTGATCGGTCAGCACCCCCTTGATCACCGGCGTCATCAGGCCCACGCGATCGTCGGCCGCCTGCCGATCTTTGGCATCCTCGCCGCGGTGCGCGACGTCGCTTGCGAGCGCGACCCACAGCACCAGCGCGCGCGCCGCCTCGTTGAAGGCGCGCATCGTCATCAGCAAGCGCCGCACGTCGGGATGCACGATGATCGGATCGGCCGGCTGCTGCGGGAATTTCGCTCCGGTCAAGGCGCGGCCGGCGAACCGCTCCTTGGCGTAGGCGGCGGCGTTCTGATAGGCGACTTCGGACAGCGCCAAACCCTGCACGCCGACGCCGAGCCGCGCCTCGTTCATCATCGTGAACATCGCTTGCAGGCCGCGATTGGCTTCGCCGACGAGCCAACCGGTGGCGGCGTCGTAATTCATCACGCAGGTGGCATTGCCGTGGATACCCATCTTCTCTTCGATCGAGCCGCACGACACCGCGTTGCGCGCGCCGAGACCGCCGCCGGCATCGGGGAGGATTTTCGGCACGATGAACAGCGAGATGCCGCGCGTGCCGGCCGGAGCGCCGTCGATGCGCGCGAGCACCAGATGAACGATGTTCTCGACCAAGTCATGCTCGCCGGCGGAGATGAAGATCTTGGTGCCGGAAATCTTATAGCTGCCGTCCGGCTGCGGCGTGGCGCGTGTGCGCACCAGACCAAGGTCGGTGCCGCATTGCGGCTCGGTCAGGTTCATGGTGCCGGACCATTGCCCGGCGATCAGCTTCGGCAAATAGAGCGACTTCTGCTCCGGCGTGGCGTGGGTATTCAGCGCCGCGATCGCGCCCTCGGTCAGGCCGGGATACATGGCGAAGGCCATGTTCGCCGAGCAGAGAAATTCGTTGAGCGCCTGGGCCAGCACCATCGGCAAGCCCTGGCCGCCGAATTCGCCCGGCGCGGCGATGCCGAGCCAGCCGCCGGCCGTCAGCTTCCGATAGGCATCCTTGAATCCGGTCGGGGTCGTGACCGAGCCGTCGTCGTGCCGGCGGCAGCCTTCCTTGTCGCCGACGCGGTTGAGCGGGGTGAGCACTTGTTCGGCGAATTTTGCCGCTTCGCCGAGCACGGCCTCGATGAGATCGGGGGTCGCTTCGGCGAAACCCGGCAGATTGTTATAGCGGTCGATATGGAACACGTCGCTCAACAGGAACATCACGTCGTCGACGGGAGCCTTGTAGCTCGGCATCGCGTCCCTCCCCGGCGTCCGCAGCGGCGGATCGGCGCATAAAGTAGCTGATTCACGACGCCATCACGACGGCCATTTACGGGATTCTGCGTTGCGGCGGACACCGCTGGAACCCGCGCCAAATGCCCGCCGCCACGGCATTAACGACTTGTTTACGCTAATCCTGAAGAGTTGGCGCCGAGGACACCAGACTGCGCCCTCCGCTTCGTCTGTTAACGAGCCCAAGCTCAAGAACAGGGTCATCTCGTTCCTCGCGGAGTGGCTTGGCGCGCAAATGAAATCCGGCGGTCCGTGGAACCTGAGAGGCCTTCGTCCCGAGACGCGTGAAGCCGCCCGCGACGCCGCGCGCCGCTCCGGCATGTCGGTCGGCGAATGGCTGAACAACGTCATTCGTCAGGACGATGACCGAGCCGACGACGACGACGACGAGCCAATGCGGTTCGCTGATGATGATGCCGACGAGGTTCGACGCGACGAACAGCGCCGCGAGGCGCGCTTTAATGATCGCCGCGACCGCCGCCGCCGCGCTCGGCATGCCGAAGATGCGCCGCCGCCGCGCCGCCAGGCTCGCCAGGCCCAAGACGAGCCGCGCCAGCGCACTCGAGCGGAATATGGAGATGATAAACTGACCTCGCGGCGCCGCTCGGACGAACGCGAGATCGAGCGCGAAGCCACGCCGGCCAGCGAGCAATTTGGCGAGGTCCACGCCCGCCTCGACCGACTGACACAGCAACTCGAGCGCATGGCCCGGACCGATGCTCCGCGGCTTACCGGCGCGCCAGCACCGCAGCCGCAGGGCTATCAGCCGCAGCCGCAACCTCACCAACCACCGCCGCAGCTGCCGCCGCACCTTCATCAGCCGCAACCGCACGGATATCAGCCGCCACCGCGCCCGCGTCACGCCAATCACGCGCCGAGGCATCGATCATTGATATCGGTCGACAACGCCGTTGCCGAAATCGCCGAACGCCAGCGCCAGCTTTACGGTGATGACAGGACTGTTCCTGTCTCTCCCATTGCTCCCGCCGTTCCTGTTGCTCCTGTCGCTTCCGTCGCGCAGTTCGCGGCCGGCGTTCCCCTCGCGCCTACGGCACCTGTCACCACGCCGGAGCCGCCGTCACCGCCGCCGCTGCCTCCCCGCCCCGGGCAGGCTGCAGCCGAACGTGCCGTCGATATCAGCAATCTCGACGAGCAACTGCGCTACATCACGACGCGCATCGAAGCGCTGCGGCCGTCGAGCGAACTCGAAACCGTCGTCAAATCCTTTCGCAACGACCTTGCGGACATCCGGCAGCAGCTCACCGAGGCGCTGCCCCGACGCGCCGTGGAATCGCTCGAAGCCGAAGTGCAGGCGCTGGCGACGCGCCTGGATCAATCCCGCGCATCCGGCGTCGATCTGGGCATGCTGGCGGGAATCGAAAGCGGACTGAAGGAAGTCCGCGACGCGCTGCGCAATTTGACGCCGGCGGAGAACCTGATCGGTTTCGACGACACGGTGAAAGCGCTGTCGCAAAAGGTCGATCTGATCATCGCCAAAGAGGATCCGGCGGCGCTGCAGCAGCTGGAGACGGCCATCGGCGCGCTGCGCGGCATCGTCTCCCATGTCGCCTCCAACGATACCTTGACCAAAGTGGCCGAGGACGTCCGTCTGCTCGCCGCCAAGGTGGATGTCGTCGCCAGCAGCACGGCCAGCGGCCAGGCACTTTCCGCGCTCGAGAGCCGCATCGATACGCTCGCCGATGCGCTCAACACTTCGAGCGAAGCGGGCGGCGCCGTGCCGCGCGAGCTGGAGAAGCTGCTCTCCGGCCTGATCGAGAAGCTCGAATGGGTGCAGCTCACGCATACCGATCACGCGGCGCTCGGCGCGCTGGAAGACCGCATCGCCCAATTGATCAAGCGGCTCGACGCCTCCGACGCGCGGCTCGGCAATCTTGAAGCGGTCGAGCGCGGCATGGCCGATCTGCTGGTGCATATCGAGCAGATCCGCGGCGCCAATGGCGTGGCGGCCGCCGCGGCGCCGCGCCAGCCGGTCGAAGCCATCGAGCGCGATGTCGCCGAGATCAAACGCAGCGAACAGCGCACGCAGGATTCCCTCGAAGCGGTCCACGGCGCCGTCGAGCATGTGGTCGATCGCCTCGCCATGATCGAAAGCGGCATGCACGAGGGTGCGAGCCGACCGAGCGCGGCCGGCGATGCACAATCGGAACCTGTCGACCAAGGCCTGTCCGCGCAGCAACCGACAAAAGCGCCGGGGCGCGAGCCGGCGTCCGATCGTACCGCCGAGCCGGCACCGGCCGCCGAGGTCAAATCCAGACAAACTTCCATGGCGCCGTCCGTTGCAGCGCGCCCGCCAGCAGCCGCAGCGGCGCCGGTCTCGGTCGTTGCGCCGCCCGCCGCGACAGTAGCGGCGGTGGCCGACATCGCGGCACAGCGCATCGCTGCAAGCCGGACGCCGATCGATCCGAATTTGCCGCCCGATCATCCGCTGGAGCCGTGCGCCGCAGCGGGCTCCCGCGCGATGCCATCGGCCGCCGAACGCATCGCGGCTTCCGAAGCCGCCGCCGACTTCGTAAAGCCTCCGGTCATCTCCGAGCAAGGCGCCAAGCCGAATTTTATCGCCGCAGCGCGGCGCGCCGCTCAAGCAGCCGCCGCGGCGCCGCCCGAGCGCCCGGCGCGCAGCGAAAGCGCGGCGGGCCAGGCATCGGAGGCGGAAAAGCCATCGCGCCTGCGCAAGCTAATCGTGATCGCGGGCGCGGTGCTGATCGCCGGCGTCTTTGTGCACGTCGCCTTGCGGATGTTCCAAGATCGGGCCGTTCCCAATAACGGTCCGGCGCCGGCGTCCGCGCCGATGCAGCGGTCAGCTCCGCCAAAGGTTTTGCCGGAAACCGATTCGAATACCGAGCCGCGACCGGGACCGCTGGTGCTGCCGGTTCCCAGCGCTCCGTCGCAGACCGGTCCCGCCGCGACGCCCGGCGCGCCGTCCCCGCCAGCTGGGGCCTCATCCGGCGCATCATCCGGTGCGACGTCCACCGCGCCGCCAAGCGCAAACTTTGCTGCGCCAGCGGCGGCCCCGGCCGCGATGCAACGCCAATCGTCGCTGCCGTTCTCGCCAGACATCACCGGTTCATTGCCGCGTCGCGTCCCGCCGCCGGCCCCGACCCAGCCGTCGCCCCGCACCGCGGCGGAGCAAGCTCCAGCAGCGGCCGCGCCGGCGATGGTCACCGGCAAGCTGCCGGCCACCATCGGCGGACCGAAATTGCGTGCGGCGGCTATTGCCGGCAATGCCGTTGCGGAATTCGAAGTGGCCAACCGCTTTGCCGAAGGCCATGGCGTTACCCAGAGCGATGGCGAGGCAGTGCGCTGGCTGGAGCTCGCCGCCAAGCAGGGGCTGGTGCCGGCGCAATTCCGGCTCGGGGCGCTTTACGAAAAAGGCATCGGAGTAAAGCGTGACCTCGTCGTGGCGCGCGACCTCTATGCCGCCGCGGCCGCGAAGGGCAACGCCAAGGCGATGCACAATCTCGCGGTGCTCTTTGCCGAGGGCATCAACGGCCCGGCGGACTATCGCACCGCCGCGCAATGGTTCCGCAAGGCCGCCGACCGCGGCATCGCCGACAGCCAATACAATCTCGCGATCCTCTACGCGCGCGGCATCGGCGTGCAGCAAAACTACGCCGAGTCCTACAAATGGTTCGCGCTGGCGGCCAGCAAAGGCGACAGCGACGCGGCCAAGAAGCGCGACGAGGTCGCCGCGCATCTTGACGCGCAAGCGCTGGCCGCGGCGAAGCTTGTGGTGCAGAGATGGTCCGCCGAGCCGCAGCCGGACGACGCCGTCAACGTCAAGGCGCCGCCGGGCGGTTGGGATGCACCGGAGCACGCCGAAAAGTCGAAGCCGCAGCCGAAGGCCGGCAAGCCGCTCGCGCTCGAATCCAAGCTGAACTGAAGCCTCAATCGGCGAGGCAGCGGGCGGCAGGCACGGCGTAAAGCCGGCCGACGCCCAGCATATGCGCGGTAAAAGACAGCGCGCCAAATAAAGAGACGATGGCATGGTCGCGGACATTGAGGCCGCCGGCATAGGCGCCGAAGGCCGGCATGACGAGCCGCCGCGCGTCGGTCGCGAAGCAGCGCCGGCTCACCGCGGTTCCGCGCCGGGCGACCCGCGCCACCGGATGCAGATGGCCGGCGACTTCGCCGTCGCTCGGCCACGGCGATGGCTGGTGGCGAAACGTCAGCGCGCCAAGCGCCAAGACATCGGCGAAGCGGCCGCCGATATTGTCCGCCGGCGCGGGATCGTGGTTGCCGGCGATCCACAGCCAATCGCGGCCGCGCTGCAAGGCCTGCAGCGCCGCGCGGCTGACATCGTGCATCCGCGCCGGCCCGCCGCCGTCATGAAAGCTGTCGCCGAGCGCGACCACAAGGCGCGGCGCATAGCGCTCGATCAGCCGGCCGAGCCGGGCCAAAGTCGTCGCCGTATCGTAAGGCGGCAACAGCACGCCGCGCGCGGCAAAGGCCGAGCCTTTTTCGAGATGCAGGTCGGCGATCGCGAGCAATCTCTCGTCGGGCCAGAACAGCGCCCCTGCAGAATCGGCGACGAGGGCAGTGCCGGCGAGCGTAATGGTGTCGTCCGCTCGTCCCCGCGCAAGCGGTGGCCCGGCAACTGGATCCCCGTTTGCGCGGGAATGAGCGGGCAGAACACCGTCCCTCACTGCATCGCCTCCTTCACCAATTCGGCCTCGGTCTCGGCGAGCAGCGTGTCGGCCGCTTCGCCATAGACCGCCTCGCGCCCGATCTCCAGCATCACCGGCACCGCCAGCGGCGAGACATGATCGAGCGCCTTATGGACGATTCGCCCCTTGATGCGCGAGAGCATTTCGCCGAGCCGGCGCACGTCAAGGAGCCCCGTCGCGGCATCGGCCCGCGCGGCGCGCAGCAGCACGTGATCGGGCTGATGACTGCGCAACACGTCATAAACGAGGTCGGTCGAGATGGTGACCTGACGGCGCGACTTCTCCTGTCCGGGAAAGCGCCGCTCGATCAGCCCGGCGATGATCGCGCAACTGCGGAAAGTGCGCTTCATCAGCGCCGATTCGGCAAGCCAGGCCTCGAGATCGTCGCCGAGCATGTCCTCGTCGAACAGCGCGGCGAGTGAAAGCTCGCCGCGGGCAATCCGCGAGGCGACATCGCCGATGCCCCAGACCGCAAGCGCATATTCGTTGGCGACAAAGCCCAACGGCTTCAGCCGCGCGCGTTCGAGGCGGCGCGTCAACAGCATGCCAAGGGTTTGGTGGGCAAGCCGCCCTTCGAACGGATAGCAGACCAAGTATTGCTTGTTGGCGCGCGGGAAGGTCTCGACCAGCAATTCCCGCCGGCCCGGCATTTGCGAGCGCCACTGCTGGATTTCGAGCCACTCGCAGACTTGCGTCGGCAGCGCGCGCCAGGCCCGCGGATCGGAAATGATGCCGCGCACGCGGTCGGCGAGATAGGTCGACAGCGGGAATTTGCCGCCCTCATAGGCCGGCACCTTCGGATCCTCGGATGTCGCGCGCGAGACATAGACCTGGTCCTCGACGATCGCCTCGTATTTGAGGATTTCCCCGGCGAACACGAAGGTGTCGCCCGGCACCATGGTCTCGACGAAATATTCCTCGACCTCGCCAAGCAGTCGGCCGCCGCGCGGAATGATCTTCGAGGCCCGCGAGCGCATGAGCCGCACTTTGAGCATATCGGCCTCGACGATGGTGCCGACATTGAGCCGGTAGCGCTGAGCCACGTTGGGATTGGCGACGCGCCAGCGGCCGTCCTTGCCCGCCCTGATCCGCGCAAAGCGCTCATAGGCCTTGAGCGCATAGCCGCCGGTCGCGACGAAATCGACCACGGCGTCGAAATCGGGCCGGCTCAGCGTCGCGTAGGGCGCGGCCAGCGTCACCTCGGCATAGAGATCGTCGCTGAAGAACGGCTCCCCGCAGGCGCAGCCAAGCACGTGCTGCGCCAGCACGTCGAGCGCGCCGACGCGCGGCGCCGGCGTGTCCTGCGCATTGTCCGCGATGGCGTCGAGCGCGGCGCGGCATTCGAGCACCTCGAAACGATTGGCTGGAATGAGCACGCCCTTCGAGGGCTCATCCATCCGGTGATTGGCGCGGCCGATGCGCTGGAGGAGCCGTGACGCGCCTTTCGGCGCGCCGACATTGACGACGAGGTCGACGTCGCCCCAGTCGACGCCGAGATCGAGCGAGGAAGTGCACACCACCGCGCGCAGCCTTCCGTCCGCCATGGCGTTTTCGACCCGGCGCCGCTGTGCGACGTCGAGCGAGCCGTGATGCAGCGCGATGGCGAGATTGTCGTCATTGAGATGCCAGAGGTCCTGGAAAATGCCCTCGGCCTGGCTGCGCGTATTGACGAATACCAGCGTCGTGCGGTGCGCCTTGATCAGCGCGTAAAGCTCGCCGAGCGCGTAGCGTGCCGAATGGCCGGCCCAGGGCAGCCGCTCGACGCTGTCGAGCATGGCGACGTCCGGCGCCGCGCCGGGCTCGGCGACGATCAGATCGGCACGCGCTGCGCCGCCGCGCTGCGGCACCATGAAGCGGCAGAGATCGTCGGGCTCGGCAACGGTCGCCGAGAGGCCGATGCTGGTCAGCCCGGGCGCGATGCGAAACAGCCGCGCCAGATCGAGCGCGAGCAGATCGCCGCGTTTTGAAGTCACCAGCGCATGCAGCTCGTCGAGAATGACGCGCTTGAGCGGGCCGAACAGATAAGGCGCGTCGGCTGAGGCAAGCAGGAGCGCGAGCTGCTCCGGCGTCGTCAGCAGAATATCCGGCGGATCGCGGCGCTGGCGCTGGCGCTTGGAGGCCGGCGTGTCGCCGGTGCGGGTCTCGATGCGGATTGGCAGTCCCATTTCCGCAACCGGCGCTTCGAGGTTGCGCGCAATATCGACGGCGAGCGCTTTGAGCGGCGAAATGTAGAGCGTGTGCAGCCCGCCGGCGCGGCGCACGTCGCGACCGATCGAGACGAGTCCTCCTTTCGCGCCTCCCGCGGCTGGAAAAGCGAATGAGGGGGAGGGGTCGAGCTTGGCGGGAACAATTTCACGGGATGGACGCGGCGCGGCAGCGCTGGCCGACAACTCCACCAGGCTCGGCAGGAATCCGGCGAGCGTCTTGCCGCCGCCGGTCGGCGCGATCAGCAAGACCGAGCGGCCGGCCTGCGCCTTGGCGAGAAGTTCCACCTGATGCGGACGCGGCGTCCAGCCGCGTCCGGCGAACCAGCGCGCGAACCGTTCGGGCAGCGGTGCGATTTTCTCAAGCAAAGCCACGTTCCCAACTTAGCCGCGCGAACGCCCGACGGTCGAGCAACACAGCGCAGTGGACGTGCCGGACTATGCAGGCTAAAGAGCCCGCATCATGTCCCTGCCAGCGACCGAGGCCGCGCCGGAACGTCAGCGCGGGCTCGTCTTCCTCTCATGTCTTGCGCTCGTCACCGGACTCGTCACGGGGTTCGGCGCCATATTCTTTCGCGGCCTGATCGCCGCGATTCATAACCTGTTCTTCCTCGGAACTTTCTCGGTCCACTACGACGCCAATATTTTCACGCCGCCCAGCCCGTGGGGTGCTTTCATCATTCTGGCGCCGATCATCGGCGGCATGGTGGTCACGGCGCTCGTCACCAATTTCGCCCCCGAGGCGCGCGGCCACGGCGTGCCCGAAGTCATGGACGCAATCTACTACAAGGAAGGCGTCATCCGGCCGATCGTCGCCGTGGTGAAGTCCATCGCTTCCGCGTTTTCCATCGGCACCGGCGCCGCGGTCGGCCGCGAAGGTCCGATTATTCAGATCGGCGCCTCGCTCGGCTCCAGCATCGGCCAAATCCTGTCACTCGATCCGTGGCAGCGCATCACGCTGGTGGGCGCCGGCGCGGGCGCCGGCATCGCGGCGACGTTCAACACGCCGATCGGCGGCGTCATGTTCGCCATCGAATTGATGATGCCGGAGGTGAGCGTGCGCACCTTCTTGCCGGTGGCGCTCGCCACCGGCACGGCGACATTCGTCGGCAACTGGTTCCTCGGCCCGCAGCCGGCGTTTGCCGTTCCGATCCTGCCGGCGCTCGGCCATCAGCCATCGTCGATGGTCGCGCTCGGCCTCTACGCGCTCCTTGGCGCGGTCATGGGCGTCGCCGCGGCGGCCTTCGTGCGCGGACTGTCGGCCGCCGAGGATATCTTCGAGTGGATCGAGAACCCCTATTTGCGCCATGCCATCGGCATGCTGCTTGTGGGCCTCCTGATCTACGCGCTGTTTCATTTTTACGGCCACTATTACGTCGAGGGCGTCGGCTACGCGACAATCCAGGCCCTGCTGACAAGCCAGCTGGCGCCGCTTGCCATCCTGCCGCTGCTCTATGTCGCCAAGCTCGCGGCGACCTCTATCAGCCTTGGCTCCGGCGCGTCGGGCGGCATTTTCTCGCCGTCGCTTTATATGGGCGCCACGCTCGGCGGCGCCTTCGGCCTCTTGGTCAACCTGATCCATCCGTTGCCGGAAGCCGGCATCGCCAATTTCGCCATCGTCGGCATGGCGGCGATGGTGGCCGGCGGCACCGGCGCGGCGATGACCGCGGTCACCATGATTTTCGAAATGACCCGCGATTACGCGCTGGTCATGCCGATGATCCTCGCCGTCGCGCTCGCCATCGGCGTGCGGCGCGTGTTGTCGCGCGAAAACATCTACACCATCAAGCTGGTCGGCCGCGGCCATCTGATCCCCAAGGCGCTGCACGCCAACATGCTCCTGGTACGCCATGCCAAGGAGATCATGGACACCGACGTCTTGATCCTGCCGGCGGAAACCGACTTCGACGCTTTCTTGCGCGCGCCGGAGCACCAGGGCGCCATGAGGCATGTCGTCGTGACCCGCAATAACCGCGTTTTCGGCGTGTTGCGCGTCAACACCTCGTTGCGGCGGGGCTTGGAGGACGCCTATACCGGCGTGACGCTCGCCGACGTGGCGCAGCGCGATTTCACCATCGCGCGCGAGGAGGACATTGCTTTCGACGTGATCAAGCGGATGTGGCGGCGCGGCGGCGCCATGGCGGTGGTGGTCGGCGGCAAGGGCGTGCCGACCGAGGCGGACGTGAAGGGCGTTATCACCAAGGAGCATGTCGCCGACTCGGTGGCCGACAGCGTCAAGGACTACGCCTGACGGATCGCCACAGCGACGAGACCATCGACCGGAACGCCGTTCTCGGTGCGAATGGCGGCCGCGGACAGTGTGATCAGCGTCATACCCGCCGCCGCAATGGCCTCGCGCAGATATTCGACGCCATAAGCGAAGCGTAACGTCGGCAACAGCTTCACGCCATCGCCGGAATGAGTTTCCACCGTGAAGGCCAAAATGCCGTCCGCTACCATGACGTCGGCAACCGCAGCGAGGACCGGCGCGAGATTGTTGACGTAGACGAAAACGTCGGCAGCGATGACGAGGTCATAGTGTTCCGCTGAGGCGCTTTGCACGGCGAGAAAATCGGAAAGCGCGGCGGTCTCGAGGCGATCGTAAACTCCTTTGTTCGCGGCCTGCGCGATCATCGCCGGCGACAGATCGACGCCGACCAGCAGCTCGACCACGGGACGAAACGACGCGCCGGCCAGGCCGGTGCCGCAGCCGAGATCGAGCATCGCATTAAAATGCATCGGCCGCTCGGCGGCAAGCATCGCCCTTTCCACGGCGTCGCGCAACAGCGCCGGGCCACGGTAGTGCAGATGCTCGGTGAGCGCGGCGTCGTAGCGGCGAGCATATTGGTCGAACAGCCGGCGCACATAGCTCCCGGTCATGGCCGGAGTGGCTTCGCCGGCGCCGAGGCGGGCAAGCTGCAGCCGCGCCCCGTGATAATCCTCGGGGTCGGCGTCCCGGGTCCGCTCGAAGGCGGCGATCGCGCCGGCGCGGTCGCCAAGGCGGTCGCGAATGGCGCCGAGCGCAAACCAGGCGGTGGCGAAGTCCGGCGTCAGTTGAACCGTCTGCGCCAGGATATCGGCGGCCGCCGGGAAATCGCCGCGCGACGCCATTTCGATCGCCGCCTTGTAGCGCCGGTCGGCGATCAGATCGCCCGAAGAAACGAACAGCGGGCCGGTATCGGACATGGCTGCGTGACTTCCAGAATAACGGACAGCGTTTATCTAATGGAAATGCGTCCCGAAGACATCCTGGTGCCGACGCCGGCCGGCGTATGCTGCAAGCGCGGCGGCTTCCACATCGACCCGACCCGGCCGGTGGCGCGCGCGCTGATCACGCACGCGCATTCCGACCATGCCCGCGCCGGCCATGGCGCCGTGCTGGCGACGCAGGAGACGCTCGATCTGATGCGCCTGCGTTACGGCGAGAACTTCGCCGGCACCACGCAGGCGGTTCGCTACGGCGAGAGCGTCACGCTCGATCGCGCCACGATAACGTTCCATCCCGCCGGTCATGTGCTCGGCTCGGCGCAGATCGCGGTGGCGGCCGATGGGCTGCGCGTGGTCGCCTCCGGCGATTACAAGAACGTCGGCGATCCGACCTGCGCGCCGTTCGAGCTCGTGCCGTGCGACGTCTTCATCACCGAGGCGACCTTCGCGCTGCCCGTGTTCCGCCACGGCGACGCCGACAGCGAAATTTCCAAGCTTCTGCATTCGGTGGCGCTGTTTCCGGAGCGCGCGCATCTCGTCGGCGCCTATTCGCTCGGCAAGGCGCAGCGCGTGATCGCGCTCCTGCGCCAGGCCGGCTACCAGGCGCCGATCTACCTGCACGGCGCGATGGAGAAGATCACATACTATTATGCGAGCCGCGGCGTCGCGCTCGGCGAATTGCACCCGGTGCGCGGCGCCGGCAAGGCGGAGCTCGCCGGCACCATCACGCTCTGTCCGCCGTCGGCGCTGAAGGAGGTGTGGACGCGGCGCTTTCCCGAACCGCTCACGGCGTTTGCCTCCGGCTGGATGCGGGTGCGCGCCCGCGCCCGGCAGTACGGCGTCGAACTACCGCTGGTCATTTCCGACCACGCCGACTGGAACGGGCTGACGGCGACCATCGCCGCGACCGGCGCCGAGGAGATCTGGGTGACGCACGGCCAGGAGGACGCGCTGGTGCATTGGTGCGGCACGCGCGGACTGAAAGCGCGGCCGCTCGACATCGTCGGCTATGGCGACGAGGACGAAGGCGCCAACGCCGGAGATGACGGCGCAGACCCATGAACCGCTTCGCCGAACTGCTCGACCGTCTCGCCTATGAGCCCGGCCGCAACAACAAGCTGCGGCTGATGACGGATTATTTTCGCACCACAGCCGACCCCGAACGCGGCTGGGCGCTTGCCGCGCTTACCGGGAGCCTGAGTTTCCCCCATGCCAAAGCGGGGCTGATTCGCAACCTGATCGCCGAGCGTACCGATCCGGTGCTGTTCGAATTGTCCTACGATTACGTCGGCGACCTGTCCGAAACCGTCGCGCTGATGTGGCCCGGCAAAAATTCGTCTCCTGCCGGCGGAGAGGTGCAAGAAATCTCTCTCACCGCGGTCATCGAAACGCTCGCCACGCTCGGCAAGGCGCAATTGCCGCAACAGCTGGCGCGCTGGCTCGATGCGCTCGACGAGACCGGCCGCTGGGCCCTGATCAAGCTCGTCACCGGGGGCTTGCGCATCGGCGTTTCGGTGCGGCTCGTCAAGGCCGCCGTCGCCGCGCTCGCCGGCACGGATGCGCAAGAGATCGAGCTGATCTGGCCCGGCCTCGTGCCGCCTTATCGCGAGCTTTTCGCGTGGCTGGAAGGCCGCGCCGAGAAGCCGGCCAGCAGCGATCCGGCGCCGTTTCGCCCGGCCATGCTGGCGCACGCGCTCGACGACGCCGATCTGCAAAACCTCGACGCGTCCGAGTTCATGGCGGAATGGAAATGGGACGGCATTCGCGTGCAAGCGGTCGCCGGGCACGCCGACAACAAGCACGGCGGTCATCTCATCGCGCGGCTTTATTCGCGCACCGGCGAAGATATTTCCAAAAGCTTCCCCGACCTCCTCGATGCACTGCATCTGCCCGGCGCCATCGACGGCGAACTCCTGATCATGCGCGATGGCCGCGTGCAGTCGTTTAACGTGTTGCAGCAGCGGCTCAATCGCAAAACCGTCACGGCTAAGCTCCTCGCCGAATTCCCCGCGCATTTGCGTGCCTACGATCTCCTTGCCGACGGCGACAAGGATTTGCGCGAACTGTCCTTTTCCGAGCGCCGCGCGCGGCTCGAAAATTTCGTCGCTCGCCTCGGCGACACGCGGGTCGATCTGTCGCCGATGATCGGCTTCGCAACCTGGGATGCGCTTGCGGCGGCGCGGAAGCATCCGGCGGCTGCGGGCGCCGGCGCCGATGCCGCGGCGGTCGAAGGCGTCATGCTCAAGCGCCGCGATGCGCGCTACCTGCCCGGCCGGCCCAAGGGGCCGTGGTGGAAATGGAAGCGCGATCCGTTCATCATCGACGCCGTCCTGATGTACGCGCAGCGCGGCCACGGCAAGCGCTCGTCGTATTATTCCGATTATACTTTCGGCGTTTGGAAGAACGGCGAGGCCGGCGAAGAACTGGTTCCCGTGGGCAAAGCCTATTTCGGGTTCACCGATGAGGAGCTTCTCCAGATCGACCGCTTCGTCCGCCGCAACACCACCGAGCGGTTCGGTCCGGTGCGCGAGATCGTCCATGAGGCCGATCAGGGGCTGGTGCTGGAAGTCGCCTTCGAGGGACTGCAGCGCTCGACTCGGCATAAATCGGGACTGGCGATGCGATTTCCCCGCATCAACCGGCTGCGCTGGGACAAACCGCCGGGCGAGGCCGACCGCCTGGAACGACTCGAGACGATGATTGAACGGATCGAGGAAGCACAAGGGCGCGCGCCGTGAAGAAGCGCCCGCGCACGCCGGCTGCAAAGCTTCGCCGCGGCCGGTTAAGCGACCTCGATGCGCTGCTCGCCTTCGAAAGCGATTTCTTCGGGCCGGACCACAGGATTTCACGGCGGAGTTTCCGAGCTTTCATCGTGTCGCCGAATTGCGCACTCATTGTTGCCGAGATCGGCCGGCAGGTGGCCGGCTGCGCGCTGGTGCTGTTTCGCCGAGGCTCCACGCTTGCTCGCCTCTATACGATTGCGGTCGCGGCGGAGTTCCAACGACGCGGGCACGCAGGCCGCCTCTTGGCGGCAGCCGAGGACAGCGCCAAGCGCCGCGGCTGCCGGGCCATGCGGCTCGAAGTCCGCGCCAACGATGCCGGGGCCATCGCGCTCTATGAAACGTCGGGGTATCGCTTGTTCGGCAGGCGCTCGCGCTATTATGACGGCCGCGTCGACGCGCTACGTTTCGAAAAGCCGCTCGCCGGCAAATTCCGCCGCCATCCCGCCTGACTCCGATCCGCGAATCGGCTTTCATGGTGGACAGCGTGACCGCCGCAGTCGCATCCCGTTTCGATTCCGGGTATGACGAATCGCGCCGTGCCTGATTTCGAGAGCATGATCGGCCGAGCTTTACATCGCAGCGCCGACGACCAGGGAACCCACCCATGACCGGCTGGGTCATCCTGGTCGATCAGCCGCGCGACCTGCCCAACGCGGAGACCCCACACAAGGTCATCACCACCAGCGAATACCTGGCGCGGCCGCGCCTGTTCGACATGGCGCGCCCCAAGCTCGTCAATCTGGCCCGCTCCTACGCCTATCAGTCGAAGGGCTATTACGCCTCGCTGCTCGCCGAGGCGCGCGGCCACCGCGTGGTGCCGACCGTCGAGACCATGCTGGAGCTGCGCGAGCAAAAGCTCTACGAGCACGCGCTGCCGGAGCTCGAGGAAGAACTCAACCGCTGCGCCCGGCGCGCGGATTTCCAGCCCGACGGCGAGTTCAAGCTCTTGGTCTGCTTCGGTTTGGCGCGCGACGAGCGCTTCGAGCCGTTCGGCCGGCTTCT
>Ga0335081_10005692_pt1 | contig 19753 bp, 15 predicted proteins | sample Lox_Sample_35_FD_206713 | JGI IMG/M metagenome (GOLD analysis project Ga0335081, IMG submission 206713) | Soil microbial communities from Loxahatchee National Wildlife Refuge, Florida, United States - Lox_Sample_3.5 | ecosystem: Environmental > Terrestrial > Soil > Wetlands | place: USA... | reverse complement strand
CTCCGACGAAATACTAAGAATTTTCAATAGCTTAGGAACGCAACGTTGGACTTTTTCGCCGCAACGTTGGACTGCGCGCGGTGGGGACCGGGGGGTGGACCTGGTGCCGCTTGCTTCGGCCCCATTTGGTCGCCGGAGTGCTTCTTGAATCTCGCAGCGTCGTTGGGCGCTTCTTACGATCCGTCCGGCGACCGATGTCACCCGCTACTCGGCGCCGCCGCGCTCTTCGATTCCGAGCGGCTGCGGTACAGGGCTCAGCATCTCGGCCAGCCGCGGCCGCCGGTAGGAGCGACCAAACCAGGCGGCGAGGCGGTCGAGATAGAGATAGACGATCGGCGTCGTGTAAAGCGTCAGCCATTGCGACACGAGCAGGCCGCCGATGAACGCGATGCCCATCGGCTGGCGCAGCTCGGACCCGGCGCCCTGGCCCAGCGCGATCGGCAGACTGCCGAACAGGGCCGCGAAGGTCGTCATCATGATCGGCCGGAAGCGCAGGAGACAGGCTTCGTGGATCGCCTCCTTCGGGCTCTTGCCCGCGTTGCGCTGGGCCGACAGCGCGAAATCGATCATCATGATCGCGTTCTTTTTGACGATGCCGATCAACAGCACGACACCGATAATCGCGATGACGGACAGGTCGTAGTGGCACGCCCACAACATGATCAGCGCGCCGACGCCGGCCGCCGGCAGCGCCGAGAGGATCGTGACCGGATGGATGTAGCTCTCGTACAGCATGCCCAAGACGATATAGACGACGAGGATTGCCGCCGCGAGCAACAGCGGCATCGAACTCAGCGAGGCGCGGAACGCTTGCGCCGTTCCGGCGAACGAGGCATTCAGCGTCAGCGGCGCATGCAGCCGAGCCACCATCTGGTCGACCGCATTGACCGCCTGACCGAGAGCCACACCCGGCATCAGGTTGAAGGACAGCGTGACCGCGGGGAACACGCCTTGATGGCTGATCGTCAGCGGCTCGAGACGCTTCGCGTAATGGGCGACCGTCGACAGCGGTACTTCGACGCCGTTCGGCGTGGCAATGAACAGCCGCTGTAGAATGGTCGGGTCGCGGGCGAGTTGCGGCGCCACTTCGAGCACGACCTTGTTCTGGTCGGTGGCGCCGTAGATCGTCGCCACCTGGCGCTGGCCAAAAGCGTCGTACAGGGTCTCATCGATGAGATATTCCGACAGCCCGAGCCGCTCGGCGTCCTGGCGGTCGACGACGACGTCGACATGCGGTGCGGCGATCTGCTGGTCGGAGGCGACCTGCTGCAATTCCGGCAGCTTCTTCATGGCCGCTTCGATGATCGGCGCCCAGTGGTTGAGCTCGTCGATGTTCGTGTCGGTCAGCGTGTATTGGTATTGCGTGGCTTCCAGTCGGCCGCCGACCCGGATCGCCTGTGGGATCTGGGTGAAAAACTTGGCGCCGACGACCGATTGTACCTTTCGTGCAATGCGTCGGAGGATAACCCAGGCGCGGTCCCGCTCGTCGTAAGGCTTCAACTGGCCAAAGATATGGCCAGTGTTTTCCCCGGGGTTGTAGCCATAGGAGCCGGCATGCAGGAAGACGCCGGCAACCCCCGGGTCATGATCGACAATATTGAGAATGCCGAGCCCCGCTTTCGCCGTATGGTGAAATGACGAATCCTCACGGGTTTCGACCAGGCCGAAAAACAGTCCAGTATCCTGTTGCGGCACAAAGCCTTTGGGAATGTCAACATAAAGGACGACCGTAGCGGCCGCGAGGAGCAGCGTCGCGGCGAGCGTCGCCGGCTGATGGCGGAAGACGAAGCCGAGGCCGCGGTCATAGGCGCGCAACATCGCGTCGAAGCCGCGCTCGGCGGCGAGGTTGATGCGGCTCTTGTGCTGCTCGTGTTGCGATTTCAGGAACAGTGCGCACAAGACCGGAGTGAGGGTCAGCGAGAAGAATGCCGAGGCCAGAACGGCGATCGCCACGGTTGCGGCAAACTCGTGAAACAGGCGGCCGACAATCCCGCCCATGAAGAAGATCGGGATGAACACCGCAATCAGCGAGAACGTGATCGACACGATGGTAAAGCCGATCTGGCCGGCGCCGTGCAGCGCTGCCTGCAAGGGCCGCTCGCCCGCCTCGATATGGCGCACGATGTTTTCGATCATGACGATCGCGTCGTCGATCAGGAAGCCGACTGCGATCGTCAGCCCCATCAGCGAGATGTTGTCCAGCGTAAAGCCGGCGACGTACATGACGGCAAAGGTCGCGAGCAGCGACAGCGGCACGACGAGGCTCGGAATTAGCGTCGCCCACAGGCTGCGCAGAAATACGAAAATGACGACGATGACGAGACCGATGGTCAGCAGCATCGTGTATTGCACGTCGGTGATCGCCGCGCGCGTCAGCTCGGAGCGATCGGACATCAGATCGACCTTGACCGACGGCGGTAGGTTGCGCTCCAGCCGCGGCATCATCTCTTTGACCCGGCGGATCACGGCGAGCGCGTTCGACCCGTCCGCCCGCTCGATTGCCAGTCCCTCGGCCGGAACACCGTTGTACCAGCCGCCGACCTGGGTGTTTTGCACGCCGTCGATGACGCTGGCGACGTCGCCAAGATGCACGGGCGCGCCGTCGCGATAGGCGATGACGATGTTGCGGTAGGGCGCGGCGTCCATCAGTTGGTCATTGCTGTCAACGCTGACCGCCCGCTCGGGGCCGACGATCTCGCCCTTCGGCAGATCGACCGTGGCGTTGGCCAGCGCCGTGCGCACCTGCTCCAAGCCGAGATGGCGGGCGGCCAATGCCATCGGGTTGACCTCGACCCGCACGGCGTATTGCTTCTGGCCGAAGATGAAGACGCCGCCAACGCCTTTGACCATCGACAGCGGTTGCATCAGGAGATCGGAGACGTAGCGGTCAACGACATAGCCTGGCAGCGCGTCGGAATGGACGGCATAGATCAGTACCGGGAAATTGTTCGGGTTGACCTTGCGGTAGGTCGGCGGGTTCGGCATGTCCTTCGGCATCAGCCCGCTCGCGGCGCTGATCGCGGTCTCGACGTCCTCCGCCGCGCCGTTGATATCGGTCGACAGATCGAACTGCAGCGTGATCGTCGTCGTGCCGACGCCCGACAGCGAGGTCATCTCGGCGAGGCCGGGAACCGCGCTGAACTGCTGTTCGAGCGGCGTTGCGACGGTTGACGCCATCGTCTCCGGGCTGGCCCCCGGCAGGCTGGCGGTGACGGTGATCGTTGGGAAATCGACGTTTGGCAGTGAGGAAACCGGCAAGAGGCCGTAGGCGGCGATGCCAAACACCACGACGCCCAGCATCAATAGCGAGGTGGCAATCGGCCGCCGGATGAACGGTTCGGAAATGTTCATCGGTTGCCGCCCTGCGCCTGGGCAAGCCGCCCACTCCTGTCAGCCTCGGCAAACGTTTCTGTCATCCGAAGCCTCCCCGAGCCTGTCATGTTCGCGCCTTTGAACGGGCTTGAGCAGGTGCAGCACTGGCGCAGCTGTTGATGAAGAGAAGGAAGCAGCTCCCGAGATCGCGGCTGGGCGCCGCTCTTTTCATCTGGGCGGCGCCTTTGGCGTTGGCGCGGGTTTTCACGCGCGGCGGGTCCGCGAGTTGTCGCAACGGCACGATTGTCGCGTGGCGCGGAACCACCTACCGCCCCGCCACTGGCGTTTCAATGACGCAGGAAGCGGCTTTGGCTCTGATGCGATCCACAATGGCAAACGTTCCCATTCGCCTCTTGTAAGCAAGCGCAACCGCTTCTCGACAATGATGACGACCTTCTCACCCATGGCCACAGTAACTCCGCCGAATACCGCGGGCTTGCCGTTGAGCTTCCGAATAGGCTCTTGGCTGTTCATCTTCGGGTGGCTCCTCGCCACTTGCGGCGGGGCGGCTACGGCGGTCAGCCGTCGAACGGAAGGCCGGCGATCCTCCACGCAGTGGACTACGAAATCGGCGGACGCTACCGCATGAAATCGCTCATCGACGACGGTACGGCACTAAGGCGCGGCTATTCTGCCGCGCTGCGGACGTTCCATGGGGGCTCGCGCTCCAAAACCGGGGCATTGTTTTTCAGCGGGATGATGAGCAATCCGGCGAGGATCGCCATCACCGCCGCGGCGCCCATGGCCACGGGATAGCCGTGCTGCACAATCAGAATCGCCGACAGCACGCCACCATAGAGACCGCCCGACCCCTTGGCGATGGCGTACAGCACGCCGTAATTCGAGCCCGCAGCCATGTCACCGAAATATTGTCCGATCGTCGCCGGGAACAGCGAGAAGAGAGGCCCCCAGAAGAAGATGGCCGCAATTGCGCAAACGACGAACAGGCCTTCGCTGCCGGATTCGCCGGCGACGATCGTCAGCAGGAGGAAGACGCCCGTGAGAATATAGCTGATAATCATCGCGTTCTCGCGGCCGATTCGTTCCGAGAGGCTGCCGAGGACGACGCGGCCGAGCCCGTTGAAGATGGCGATGCCGCCCGCCGCTGCCGTGGCCGCCGCCACCGTGAAGTGGAAGCTGTTCGAGTACTTCACGATTTTGCTGACGCCGGCGAGCCCTGCGCTCGAGATCAGAATGAAGGAGATGATGAGCACCCACATCTGCCAAGTGGAGAGCGCCTCCTTCAGCGTGTACTGATGTTCGGTCGCCCGCTGGATCGCCTTGTTGGTCGGCGTCCATCCCGCCGGCCGCCAGCCCGTCGGCGGATCCTTCATGAAGAGCGAGGCGACGATCGCGACGCCACCGATGATCGCCGCCATGATGTAGATCACATGAAAGAAGACCGCATCGGGCGCCGTTTTAGGGATTGCGCGGATTGGGAAGATGAAGGGCAGAGACCCCCAGCCGAAGGCGCCCGCGATCAGCCCCGCGGTGATGCCGCGCTTATCGGGGAACCACTTATTGGCGGTGGTCACTGCAGTATTGTAGATGAAGCCGGCAAAAAAGCTGCCGATGCACCAGAGAACCAGAACCAACGCGTAGGACGGCCCCAGCGAGGTCGCGAAAATTCCGACCCCCGCGACGACCCCCGCGATCGCCGTAACCCAGCGCGGTCCGTATTTGTCGCGCAAGATCCCACCGGGCAGCGTGCCGACGGATTCGAAAATCACGAACAGAGTGAACATCCAACCGATCTGCACGCTGGACCATTGATAGAGACCGCCGATATGGCCGGCCATCGAACTCCACGCGTACTCGTAGGGACTGATCACAGCCATCGACAGGAAGGCCGCGGCGAACACGATCCAGCGGCTGTAGCCAAGGATCTGGCTGTCCGTCGGAAATGCCTCAGTTTTGCCCGTTTGAGCCCTCATGGCGCGATTCCTCCCAGTGCTTTTATGCCAATCTGCTCAAGATATGCAGTACACCACCGAATGCCTCGCCCGTAGCATTACAAGTTTTTTACACTCCATACTGGGCTTGACAGGTTGATGTGATCGCGCAGGGGAAGCATCTGACTCTGGACTGCCTGGAAACTTGCCAAGACCAGGGGAGGGTTTCGTCACGGCTCGCTGCGCCGGAGCAGACGTTTCGCGGCCCGCGGACCTCAAATCACAGGGGTCGGGCGTTGTCGCAATGGTGTCGCTCAAAGCGGATTGCGTCGAGTGGTCGTTCTGCTGCCATTCCGTCATCGGCTTCGATCTGGGATCGGCTTGCCATTGTCGGTGCTGGCGAGGTCAAGGCCGGAGCTCTGCGCCGATGCGGCCGGCGCGAAGTGCGAGAGCCCGGCCGCCAGCGCCAGCGCCGAGAGCGGCATCGTTCAGCGTGTCACGGCCTGTCCTTCGTATGCGGCGGCAGGTCGAGATGCGCATGGCCGGTGAAGACGATGGTGTTGCCGCGATCGAGCAGGCGGAAGCCCTGGCCGGTGATGTGGCCGAACGGGCCCTGACCTTCGACGGGATCGTGACCTACGCCAGTATCATTCGCCATGTTGATTTGGGCGCTGTCGGTGCGTAACTCGTTGCCCTTGTCCTGGAAGAGCTGGACATTGCCCAAGAGATCGAGGACCTGCGGACCCGGCTGGTAGACGGCGGTCCGGGCGCTCACTTCGAGCCAGTGCCCGCCCGGGACGGTCAAATCGCACTTCGGCCCTTCCATTGAGATCAGCCCATCCGTACCGCCGTTCTGCCACGCGACATCGGCGGTGATGACGAAGGGGTGATCCTGACGGCTTATGCCGACGTAGCGCGCATCGACTACGCGCGAAGCCTGCGCCTCGCGTGGATCGAGCCGCGGCAGGGTGAAACGCGCGTGGTGAAGCTCAGTGTGGAGGCGCGGCCAGATCCCGACCAGCACCAGCGGCAGGACCGCGATGGCGGGCAGCACGCGCTTTGCCAGCACCACGAAGCGGCTGTAGCGCCGATCGACCGCCGCGCGCCGGGACAAGGCGGCCACGACCTCGGCGGCTCCGGCGGTGTCGGGCGTAACGGTCATGCCAGGCCCGCTCTGAACCAGCCGTGGAAATGCAGGATGCCAAAGCTCTTCGCCGTCGTTACCTCGGCCATCGCCGTGCCGCGCGCCACGACCAATCTGAATAAATCACCTACCCTCAGCTCCCGACGAGCTTGTGTCATCTTGACGACGCGCCGGCCGGCCCTGTTAGTTCCAGATCGTTCCCGAGGCAAACGAGGCGTTCCGGCGCGCGGTTGCATCCTAGGCAAAGGTAGCCGCAGCGAAATGGCGCGAGTAACGAGGGAATGCCATTGTGTCGGTTGACGGCTTCATCGCGCGCAGTTGCGGTGACTTGCGAATTTGGGTGCCGTTCCGCAGCAGCATTGTGATACTCCCCGTCGCTACGAGCTCGAGGCAAGGTGCGGAGAAAGGGCTCGTGCCGAATCCGCTTATGCGTGGCGACCAGCGCAGCGGGTCGGCGAAACCTCGATGTCGCCATGGCCGATCGCGTGATCGCGGAAGGTCGGACCGACGATGCCTCGGTGCTTCAGTCCGACCAAAAGGACGTCAAGCCCGCCACTTGCCCCAGCAGGTCGGAGGGTTTCTGCCATTCGCCTGCGACCAATCTCAGAGCGGGGACGACCGCCCCTACCGCCGCATCCCATCCGGGCGCGGCTCTCCCGGCGACGCGGGCCAGCCACTATCCCTAATGGTCGTGGCGGGAATGCGCGGAGCCGGCTAATCGCGCCGCCCGAGACGGCGCCGATCGCAGGAGGACGCAGGATGGGAGGCAAGGGCGATATCATCGCGCAGGCTTGGCGCATCGCATGGCGCGAGCGACGCGAATCTCCGCCTGCGCAGCTCGGTCACGCCGTTTTTCCCACCCGCAGCATGATTTCTGCAGTCTCCTCGGCCGGCAGAGACGAGCGGAGCGCTAGCCACATCACAATGAGGCTCCAAATCGTAGCGGTGATGACACCCGGCCAGAAGCTCAGCACCCCAAGGCCGCCGTCGATGTCGCTCAGCCCGGAAAGCACCAACATTCCCCCGAACCACGGCAGCAGCCAGGCGATGAAGCGCCAGCCGAAATCCTTCGCCGAGCTCTTGGCGATGAAATGATAGTGGAGCACATAGAGTGCGAATCCGACCGCTACGAGACCGAACAAGAACGAATTTGTCTTGAAGCCAGACCAAAGAATGATCCAGTTGCTGCAAATGAAGGCGATGGGTGCAAGGACGCCAGCGCCCCAGAGCCGGAAGGGTCGGCGCAGGTTCGGCTGATTGCGGCGCATGACCAGAAGCACAATCGGCCCTAGGCCGTAGGTCAGGACCGTAATGGACGAAATATAGTTCGCCATCGCCTTCCAGGCGGGGAAGGGCAGCAGAAACAGAACGCCGACGATCCACATCGCCAGAACGGCGAGCCAAGGTGCCTGTGCTGCATTGAGAGCGCTCAACCGCCGAGGGCCCGCCTTCATCTCGCCCGTGGCAAATAAAATGCGCGCCCCGCCGGTCATATACATTAACCCGGTGCCGCCGGGTGAAATGTATGCGTCAATATAAAGTAAAGTCGCGAGCCAGCCGATGCCGAGTCCCGCGGCGAGGCCGGCGAACGGCCCTCCTTGACCTTTGAAGCTCAATTGGGCCCAGCCATGCGCCAGGTCGGCGGGCCGCAGAGCCGTCAGAAACGCCACCTGCAATAGGATGTAAATGACGGCACAAATCAACACCGAGCCGATGACCGCCAACGGGATGTCGCGGGAAGGATTGGAGCTTTCCCCGCCGAGGTCGATCGCCGTGCGGAATCCGAGGTAGCTGAACACGATGCCGGCCGCCGGCAGCGCGGTAAAGATGCTCGAGATCTGATAGCCGTGCGGATCGGCGGCCCAGACACCTGAGTGCGAACTCGCCCAGACATTTGAGTGCACGCCGGCGGCAATCAGGACAATTATAGCGAGCGCAGGCACTGCAATCTTCCACCATGTGATGGCGGAATTGACATTGAGCAGGACCCTCACCGCAAGCAGGTTCAGGAGCGCCATAATGCCGAGCAGAATTGCGCACACGACAAACCCGGTAGGCGTCAGCACTCCAGTCTGCTGCTGAATGAAATAGGGGAGATAGTTGTTGGCGTAGTTGACAACCGCTTCCGCCTCGACGGCCGGGACCGGCACATAGGCCAGGAATAGCATCCAGCTCCAGATGCGGCCGAGACCATCCCCATGGCTCGCGTGACTCATATGCACAAGCGCGCCGCTGCGCGGGAAAAGCACCGCAAGCTCCGCGAAGCACAGGGCGATCAAAAGAATGATCGCGGCGCCAACGATCCAGCTGCAAACGCTCAAGGGACCGGCCAGCCGCGAAGCATGAAAGGCACCAAACAGCCAGCCCGAACCGATCACGCTGGTGGTGCTGGCAAACAAAAGACCGATGAGGCGCGCATCACGCCGCAGTTCGCTCGAAAGTCTAATCGATTCCGCCATGTCGCTCCGTCGTTCCGCCGTTTGGGACGGCCGCGTGACTGACACCGTAGGGCTCAGCTCTCCACTCCGGCGCACGCCCAGTTTAGTCTACAGTTCCGAGAGACCGCCGGTCTCGACACCGATACCGAGATAACGGCTGGGCGAGTAATCCGGTACGCAGCGGGCAGACGAAATAATGGACATCATTTCTATTTCGCGCTGCTCAGTGTCACACCGTTGAGTTCCTTGAGCGCCAGAAGCTTCGTCGCGCAGGCGTCCGCGACGGCAGAAGTAATATCCGAATCCGGCTTCTCGCCGACCAATGTGGCCCAGCCACCCTTCGTGACGTAGTCGCTTTGGTTGTAGGCGGCTGCGCTCTTCTTGAGCGCCTGCCACGACGCCACCGCGTTCGGCTGCTGCTCGAAGCGCGCTATGCAGTAAGGGGTTCCAGCCGCGACGACGGCGAATTGAGTCTGGTTGTCAGCCAACTGCTTTGCGGTTCCGGGGCTCATCCAGCCGAATCCCCAGGAGAGTACGCCCCACCACACTGCAGCGCCGAGCACGACACCCCAGATTCCGGGCTTGACCCATGAAGGAATCGTCATCGCATTGCCTCCTGATTATTTCTGTGAGCAAGCATTTCTAACTATTTAAGCAAGGTATCATTAGAACTCAGCACGGACGCATTGAATCCAGTTCATGAACTTTTGTTCACAAGGCGTGATCCGCAAGCAGCCGACGGGCGTACCTATTCCTCGTTGAGTGTCGTCAGAACGGATCGCATGCCCGGTATCGGGACCGGAACGGTCCAGCGTATCAAGCACGAGATACTCGAACGCGTGGGCTCTGACGCTTCCTTGTCCGGTCCCGCGCGCGTCACCGCGCCAGCGCGAAGGTCACCACGCCAGTGTCGTCGTCGACGGTGAACTTCGCTGGCGCCTGCGGCGGCTCGCTCAGCCAGACCTCGTCGCGGGTCCGGCCGCTGATCTCGTATTCGCGGGCCTGGCGCCGTCGACCGCAACGGTGGTCTCGCCGCCGCCGATTCGAACCGGTTCGACCGCGCCGGTGTCGACCCGCATCATCGTGTCGGAGCCGAGGACGCTCGCCGACCATGGGTTGCGCTCGACGATGTTGCTGTAAATGCCGATATCGCCGTAGACCGCGTGCTTGATGGTATAGCGCAGCACCTCCGCGGCCGGGACTGCGGCGCCATGATCGGTCGGCAGTACTGCAAGTATGCCGGCGAGGAGGAGCAGCGAGCGCGCACGCATGTGGTTAGCTCAGGAAGAACAAGCGCGAGGCCGAAGCCACCGCTGGCACCGCCAGGCGCCCCACCGGCGCGTTGAGGCGGAGCGGTTTCAGCAACATCTTGCTCGCCATGCGATGCGGAAAGTGGCGCGCCGCGAGCGGCCTCAGCTGCGCACGGAACGCGGCATAGTTCTCGTCACGGAAAGCGCAATCGGGGTTACGCGCAAGATAAACATGCTTGAAGGCGTAGAATGCGTCCTCGGCGTCGACTTCGCCGATCCGCGCCCACAGCGTGCGCGCCACCGCGACCCGGCTCGGCTGCTCGTCCTCCCGATAACGCAGGAAGAAGCGGTAGAAATGCTTGTAGTGGCGCACTTCGTCGACACTGATCGCGGTCGCGATCTCGCGCAGGACCGGCTCCGGGCTCATCTCGGCCAGCGCGCGGTAGAACGCCGCCGTGCCTGTCTCGACGACACAGCGCGCGGCCATCTCCAGCGTCCGAGTCGGGGCCAGTTGGTCGACGGAACAGAAGCGCGTGAACTCCGAGAGGAAGTTGCCGTAGGCCCCGTCCCAGTCAAATTCCGGCCAAGCGGTCTCGACATAGCGCTTCAGTGCCCGACCATGCTGCAGCTCCTCGTTTTCCCAGGAGCGCTCCAACCATTTGACGACGTCGGCATCGCCGCGGAAGAAATCGGATAGGCTGCGCGTATAAACGTCGGAGGTGATCTCGACAAACGATGCCGAGGCGACGATGTAAAGCAGCAGCGCGTTGTCCCTCACCTGCTCACGCCGGAGCGCGTCATAGGGCATAGTATCGACCGACCACGAAGCGTCGCCCGGACATCTCACCTCGTCCTCTGTCATACTACCGCCTCTCCTGTGCTTCCTTGCTGCGCCGCGTTTGAGATCTGGGCGCTCATGTTGCAGTTGACAACCGGCGCCGACGCGCGCCGCTGCCGAAAAAGTTCATCCGTCGCCATCCCGGTCGATGATGACGCGAGCCCACTGCGGGCCTCCCGATGGTGCGCCGAAGCAGGAGATGGGCAGGGGCGAGGGGCAAGCCCCCGGACGATCGACGATAACGAGCACGGCGAGCCGATGAGCATATGATGTTGCGCGCACTCCCACCGTCTCGAAGTTGGCATTTCCGGAATTGGGGCACGAATGCGAAGTCGGCGCCTGCGTGTCGGACATCGGCTACATGTTCGAGAGCGGACCTAGGCTCTTCATCCTCCTTCGTTGGGAAGGTGCCCAGGAACGGTCCGTATAAGGGGCTCTCCACTCTATGGCTGCGAGAGACCGCTGGCCTCGACGCCCACACCTAGATAACGGCTGGTGAGGTCCGCGTCCGCCTGCAAGGCCTCGCGCGTGCCATCGAACACGACATGGCCGTTATTCAGCACATAGACCCGGCGCGCCAGCAGGAGCGCCGAACGCACGTCTTGCTCGACAATGATGATCGTCACGCCGGCCTCGGCGAGGCGGCGGCACAGCGCGACGAGGTCCTCGACGATGACCGGTGCCAGGCCCTCGAATGGCTCGTCGAGTAGCATCAGCCGCGGCGAGCGGATCAAGGCGCGGGCGATCGCCAACATCTGCTGCTCTCCGCCCGACAGCGTGGCGCCCATGGCGCGGCGTCGCTCGCGCAGGCGCGGAAAGATCCCAAATATTTCGTCGATCGACCGCGGCGAGGGCGCGTTCAACGCCGCCAGCCGGAGGTTTTCTTCAACCGTAAGCGTCGTAAAAATGCGCCGATCCTCCGGGACCAATTGCAGACCACGGCGCGCGATCAGGTGGCTCGTCAGACCGTCTATCGGTTCGCCGGCAAATCGGATCGCGCCCGAACGCGGCGAGAGGATGCCGGCGATCGTCTTCAGTGTTGTGGTCTTGCCGGCGCCGTTGCGCCCGAGCAGCGCCACGACTTCGTGTTCCTCGACGTGCAGGCTGATGTCGAACAGCACGTGCGAATCGCCGTAGAAGCTGTTGATCGCCTCGACCTCAAGTACCGACATGCGCCACGACGCCCCCGAGGTAAGCGCGTCGCACCCGTGCGTCGCGCAGGATTTCCGTGGGCGTGCCCTCGGCGAGCGACCGGCCTTCGTGCATGACCATGATGCGTGCCGCCAGCGCAAAGACCGCGTCCATGTCGTGCTCGACAAGCACGATCGTTCGACCCGCGGCGAGGCGACGAATGAGCCGGATCACGTCCCGCCGCTCATTGGGCGCGAGACCGGCAAGCGGCTCATCGAGCAGCAGCACCGAGGGCAGGGTCGCCAACGCCAGGCCCAATTCGACACGGCGCTTTGCGCCATAGGGCAGCGTTGCTACCGAGAGGTCGGCCCTCTCCCCAAGGTCAAGCTCGTCGAGCAGCCCGGCGACCAGATCTTCGACCGCAACGATGCTGTCGGCGGCGCGAAACACGTCAAAGCGCAATGCGCCGCGCGCGCGCCCGAGCGCCGCGACGCGCAGATTCTGCCTGCCGGTCAGATCGTTGAACAGCTGATTGATCTGGTAGCTCTTGGCGATCCCCGCCTGATTGACCGCCGTGACGCCGCGGCCGGTGATGTCCTGCCCGCTCAGCACGATTTGACCCGAGTTCGGCGCCTCCTCGCCGGACAGGAGGCGCAGGAATGTGCTCTTGCCGGCTCCATTCGGTCCGATCACAGCATAGATTTCTCCTTGTGGCACCGCGAGCGACACGTCGGACACGGCGTGCACACCGCCGTAGCTCTTGCTGACGCCGCGGGCCTCGAGGGCAAGTGATGCCCCGGCACCGGCGGAGTGCCGCGGCGGGCGCGCCGCCGAGTGCAAACGTCTGGCAGCGGGCCTCGATGCGCCCAGCGGCGTCGGCGTCCTGACGTGCGGCCGCCACAGCTTCGTGAGCGCACCGTAAAGCCCTTTGGGCAATAGCGTCACCAGCAGCACGAAAATAGCGCCCAAAATAAACAGCCATAGCGACCCGATCGTCGGGATCTGTTGCAATTCGGAGCGCAGAAAGAGCCAGACCGCGGCGCCGATCGCTGGACCGAGCAGTGTGCCGACACCCCCGATCACGGTTTGAAATACAAGTTGGCCCGAGGTCCCGATTGAAAACGCGTCGGGGGGCATAAAGCCTTGAAAGATTCCCAGTATCGCTCCAGCAAGCCCAGCGTAGACCGCGGCCAACACGAACACCGCGAGCTTGTAGCCGGGCACCGAGTGACCGAGGGCAGCAGTACGCGCCGCGTTCAGGCGGACAGCCGCGAGCACGGCGCCGACCGGCGATCGAACGATGAAACGGGCAAATACATAACCGAGAAAAAAAAGGGCGGCGATCAGTCCGTAAATCCGCCAGCTGTTGTTGAACGCAAACAGCAGCGGCCCGACATGAATGACGGGAAACGGCACGCCCGGGAGACCGTTTTCGCCGCCCGTCCAATTGGCCAGCGGCGCGTTTTCGAGAAAATACGAAAGCTCGCCGAAAGCCAGCGTGATCATCGCAAAGTAGAGACCGACGCGGCGCAGCGCGAGAAATCCTACGAGCAGGCTGAACGCCGCGGCCGCCGCAACCCCCGCAAGAATCGCCAGCCAGACATTGGACAGAATCCCGCTGGTCAACAGATATGCCGTGGTAAAGCCGCCAGTGCCGTAGAACGCGGCTTGGCCAAACGACAAAAGCCCGCTGTAGCCGAACAATAGATCGAAGCCGATGCCGAACAGGCCCCACACGAGGACGCGGCTCAACAGATCGACCGAAGAAAACGCCGCCACGAAGCCGAAGGGCAATGCACCCAGAAGGAGGGCGACGAGTAATTCGGGAAGCCAGCGGCCGAGGCGCCGCGCTGCGCCGCCCGCGCTCATACGCGGCCAGCCACGCCGAAGAGGCCGCGTGGCCGGACCACCAGGACCAGGGTCATCACCGCATAGATCGCCGCCTGGGCGTAGGCAGGGTCGAACAGCGTCGTCAAACTCAGCAATTCGCCGACGATCAGCCCGCCGACGACGGCGCCGGCGAAAGAGCCGAGGCCGCCGATCACAACGACGACAAACGCTTCGACAAGAAACGGGGTGCCCATGTCGGGAATAACGGCGGAGAGCGGGGAGTAGATTACACCGGCGACACCGGCGGCCATCGCACCCAGCGAAAACACGATCAGAAACATGCGCCGCACGTTGCCGCCGAGCAGCCCGACCATCAGCGGGTCTTCGATGCCGGCGCGGACGATCAGCCCGAGCGAGGTATGGTAAAGTAGGAGGTAGATTGCGAGCAGAAACACCGCAACGATGCCGATGACTTGCACGCGGTAGAGGGGGTAGTAGAAGAGCCCGAAGAAGTTGACGATCCCAATGCCCCATTGCGGCGTCGGCACGGGCTGGCTCAGATCTCCAAAGAAAAACCGTACGGCCTCGATCAGCATGACGGAGATGCCGAACGTCACCAGCAGCTGATCCTCCGCCGGTCGCGTGTAGTAGAGGCGTATCAAGCCGCGTTCGAGCACCACCGCCACAACCAACAGCACCGCGGCGCCGGCCAGCAGCGCCGCGAGGAATGAATGCAAGTGCCCCAGCACGACGAAGGCCGCATAGGCGCCGAGCATGAACATCGCGCCGTGGGCAAAGTTGACGACCCCGAGCGTGCCGAAAATGATCGTCAACCCGCTGCTGATCAACGCCAACAGGCTGCCGAAGGCGAACCCGCTGAATGCCTGCGACAAGAATTGAGCGGCCGTGGGCATCAGCGGGGCGTCCTGCGGCTCAGACCGCCGTAAGCGACGGCATGTGACAACCGACCTCGGCAAGTGGCTCCAACAGCGCCTCGCCCGGTACGATCTCGACGATCTTGAAAAAGTCCTCCGACCCTTTCATTTCCGATTTGCTGTTGCCTTGCAGGACGGGCACGGGGGTCACGCCCTGGTGGTCCTCTGCCCGGAACCACACCTGACCCGCGATCGTGTCGACCTTGTGCTCCGATTCGAGCGCCTTGATGACTTCTGGGGGATAGAATGTGCCGGCGCGTTCGACCGCGTCCGCCCACATGATCATGCTGTTATAGACGTTGGCGGCGGGGAAGCGTGGTTTGTAATTGAATTTCTTCTCGAAATCCGCAACGAAGGATTTCGCCAGCGGATATTTGTCCTCCATGCTCCAGTACCACGGCTCGGTGCCATAGTTACCCTCGAGCAGCTCCGGCCCCAACTCCTTGCCGGCGAAGCCGCTGAACAGCGGTATGACGTATTTCATCTTCTTCATGATGTCGAACTGGATGGCCTGCTTCGTCGAGGTGATTTCATCGGCGCCGGCGGTTTCGTTGAACATCACGTCTGCGCCGCTATTGGCGATGTTGAGCAGATAGCTGCTGAAGTCGGTGGTGCCGAGCGGAGCCAGTTGTTCGGTGGCGACCGTCCAGCCGTATTTGCCGAAGGCCGCCTTCAATGAACTGAAAAGGCTCGTGCCGAAGGTGTAATTGGGCACCAGGTAAGCCGCTTTGAGATTGCGGCCGAGATGCTTGGTGAGGACTGGAGCCAGCGCGTGGGAGAGCATGTAGTTGTCGGCCATCAGCCGGAAGCCGAAGCGCTCGCAGTTCTTGCCCGTCGTCGCGTTGGAGGCGGTCGTGGCCGCCATACTGATCACTTTTTTGCGCTGCGCCAACTCATCCAGGGCGACGGCGACCGCGCTGCTGACGGAGGAGGTCATCACCATCGCCTTGTTGTCGCTGATGAACCGCGAAGCGGCCTGAACCGCGGGATTGGGCTCGGTTTGGGTGTCGCCGACGCCGAATTCAACTTTCTTGCCAAGCACGCCGCCGCCCTTTTTCAGCGACGGCACCGCCTCGGTGACTTTGCTACCATTGTTCAGATGCTCGACGACAAGCTCGAAGCCGCGCTGCTCGTCATGCCCCATCGCCGCATAGGGTCCGGTCAGCGGAAACAACCCGGCGGCAAAAACGCTCTTGCCCTCTACTCCCGCTGGATAGGTGCCCATGCTGGGGTAAGTCTTGGCCCAAACCCGAGGGGCCGCGACCGGCATCAGCAGCCCCGTGGCACCGAGGCCGAGCCCCGCCTTTAGCACGCCGCGCCGTGTGAGAATAAAGGAATCTCTGCCGTTCACGCTTGTCTTCATGATCACCTCCCGTTCCTCATGCCCGTTGATCGGGCAGCGTTATCGCGAAATACCAAACGATCAGCGCTGGATACGCCTCATCTCCTCCTCGCTCTGCGGCGGTTGCCCGCGCCGTGCAGTCGCGCTCTGGCGGTTGGCCAAGCGGCCGCGTCGCGTTCCTCAGAGTTGCTCAGGCCGCAGCGATCCCCGGCATGTGGCAGCCGGTCTCCGCTAGCGGGGGTACGACTTGCTCGCCCGGCACCAACTCGATGATGTCGTAGTAATCTTCCGGCTCCTTCATTTCCGACTTCGTTTTCCCGACCATGATCGGGACGGGCCGTACCATCTGGTGGTCGCCGGCGCGGTACCACACCTTGCCGTAGATCGTGTCGACCTTGTCCCCGGATTCGAGCGCATGAATCACCTCGCCCGGATAGAAGGTACCGGCGCGCTCCACCGCATCCGCCCATACGATCATCTGGATGTAGGCTTCACTGGCGCCCCAGCGCGGCATGTAGCCGTATTTCTTGTGGAAATCCTCGACGAAATATTTGGCAAGCGGGTAGGTATTTTCTTCCGTCCACCACCAGGGCTGGTGACCGTAGAGGCCACCGATCACATCCGGCCCCAGATCTTTGGCGGCAAACTGGTGGAACAGCGGAAAGACGTACTTCATCTTCTTCAAAATGCCAAACTGCTCGGCCTGTTTCGTCGAGGTATCGGCATCAGCACCGAATGTCTCATTGATGAAGACGTCCGCGCCGCTGTTGGCGATATTGAGCAGATAGCTGCTGAAATCGGTGGTACCGAGCGGCACGAGCTGCTCGTTGATACTCTTCCACCCCTGCTTGCCGGTGAATTCAACCAGCGATGTGTAGAAGGTAGTGCCGTAGGTGTAGTTGGGCACGAGATAGGCGACCTTCAGGTCCTTGCCGAGGTGCTTGGCGAGCACCGGGGCCAAGGCGTTGGCGATCATGTAGGCCGGCGGCTGCGAGCGGAACCCGAAGCGCTGGCAATCCTTGCCCGTCGTCGCGTTGGACGCGCTGTTGCCGCACAGCCAAATGACTTTGGACCGCTGGCCGAGCTCCTCGAGAGCGACGGCAACCGCGCTGCTGACGCTGCCGATGAGCAAAATCGCCTTGTTCTGGTGGATGAAGCGGCTGCCGGTCTGGACCGCGGGGTTGGGCTTCGTTTGGCTGTCCCCGACCTCATAGTCGATTTTCTTGCCGAGCACGCCGCCGCCTTTTTTCAGACTCGGAACAGCTTCGGTGATGCGGCTGCCATTGTTCAGATGCTCGACCGCGAGTTCGAAGCCGCGCTTCTGGTCCTCGCCGGCGGCAGCGTAGGGGCCCGTCAGCGGCATGACGCCGCCGACGAAAATGCTCTTGCCCTCGACCCCCGCCGGATACGTACCCAGACTGGGATACGTCTTGGCCCAAACTCGCGGCGCCGCGATAGGCATCAGGAGGCTGGCCGTGCTGAGCCCGAGGCCCGCTTTGAGAACGCCGCGCCGCGTGAAGACGAAGCGGGGCTCGCCGTCGCTTGGAACTTCTGTGCTAATCTTCCGACTCATGGGCGACCTCCCGCGGTTATGCTTGGCCGGGTCGGGCAGTCGCTGTTTGTCGCTGCGGCGCAGCCAGTGCCGACACGCGGTATTGCACGCATCCCCGTGAACGTAAAATCCGTGCTGCGGTTTTCGCCTAAACAATATTTCATCAGCCTGTCAGGTTGCGATCACTGCAAGAACGCGTCATCCGCTGCGGCTGTTGAAATCCGTGAGCTGGGCGCCTCCGCTTTCTGGCTGATCCGCTGACAACAAAACCCCCGCCCCGGTGCGTGAACCAGAGCGGGGAAGGCTGCATCGTTGTTACAGGGAAGAAACAACGAGTGCGACGAACAAACGTGTTTGCTCTTCAATGGCTCTCCCACAGTGGATTAAATGTTTGTGAGAGGGCGCATCGATCGTCGCTTTGATTGCCTCACGATGGCATGCCTGCCGACGTCTATCAGGTCGACGCGCTCGAGACGGCCCTCGATGAGCTCGATTGTCTCGTGAACGAGATCGGCATTATCACCGGCAGCATGGGGCGGAACCTGGGTCATTTGTCGACCGGCAACTATGTCCTGTGGCTTTTGCCGTCGTCATGAGGTGCACCCACATCGCCGTATCCGGGCGGGCGCAATAAGCGGCCTTGCAACGCAAACCCGCGGACAGCCGATGCGCGGCCTATCCCGCCGACGTTAAACGACATTTAACTTGCGCCGGCCGTCCGCGGCGCGGAGCCTGGAGGGGCGTGGTAGCTGTTCCAGAACTCCGGCACCGGTCGCCTTTCGGTATTTGGCGACGACGGATGTGGTTTGCCGTGCTCGTTGCGAGCCTGCCGGCGATCGCTCTGGGCAGCTTCGTCCTCGGAGAGCGGCGCGAAGAGATTCGGAAAACGACTCTCCCGGTCCTCGCCGCGGCGCCGAGCTACACCATGACCAACCAGCTCGGCGAGGCCGTCTCGTCGAGCGGCTTCGCCGGCAAGATTCAGGTCGTTTCCTTTCTCTTTCCCTACTGCACGACCATGTGTCCGCTGATCGCCGCACATCTTGTCAATCTCGAACGGCTGGGGCTGCGCCCCGCGGGCATCGCCGACAAGGTGGCGATCGTATCTTTCGACATCGATCCCGATAATACCGGTCCGCTGCAGATGCGCGCTTTCATGTGGCAGTATGGCTGGAACCCGCGGGACACGCATTGGCAATACTTGGTGGCGCCGCCAGCCGAAATGCGCCGTGTCGTCAGCGACGGGTTCAGCGTCCGGTACAAACGCGTGAGCATCGCTACCGGGGGCGAAGGCGAGGCCGGGGACCAAGGGGTGGTGCAGCCGGAGGTGGTCAACAAGCTCGCGGAGCAGTCCCATGCCGATTACGACATCGTTCACAACGATGTGCTGGCGATCGTCGATCAGCAGGGCCGCATCCGCAAGATCTACGACGACGCTGATACGGTTGGCCCGCAGGAGCTGCTCGCTGTCATCCAATCGGTGATGAAGCCGTCGAGCCAGGAATGAGACGGGTTGATTCCGCCGTGTTGTGGCCGGTGGGAGCGCTGACCGCGCCCTACGCCCTAAATGCATGATGGCAGCTTCAAGACCTTGCGCGGCGGGCTGGCCAGCACGCGCGAGGACTCGCTCGCGGTCGTTTGCTCACTTCGCAGCGTCGCAGATCTCGGATCTGGAAGGTCGATCGCCATCGGTCGGGCGAAACGACGTCGCGGAGGCTCCCGCATGACCTCCATCGTGCGAAATCGGGTCGCCGACCGCGTTACCGAGCGCCTCCGCCGCTGGGACCGCGCGCGTCTGCTCCGCCTCGTGCTGATGTTCGCGCTGCCCCTCGCCATCGTAGTTGCAGGCGGTTGGTGGTATGTGACCGCCGGACGCTACGTCTCGACCGACGACGCTTATGTCGAGGCCGACATCGTCACGGTGAGCAGCGACGTTTCCGGCCGCGTCGTCGCGGTCGAAGTGCACGACAACGAATACGTCAAGCAGGGGCAGGTGCTGTTCCGCCTCGACGACCGTCCTTACCGCGCCGCG
>Ga0335081_10005691_pt1 | contig 19755 bp, 22 predicted proteins | sample Lox_Sample_35_FD_206713 | JGI IMG/M metagenome (GOLD analysis project Ga0335081, IMG submission 206713) | Soil microbial communities from Loxahatchee National Wildlife Refuge, Florida, United States - Lox_Sample_3.5 | ecosystem: Environmental > Terrestrial > Soil > Wetlands | place: USA... | reverse complement strand
CCGGCGCGGCGCCCCGGGCGGCGTCGTCGTGGCGCTCGTGGGCGCTCGTCCGGCGGGACGAGATCAGCCCGACCGCGGCGGCGGCGACCAGGATCGCCACCAGCGCGAGGGCGGTGAGACGACGACGCGACGCGGAGCGCACTGCCGGCAACAGTGGCACACCGCGAGGTCGTCCGTCAGCCCGGCAAAACCGCGACGCCCATCAGTTCGACCTGCGCCTCGGGTTCGAACAGCTCGGTCACGCCGAACAGCCCCATCGCCGGGTAGTGGCGGCCGAAATGCCTCCGCCAGGCTCGGCCGATCTCCGGCAGCGACGCCTTGTAGGCCGGCACGTCGGTGACGAAGATCTGCAGCGAGACCAGGCTGTCGGGCTCGCCCCCGGCGGCCCGGAGCGCGACGAGCACGTTCTGAGCCGCGACGTCGAACTGCTCGGCGATCGTCGCGCCGGCGCCGATCTGGCCGGCGAGGTGAACCATTCTGCCCGCGGCCACGACCGCGTGCGAGAAGCCGCTGGGTTGGCCGAGCTCCGAGACGTTGACGATGCGGTGAGCGCTCATGGCGTCGTTCGCGGGTGCCGACGACCGCCCGGCTCCCCGGCGCGGGCCGACGATACCCGGTTCCGCGCGCCGCAAGTACGACGATACTTGACATAGAACTCCGGAGCAATGTCAGGTATTCTCGCGCCGAGCCGCGGTGGGTACGGGCAGCCCCTACTGGAACCCCAAGACCGAGACGCTCGATCGTGAGCGGATCGAGGCTCTCCAGCTCGCCAAGCTGCGAGTCCAGCTCGAGTGGGCGGCCGCGCGCAGCCCCTGGTACCAGCGGAGCTTCGCCGCCGAGGGATTCGAGCCGGCGCAGCTGCGCACGCTCGACGACCTGCGCCGCATCCCGTTCCTGACTCGCGACGACTGGATGGCCTCGCAAGAGACGCAACCTCCCTACGGCGAGCTCCCGACGATCGACGGATCGGGGGCGATTCGCATCCACACCACTTCCGGTACGACCGGTCGGGGGCCGCTGCGCGCGCTCGACTCGCGCAAGGACTGGGCGTGGATCGCGGAGATGTGGTGCTACGGGATCTGGGGGTGCGGGATCCGGCCCGGCGACACCGCCTACATCGCGTTCGGGTACGGCTCGTTCATCGGTTTCTGGGGACTCCACTACGCGATGGAGAAGATTGGAGTGCTGAACGTGCCCGGCGGCGCGCAGACCACCGAGGCCCGCGTGCTCCAGATCGTCGACTTCGGCGCGACGGTGGTGGCCGCCACCCCGACGTACGCGATCCGGCTCGCGCAGGAGGCGGAACGGCTCGGCATCGATCTGCGCGGCTCGAACGTCAGCCGGCTGATCCTGTCGGGCGAGCCGGCGGGATCGATCCCGCAGACCAAGGCGTTGATCGAGGAGCTGTGGGACGCAAAGGCGTTCGACACCGCGGGGATGACCGAGATCGGCACGATCATGGTGTTCGAATGTGCCCATCAGCCCGGAGGCACGCACATCATCGAGGACCACGTGCTCGAGGAGGTGCTCGATCCCCTGTCGTTGGAGCCGGTGCCGTTCGGCGAGCGCGGGGAGCGGGTCGTGACCTCGTTCGGGCGGGGCACGGTCCCGTTGCTGCGCTACCGGACCGGCGATCTCGTCTGTCGCGTACCGGCCTCGACGTGCTCGTGCGGCCGCGGCTTCGAAATCTACGAGGGCGGACTCCTCGGTCGCGTCGACGACATGAAGCTGATCCGCGGGACCAACGTGTACCCGCGGGCGATCGAGGCGATCGTGCGCGAGTTCCCCGATGTCGAGGAGTTCCAGGCGGTGATCTTCCACGAGGGGATCCGCGACGAGATCAAGCTGCGCGTCGAGCTCAGTCCGGAGTCCTCGCACGACGCCTGGGAGCACCTCCGGGACGACCTGCACCGTCGGCTTGCCCACGCCCACGAGGGGCTGAACTTCCAGCTCGAGCGTGCCGCGCACGGCGAACTGCCGCGGTTCGAGCTCAAGGCCAAGCGGATGATCGACCTGCGCGAATCGCCGATCGCTCCGGTCGCTCCGGTTGGCGGCGCGCCCGTGGGGGGAGCCACACAGTGACCGCCGACCTGCTCGGGTCCGAGCTCACCCCCTGCGAGCAGCGGCTGCTGGCGGTGTACGAGGAGCTCAAGTCGCTGTGCGGCGAGGACCTGCCGCCGAACGCCCACTGCGGCGTGCGGGCGTCGCTGGCCCTGATGCACAACGTGGTCAACGGACTCGCGCTCGAGTACGAGCACCTGAGCGACATCGGGGTGTGAGGCGGCGATGAGGATCGCTGTCGTCGGCGGCGGGCCCGGCGGGCTCTACCTCTCGATCCTGATGCGCAAGATCAGGCCCGACTCGGAGATCACCCTGTACGAGCGCGGGGCCCCGACCGACGCGTTCGGCTTCGGCGTCGTCTTCTCGGACGAGACGCTGACCGTGTTCGAGCACGCCGATCCCGAGACCTACTCGCAGATCGCCGAGCGCTTCACCCGCTGGACCGACATCGACATCCACCACCGCGGGGTGCGGACCACGTCCGGCGGCCACGGGTTCTCGGCGATCGGCCGGCGCGAGCTCCTGCGGATCCTGCAGGAGCGCGCCGTTGCGCTGGGCGCGGACCTTCGCTTCGGTTGCGAGGCGCCGCCGCCGTCGGAGCTGGGGTGGGCCGACCTGATCGTCGGCGCCGATGGCGCCTCGAGCGCAGTGCGGACGGCGCTCGCGCGCGACTTCCTCCCATCGCTCGACCGCCGGCACTGCCGCTACATGTGGCTCGGCACCGACCTCGTGTTCGAGGCGTTCAAGTTCTTCATCGCCGAGACCGAGCACGGCGTGGTCCAGGCCCACGCGTATCCGTACGACGACGGGATGAGCACGTTCATCGTCGAGATGCACGAGCGGACGTGGAAACGGCTGGGGCTCGGCGAGCTGTCGGTGGCGGACAGCGTCGCGTGGTCGTGTGAGCTGTTCGCCGACGCGCTCACCGGCCGCCGGCTGTCCGCGAACAAGTCGCGGTGGATCAACTTCGTGACCGTCCGCAACCGGCGCTGGTGCACCGACAACGTGGTCCTGCTCGGGGACGCGGCCCATACCGCGCACTTCTCGATCGGCTCGGGGACGAAGCTCGCGATGGAGGACGCGGTGTCGCTTGCCTGGGCGTTCCGGTCATTTGGGGACGACGTGGTTTCGGCGACCGCGGCCTACGAGGCCGAGCGGCGGCCGATCGTCGAGAGCACGCAGCGCGCCGCACAGGCCTCGCTCGAGTGGTTCGAGGGGATCGGGCGGTACGTGGGGCAGCAGCGGCTGCAATTCGCGTTCAACCTGCTGACGCGGTCGCGGCGTGTGACTTATGAGAATTTGCGGCTGCGAGATCCGTCGTTCGTCGCCGCGGTCCATCCGGACCCGCGCCCGCCGATGTTCACGCCGTTTCGGTTGCGGGGTCTCGAGCTGCGCAACCGGGTCGTCGTGTCGCCGATGGACATGTACTCGGCGGTCGACGGGACGCCCGGCGACTTCCATCTCGTCCACCTCGGCGCCCGGGCGTTGGGCGGTGCCGGCCTGGTCATGACCGAGATGATCTGCGTGTCGGACATCGGGCGGATCACGCCCGGGTGCGCAGGCATGTATCGCTCGGAGCATGTGGATGCCTGGCGGCGGATCGTTTCGTTTGCGCATCAGCACGGCGGGTGTGCGACCGGCGCGCAGATCGGACACTCGGGGCGGAAGGGATCGACGCGGCTGATGTGGGAGGGGATGGACGAGCCGCTCCCGGCCGGGTCGAATTGGGGGGTCATCGGACCGTCGGCGATCGCCTACACCCCGCGCAACCAGGTGCCGCGGGCGATGACTCGGGCGGACATGGACGTGGTCTTGGATCAGTTCGTGTGGGCTGCTCGCGGTGCGCTCGAGGCGGGGTTCGATCTGCTCGAGCTGCACATGGCGCACGGCTACCTGCTGTCGAGCTTCCTGTCGCCGGTGTCGAACCGGCGCGACGACGAGTACGGCGGCTCGCTGGCGGGACGCGCGAGGTTCCCGCTCGAGGTGCTCGACGCGTGTCGCGCGGTGTGGCCTTCGGATTGGCCTGTGAGCGTTCGAATCTCCGCCACCGACTGGGTGCCTGGCGGGTTCGGCGTTGATGACGCGGTCGCGCTTTCCCGGATGCTCGCTGCGCACGGGTGCGACATCGTCGACGTGTCCTCCGGGCAGGTCACGCCGCTCGAGAAGCCCGCGTTCGGCCGCAGCTACCAGACGCCGTTCGCCGACCGGATCCGCAGCGAGGCCGGCGTTCCCACGGTCGCCGTCGGCGCGATCTCGAGTTACGACGACGTCAACACGATCATCTGCGCGGGGCGGGCGGACCTGTGCGCGCTCGCGCGCCCGCATCTGTATGACCCGGCGTGGACGCTGCACGCCGCGGCCGAGCAGGAATTCGACATGGACGCGTGGGTCCCGCAGTATCAGCCCGGATCGCGCAAGCCGCCGGCCGGGCGCGACCGCGTGCGGGCCGAGCTCGAGCGGACGTTCGAAGAGGTCGAACTGCTCTCGTCGGACGCGCGCGCGTGATGAGCGGCGACCCCCTTCAACCCCAGGACCTGGTCATCACGCTGCTCGGGACGTACGTGCGCCCGTTCGGGCGGACCGTCTGGAGTGGCGGCCTGGTGATGCTGCTGCGCGAGTTCGGGTTCTCCGACGGCGCCGCCCGTGCCGCGCTGACCCGGCTGGTGCGCCGCGAGCTGATCGAGCGGGTGCGATCCGGTCGGCTCGTGCACTACGAGCTGACGCCGCGGTGCGAGCGGCTGCTGATCGAGGGCGACGGGCGGATCTTCACGCTCGGCCGCCTGCCCGCGGACGCCGGCCCGTGGACCGTGCTCTGGCACCAGATCCCCGAGGACCGCAGGCTCGAGCGGACCCGCCTGGGGCGGAGGCTCCGGTTCCTGGGGTTCGGCTCGGTGCAGGACAGCGTGTGGCTGTCCCCCCGCGATCACTCGGCCGAGGTGTTCGGTCTCCTCGGCGAGCTGGGCGTGGCGGAGTTTGCGACGGTGTTCGTGGCGCGTGTCGGCGACGCCGGGGCCGGTCTCGGGCTGGCGGCGATGGTGGCGCGGGCCTGGGACCTGACCGGCCTCGGGGAGCGTTACGACGCGTTCTGCTCGGGGTTCGAGCGATACCTGGCGCCGGCCGCGCCGGCGGTTTCGGACCGCGAGGCGTTCCTCGTCCGCACGCGGCTGATGCATCTGTTCCGGGGGTTCGCCCAGCTCGATCCCGAGCTGCCCGAGGACCTGGCGCCGCTGTCAGGGCCGCGCACGCGGGCGGCCGAGATCTTCGAGGCGCTGTACACGGGGCTCGCGCCGGCGTCGCAGCGGCACTTCGACGCGGTCACGGCCACCGGTCGCGCGCCGGCGGCGGTGCAGTAGTCAGGCTTTGGGGACGAACGCGAACACGCGGCTCGGGCTGCCGGTGCCGCCGACGAGGCGCAGCGGCGAGACGACCAGCAGCGCGCCGGTCAGCGGCAGCTTGTCGAGGTTCGCGAGCTGGGTGAGACCGAGGCGCCCGGCCCCGAGCAGGAAGTTGTGCAGCGGGAACGGCGGATCGAAACCGTGGGCGGCGCCGGCGTCGATCCCGACGGTCTCGGTGCCGAAGCCGAGGATCTGGCGGTCTTCGCTCGCGAGCCAGCGCGAGGCTTCGACGTCGGGCCCCGGCGTCTGTGGCCCTTGTGGTCCGGAGTTCAGGAACGCGTCCTGGTCCTGGGCGCGGGACTGCCAGCCGGTGCGGAGCAGCACCCACGCGCCGGTGGGGATCCGGCCGTTGTCGGCCTCCCACGCCTCGAGGTCGGCGACCGTCAGCAGGTAGCCGTCGTCGGCCTCGGTCTCGGCGGTCTTGTCGACCACGCACGCCGGCCCGATCAGCCGGCTCGGGCCGAGCGAGCCGACGTCGGCGCCGTCCCTGCCCGTGACCCAGTGGATCGGCGCGTCGAGATGGGTGCCGACGTGCTCGCCGATCGTCAGGGTGTACCAGGCCCAGGCGGGACCGCGGTCGTCGTAGCGGCTGATTTCCTCGCGGCTCAGACCGGGCGTGTTGGCGAACGGCGGCGGGAGCTGGATCACCGGAGTCGTCTCGCTGAGCGGCTGCGTGCAGTCGACGATCTCGACGGTGCCGTTGCTCAGAGCCTCGAGCAGGGCAGTCGCGGGCTGGGTGGTGGACATTGGCTGTCTCCTAGGTCGATGTCATCCGGCGCGGAACGCTTCCTCGAGCCATTCGGCGCAGATCGTTGGGTTCACTTTCACGTCGAGGACCAGCGGGCCGTGCGGGTTGACCAGCCACTCGGTCACGACCTCGAGGTCGTCGACGCGGCGAACGGTCGCGGCCCTGGCGCCGGCGGCCCGGGCGATCCCGGCCAGGTCGGCGTCGGGGAACCGGACGAGCGAGACATCGTGCCCCATCGGCGCGAAGTGGTGGACCTCCGCGCCGTACGCGGCGTCGTCGTAGATCACGACGAGCAGCGTCAGCTTCAGCCGGGCCGCCGTCTCGAGCTCGGCGAGCGCCATGAACGCGCCGCCGTCGCCGATCGCGGCGACCGTCGGCCGGTCGGGCATCGCGACCGCGGCGCCGATCGCGTTGCCGAGCCCGAGCCCGACCGCCTGAAATCCGTTGGGGAACAGCCACGAGCGCGCGTCGGGCACGTCGAGGAACATCGACGGGTAGCCGAGGAAGTGGCCGGAGTCGACGGCGACCGCGCGGTTGTGTGGAAGGAGATCGTTGAGCGCGATGCTGACCGTCCGCGGGTCGATCCACTCGTCGGTCGAGGCGTCGTCGTAGGGGTCGTCGCGCCAGGTGCCGTTCGCGATGCGCGCGGCGGTCTCGGCCGTGCGAAAGCCTTCGTTGCGGTGGTCTCCGAGCGCGGTCCGGAGGGCCCTCGCAGCGGCATCGACGTCGGCGATCAGGGCAGCGTCCACCGGGCGGTTGCGGCCGATCGCCCGCGGGTCGATGTCGATCTGGACGACCTTGGCCGCCTCCGCGATCAGCGCCCCGTGCTTGGTCGTCCAGTGGTTGACCGATGCGCCGGCCACCAGCACGAGATCCGCCTGGGGGAGGGTTCCTGCGGCGAACGGACTCGCGAACCCGCCCGAGATCCCGAGCGCGTACGGGAGCCCCGCGAACAGGCCGTTGGCCGGCGCCGAGGTCGCCAGGATCGCGCCGATCGTCGCGGCCAGGTCCTCGAGCGCCGGACCCGCGCCGGCCAGCACCGCTCCGCGGCCGGCGATGATCGCGGGTCGGCGCGCGTTCGTCAGAAGATCCGCGGCCTGTTCGATCGCTTCCGGCGCCGGCTCAGGGGGCCTGAGGGTCGGGAGCGGAGGCCGCGACGGTTCGGCCTGGCCGGCGGGCTGCGGCTGGATGTCGATCGGCAGCATCAGCACGACCGGCCGGCGCTCGATTACCGCCCGCTGATAGGCGCGCGCGGCGTCGTCCGCCGCGGTCTTCGCGCCGTGCACCCGATCGGCGATCGCGCCGACCGACTCGACCAGGTCGTGCTGATCGATGCGGAAGTTCGAGGTCAGCGCCGCCGCCGGCGTCTCACCCGCGAGGACCACTACCGGGGTGCGGCTCTTGGCCGCCTCGGCCAGCCCGGTCATCGTGTTGGTCAGCCCCGGCCCCTGATGGACGCTCGCGACGCCGACCCGACCGGTCACGCGCGCGTAGCCGTCGGCCATGCACACCGCGCTCATCTCGTGGCGGGCATGGTGGAAGCGGACGCCGTGGCGGCACAGCGCGTTCGTGACGACGAGGTTGCCGCTCCCGAGGATGCCGAACGCGTCCTTGACTCCCTGGGCGGCGATGGTGGCGCCGACGACATCGGCGACCGACGGCCCCGCGGTCGTCGCGCCGGCGCCGTTGTGGCCCGACTCGGGGGAGACCTCCACCTCACTCACAGGGCGACCATGCTACTTCGTGCCGTTAGTGTGAAGGGCGGTGCACGATGACCAGCCTGCCATCACGGTTCGGGGGCTAGAGAAGTCGTTCGGGGAGGTGAAGGCGCTCGCCGGCGTCGACCTCGACGTGACCCGGGGCACGGTCCTCGGCCTGCTCGGCCCCAACGGCGCCGGCAAGACCACATTCGTGCGCGTCCTCACGACGCTGATCCAAGCCGACGCCGGCACCGCGCGGGTGCTCGGGCTCGAGGTGGTCGAGGACGCGGCCGAGCTCCGACAGCAGATCGGCCTCGCCGGCCAGTATGCGGCGGTCGACGAGAACCTCACCGGCCTCGAGAACCTGGTGATGGTCGGACGGCTGTACGGGATGAGCCGGCGTCGCGCGAGGGCGCGCGGCGAGGCGCTGCTCGCGGACTTCGACCTCTTGGACGCGGCCAAGCGTCCCGTCAAGACGTACTCGGGCGGCATGCGCCGGCGGCTCGACCTCGGCGCCGCGCTCGTGGCCAAGCCGCCGGTGCTGTTCCTCGACGAGCCGACGACCGGGCTCGACCCGCGCAGCCGGCTGGCGATGTGGGCGGTGATCGAGAGCCTGGTGTCCGAGGGGACGACGGTGCTGCTCACCACCCAGTACCTCGACGAGGCCGACCGGCTCGCCGACACGATCGCGGTCGTCGACCACGGGCTGGTGATCGCGCAGGGCACCTCGGACGAGCTCAAGGACCGCGTCGGCGGCGAGCGGCTCGAGGTCACGCTCGAGGACGGCGCATCGTTCGAGGACGCGGTCCGCGCGCTCGCGCCGATGGCGGAGGATGCGCCGTCGTGCGACGGGCGCCTCGTGACGATGAACGTCCGCCAGCGGCACGGCACGATCGTCGAAGCGGTGCGCCGGCTGAGCGACGCCGGCGTCGACGTCGAGGATCTCGCGCTCCGGCGCCCGACGCTCGACGACGTGTTCCTGACCCTGACCGGACACGCGGCCGAGGAGCCCGTGGCCGAAGAGCACGCGGATCGGGAGGCGGTCGCGTGAGACGGCTGATCTCGGACACGCTCGTGATCGCCGAGCGCAACCTCGTCCGGCTGCCGCGCGCGCCCGAGCTGCTGCTCGCATTCACCGTCCAGCCGATCATGTTCCTGCTGCTGTTTCGCTACGTGTTCGGTGGCGCGATCAGCACCCCCGGGCTCCCCTACGTCCAGTTCCTGATTCCCGGGATCATCGTGCAGAACATCGCCTTCGGCGGGTTCGTCACCGCGCTCGGGCTGAACGAGGACCTTCACAAGGGACTGATCGACCGCTTCCGCTCGCTGCCGATGGCCCGCGCCGCGGTGCTCGCCGGCCGCACGTTCTCCGACGTGGTGACGAACTCGCTGTCGGTCGCGATCCTGCTCGTCACCGGCGTCATCATCGGCTTCTCGTTCAACGCCGACGTGCTCCACATCGTCGCCGGGATCCTGCTGCTGCTCCTGTTCGGGTACGCGTTCTCGTGGGTGTTCGCGTTCGTCGGCATGATCGCCTCCACCCCCGAGTCCGCCAACTCCGTCGCGTTCATCGCGATCTTCCCGCTCACGTTCATCTCCTCCGCGTTCGTGCCCGTGGCGTCGATGCCCTCGGTGTTGCAGGCGTTCGCGCGGGTCAACCCGTTCACGATCACCGTCAACGCGATGCGCTCGCTGTGGCTCGGTCTGCCCGCCGGCAACTACGTGTGGGGCGCGGTGGCGTGGGCGGTCGGGATCACGGTCGTGTTCGCACCGCTGGCGGTGTCGCGGTACCGCCGGCACGTGGGGGGCTGAGGCGGTGCGTGAGAGACCACTACAGCTGACCAGTCGAAAGGAGCGTTGATGGGCATCACACGTCTAGCGTCGGCGCCGGGACTGCCGACCAACTTCCCGTTCAGCCTCGCCGGCGCCGCCGACGGCGTCTGCTTGATCAGCGGCATGCCCTCCGTGGACGCGGACGGCGCGTTCGCTCCCGGCACGTTCGAGCAGGAGACCGAACGAGCGTGGCGCAACGTCGTCTCGATCGCCGAGGCGGCCGGCTACTCGGCGCAGGACATCCTCTACGTCCAGTGCGTGCTCGCCGAGATCGGCGACTACTCCGCGCTCAACGACTGGTGGCGCCGCCAGTTTCCCGACGTCGCGACCGCGCCGGCGCGATTCACCTTTCAGGCCGGCGCGCTCCCGTTCGGGGCGAAGGTCGAGCTGCAGGCGGTCGCCGGGCGATGAGTGGCGTCCTGGGGCGAGCGCTGCGGTCTCACGGTAATCTGGTCGCGTGAGCTCCGCGCCCGGGATCGAGTACCGGAACGTGACGGTCGCCGTGGAGGAGGCGTCCGCGCGGATTACGCTCAACCGCCCGGACAAGCGCAACGCACTGTCGCTCGAGCTGATGGAGGAGGTGATCGCGGCGCTCCGCCAGGTCTCCGCGGTGGATTTCGTGCGGGCGATCGTGATCGAGGGCGCCGGGCCGGCGTTCTCGGCCGGCCACGACCTGTCGGAGATGATCGACCGCGACGAGGCGTTCTTCGCGCATCTGTTCGAGGTGTGCACGGTGATGATGGAGACGATCCACGAGCTGCCGCAGCCGGTGATCGCGCAGGTCCACGGGATCGCGACCGCCGCCGGCTGCCAGCTCGTGGCGGCGTGTGATCTGGCGGTCGCGGCCGAGGGTGCCCGGTTCGGCACGCCGGGCGTCAAGATCGGGCTGTTCTGCTCGACGCCGATGGTGCCGGTGTCCCGGGCGGTCGGGCGCAAGCGAGCGATGGAGATGCTGCTGACCGGCGAGACGATCGACGCCGTGACCGCGCTCGACTGGGGTCTCGTCAACCGTGTCGTCCCCGCTTCTGAGTTGGACGCCGCCGTGGCCACGTTCGTGGACGCGATCGCACGGTCGAGCTCGTACACGGTCGCGATCGGCAAGCGAGCCTTCTACGACCAGGTCGACCAGGCCGAGCACGACGCCTACGAGCAGGCCAGATCCGTGATGACCGAGAACGCGCTCGCCGGCGACGCCCAGGAGGGGATGAGCGCATTCCTCCAGAAGCGCCCACCTACTTGGACCGGTAGATAACCGCGGTACGATGGCGTGGTGGCCGAGCGCGAGCCACACGTCTTGCTTGTCGCATACCGAACCGCGGCGACGCCGCGGCTGCTGGACGAGGTGCGCCGCAGAGCCCAGGCAGGCCGGTGCAGGATGACGCTCCTGGTGCCGAGGCCCTACTGGGACCCCGACACCGACGAGGCCCAGGTGGTCGTCGAACTGGCGGTGCCGCTGCTCGAGCAGGCGGCCGGCGGTCACGTCGACGCGGTGATCGGGGACTCCGATCCCGTCGAGGCGGTACGTCAGCTCGCCGCCACCACCGAGGTCCACGAGGTGATCGTCTCGACCCTTCCGCAGCGCGTATCCAAGTGGCTGCATCGAGACGTTCCGACGCGTGTGCAAGCGCTCGGGCTCCCCGTGACGGTCGTGACCGCCGAGCAGTCGTCGCGCGCTTTGCTCACCGAAAGATGAGCGGTCACAGCCGTTGGTAATCTCCAGCGGCTGGCGCCGGCGGTCGTACCGACATGGCTCCCGCGCGCTTGAGCGCGACGAGCGCGGTCGCGCCGCAGTCGAGCAGCAGCGGCTCGGCTCCGCCGGCGAGGTGGAGGCAGGCCTGGAAGCGCCCGCCGCCGGCAAACGCGTCGCCTGAGCCGAGGAACGTCAGTTGCACGATCCGGAGGTTGTCAGGATCAGCCGGTAGCCGGCAGTTGCTTCTCGAACCAGTGGTGCGCGAACGGCTCGTCGTTGAACGCCGGCACCTCCAGGTAGCCGACGGACCGGTACAGCGCGATCGCCTCGGCGAGCGCGTTGTTCGTCTCGAGTCGCGCAGTGCTGGCGCCACTTGCGACTGCGTCCTGCTCGAGCTCGGCCAGGACGCGGCGGGCGATCCCCAGGCCGCGCGCGGGTTCCGCCACCCACATCCGCTTGACCTCCGACGGCTGTTCCGGATGGTGCTTGACCGCGCCGCAACCGACCGGCTCGCCCCGGAGGTAGGCGACCAGGAACAGGCCGGCGGGAGGCGTGACCTCGTGGGGCTCGGCGGAGATCCCCGCGGCGGCGTCGAAGCCGTAATCGGAGCGGCGATCGAGTTCGGCGAAGTACGCCCGCAGGCAGCTGCGGGCATCGGCGCCGTCGGGGTCGACGCGCCGGATCTCGATAGCCGCGGTCGTGAGCAGTCGCTTGACCGTCCTCATCGCGGCGACGAGCTCGTCGCGCTGGCCGGCGTCGAGCGGCGCCAGGATCGACTCGGCCAGGTCGTCGCTGCGGTGATCGAGTAGCGCGCGCTCGCATTGGCCTGTGTGCGTGAGCCGGGCGATGCGGATGCGGCCGTCGGCGGGGCTCGGCGCCGTGTGGACGAGGCTTGCGTCCTCGAGCGCGCGCAGCAGCCTGCTGAGGTGCCCCGCGTCGAGGCCGAGCCGCGACCTGAGTGCGCGTACCTCGCATCCTTCGGTCCCTATCTCCCACAGCACCCGGTCCTGGCCGAGTGGGCGGTGACGGCCGAGGTACCGGTCGTCGAGCGCCCCGACACGCTGGGTCACGATCCGGTTGAAGCTCCGGACCTCGTCCACGACGGCACTCGTGGTCATTCTCTGATTTTAGTCAGAGATCAGTCAGCGCCGTGTGCACGAGCGGCTTGATCATCCGGCGCGGGCGCTCGTCGAAGCCGGCGGCGAGGTAGAACGCGAGCGCTTCGGCCCGGTCGGGCCTGGTCGTCACCTCGAGCCTGAAGCAACCGGCGTCGCGGGCGGACTCCTCGATCGTGTGCAGGAGCGCGTACGCCACGCCCCGGCGCCGGTACCGGTCGTCGACCACCAGCGCTGTGACGCGGCATTGCGGATCCGGTCGCTCGAGCAGGTCGATCACCTGGTAGGCGGCGACGCCGACGACCTCGTCGTCGAGCTCGGCAACCAGTACTTCGGCGTCCGGGTGATAGGTCAGCCGCTCGAGCCGCTCGCCGAGCTCGAGCGCGGACGCGGGATAGCCGAGCTGGCCGAGCAGAGGCGCGATCGCCTCGGTGTCGCGCTGACCGGCGACCCTGATCGTGACGCGATGCTCCGGAGCCGGTTGCTCGGGGGTCGGTTGGTCGGGCGTCTGCGTCACGCGAGCCGCTTCTCGAACCAGTACGCCGCGACCGGGTTCCCGTTGTAGTCGTCGACCTGCGCGTACCCGATCGAGCTGAACAGCGCCACCGACGCGGGTTGCTTGGCCCCGGTGTCCATGCGCAGCGTCGTGTACCCCACGTCGCGGGCGATCTCCTCGAGCCGGGCCAGAAGGGCGCGGGCGACGCCGCGGCCGCGAGCCTCCGGGGCGACGTACACGCGTTTGATCTCGGCGGTCGTCGGGTCAAGGCGCTTGAGCGCCGCGCATCCGACGGGTTTCGAGTGGCGGTAGGCGACGAGCCAGCGTCCTCCCGGCGGCTCGACGTCGACGGGCATCAGGCGTGGCGGCACGTCCGGCGTCCAGTCCGGGTACATCGCGCGGATCTCCGACACATAGTCGGGGACGAGGACCCGGGCCCCCGCTCCGTCGTAGCGCTCCTCGGTGATCCGTGTCAGCCCGCCGACGAATCGAGCGATCGCTTCCACGGTCTCCTCGGGCAGTTCGGTCGGGGGCGAGTGCTGGCAGTCGAGGTGGGCGCGCCGCACCGGACCGGAAGCGAGCTGCTCGATCGTGTCGAGCTGCGCCATCGTCCCGTACTGATCGCGCTCGCCCTGGATCAGCAGCAGCGGGCAGGAGATCCGCTCGAGCTCGTCCGTGATGCTCCAGTTCGGGAACTCCGGATCGAGCCACACGTCGTTCCAGCCGAAGAACGCGGCGTCGGGGTCGCGGTGGTGGCGCGCCATCTTCTCGCGCAGATCGCCGGTTGCGTAGGCCTCCCGGGCGTGGCGGATCTCGACCAGGCACATCTCCTCGACGAACACGTGCGGCGCGATCGCGACGACCGCGGAGACCGGATGGCGGGCGGCGTAGATCAGCGCGATCGAGGCGCCGTCGCTGTGGCCGACGAGCACCGGCTGCTCGAGACCGCGATCGGCGAGGAGCTGGGGCAGGACCCCGATCGCCTCCTCGTGCATGAATGACGGGGTTCGCGGGTTGGGCGGAGGGTCCGACTGCCCGTGGCCGTAGCGCGAGAACGCCACCGTTCGCCGCCCGGTGGCGGCGGCCAGCCGTCGCGGAAATCCGCGCCACAGCCCGACCGACCCGAGCCCTTCGTGGAGGAGCACGAGCGCCGGCTCGTCTCGGTCGCCCGGGATTTCGAGAAGCTCGAGCTCGCCGGTCGGAAGCGTGAGAGTCGTGGAGGGCACCGCATTCCGAGCCTACCGCGCGTGCAGATGCGAACGGCGCCGGGCGGGATCTGCAACCGCTTGGGAGGAAACCCTGAAATAGTCAGCGTTTCTTCCCAGCGCCTGCCGGCGACCCATCCGGCCCGGGCTGGGCGGAGTCGACTGGCGCCCGGCGCGTCAGGCGGCCTCCGCGGCCTGCGGCGACCGGCCGGCCTCGAGCGACTCGAAGTACGAGCGCGCCGGCTCCCGCCACCGTCCGTGGCGACCCGTGAACAGCTCGTGGGCGCGCCGGCGCGGCCAGCCTGCCGGCAGCAGCTCGGACGGCAGGTCGGGGTCCAGAAACGGGAACTTCCTCCACGCGTGCACCAGGAGCGTCTGCATGCGGAAGAACGCCTCGTCGGACGATGGTCGGATCGCGGCGAAATCCTCGACGAACGCCTCGTAGGCGGAGCGCACCGAGTCGAGATCCCACGCGACCGCCACCACGTCTTCGGCCCGACCGAGCGCGCCGAGCGAGGCCACGAACGACGTCGCCTCCGCCGCCGGCGCGCCCAACACCGCGTCACGCAGCTCGGCCTCGCGCTCGACGTGCGGCGTCAGCCGCACGCCGCCGCCCATCGACCCGAGCCCTGCCCAGGCCAGGCGGGTCCGGAGCTGGTGGCGGACCTCGCGCCGGGCCTCGGGCACCCGCAGCACCAGCACGAGCCACCGGCCGTCCCACCGCCACGGCGACCCGAACGAGTAGATCCGCTCCGCACCGGTCCGCAGCAGCGCCGCAGTCCCGGCGCTCAAGGAAACCCGAGCACGACGGCCATGGCGGACCGTCTCGAGCCAGCCGTCGCGCACGCTCCGCGCGAGCGCCTGCCGGGCCGCCTGGTGCGTGTAGCCGACCGACACGAGCGCGGCCACCAGCGTCTCCTGCCAAACGGGCTCCCCTCGAGGCAGCACGTACTCACCAAGGATCGTCAGCAGCAGCGAGCGAGCGGCCGGCGCGCCCACAGATCGTCTGCGGAGCTGGTCGTCGGGGAGTCCGGCGGCTACGGCCACGTCAGACCGGCGGCGTCGAGCCGGGTTCCCCACGCGCGGAGACGTCCCGGACGCCGTCGAATTCGTCCCGGATCGCCTCGAAGTAGGTGTTGCACGCGCGGCAGCGCATCTGGCTGGTGATGATCTGCCCGCCCCAGGGCGCGACCATCTCGACGTCGCCCGAGTCGCAGAACGGGCAGGTCATCGCCGGTGCAGCGGGTCCCAATCCGACCAGTCGCCGGGCTCGGGCAGCGACACGCTCACGCCGAATCCCTCCATCAAGGCGGTGAGCCAATCCCGCACGCGGTCGCGAATGGCCAACGGTCCGTCGCGAACCATGCCCTGCGCGATCGCGTCCTGATAGCCGGGGTCCGAGTCGGGTCCGGGCCAGCGGGCGGCCTGCGCCCACATCTCCTCGATGCGCTGCACGAGCAGCCGCAGGTCGTCCCCGCCGGCCGCCACGATCCGTCGAGCCCATGCCTCCGCGTGCACGCGGTGCGCGCCCTCCTCCTGGAGGATCTTGCGAGCCCGCTGCGCGAGCGGCTCGATCGAGCTGTCCCGCGTGCCGGCGACGAACGTGGTCAGCACCCCGTCGACGACCAGGTTGGCCGCAATGAACGACGCCCAGTCGGGCAGCTCCTGCGAGATCACGAACATCGGATGCCCGGTGTCCAAGCCGGACTCCTCCGGGCCCGGGGAATCCGGCTCGACCCCGCCGCTCTCGGGCGAGCGCAGCGGCCGGATTCCCTTGGGGGAATCCGGCTCGATCCCATGGCCTGCCGCGGACGGACCGGAGCCGAATTCCCCGACGCCGAGCTTCGCGAGGACCGGATAGGTCGACCGGGCATGGCCGAGTTCGTCCTGGGCCATCGCGGCCGCGGCCACCGCCGACTCGATCGTCGGCGCGCTGACCGCCCATTCGCCGTAACGCCGCCCGAGCGCCCCCTTGTTGTCGGCGAGCGAGCCGATCAGCGAGATCATGGTGGCGGTGGCGGGGTCGACCCTGACCGATCCGGTGCTCATGCGCTGATCGCCTCCCGGATCGACGGCCGCGGCACGATGATCATCTCGATCCACGCCTGCTCGTCGTAGATGGCGCGCGCCGACACCACGGCCAGGTCCTCGTCGGACTCGGTCACGGTGCCGACGTGGTGCAGCGGCTCCTCATAGGCCTTGCGCGCGAACACCTCCCACACGGTTTCATCGGCCCGGCTCATACCGCGATCCCGAGCTGTCGCATCTTCGAGCGCGCCTCGGCACGGAGGCGGTCCTTCGTCCATACCGGGTCCCACACGACCTCGATGTTCACGACATCGACCTCCGGGTCGGCCAGCAGCGCCGAGCGGATGTCGTCCTCGATGAACTCCATCGCCGGGCAGCCCATCGCGGTGAACGTGATCTGCAGATCCGCGGTCCGCTCGTCGGCTCGATAGGCGAGCGACACGATCAAACCCATGCCGACGACCGACACCGGAATCTCGGGATCCTCGACGTGCCGCAGCGCCTCCCACAGCCGGGCCTCGACGACCTCTCCAGCGGTTCGGGGAAACCACGAGGTGGGGGACGCGGATGCGCTCATGCCGCCCTCCTCAGCGATGTCGTCTGATATCCGCGCTGCAGGGTCCGCACGTAGTCGTCGTTCATCGGGCCGCGCGCGCGCCACCGCGCGAGCACGTCGTCCCACGAAATCGCGCCCTCGGACAGCAGCCACTCGCGCTTCTCCTCGTCGAACGCCGCCGGGAATGGGCAGTCGATCACGTACCGCCCGAGATCCGAGTCGAAGTGGGCGGGCACGCGCACACCGATCTCGTCCATGAACGGCACCACCTCGCCCATCCACCACTGGCGCAGCCCGTCGTTCGACTTGCCCTTGAACCCGTAGTCGAGCTGCTCGGTGTGGTGCTTGAGGTCGTCTGGGAGCCCGAACCACTCCAGCGTCAGGATGAACATCCAGTCGACCGCGGCCTGGACCTCCGCCTTACCGGATGGATCCTTCGCCAGCTTTCGCAGCCAGGTGCGGCCGTGGCGGAGGTGGAAGGTCTCCTCCTTGTCGACCTTGGCGAGCGCCCGCTTCCACGGCCCGAACGTGCTCGACTGGAACACGTCGGACAGCAGGACGAACCCGGCCTGGTCGTACAGCGCGTTCGCGCACACGAGCTCGACCCACGAGTTCAGCGGAACATCGAAGGCGTACGGGTACTTGAACGACCGCGCGGGACGCTCGTAGATCAGCTCGTCCATGTCGACGCCGAGGTCGCCGAGCAGGCGGTAGCCGATGTGGGCGTGCGCGAGCTCGTCCTGGATGATCGACATCGCGGAACCGAAGTTGTTCAGCGCCGGCGCGTTCTGCGCCGCCCGCAGGTAGGAGGGAGCGCTCACGAACTCGGTGTCGGCCGACACCGTGAGGATCCGCCGCATGCCCTCCAGGTACTTCGGGGACATGTGCCGGATCCCCTCGACGAGCTTGCCGGCGGCGAGGCGGTCCCGCACCTCGTCTTCGGTTCGTGGTGCGAGATCTTCGACTGCGACGGAACCCAAGCTCCGAACCTCCCTAACGTGTGACACTTGACTAACGTCCGCCATCGTATAGTCTCTCCACGGTGCGGTCAAGAGAGGCTCATGGCGACCATCGTTGAGCTCGATGGCGTCGCGCCGACGATCGGCGAGGACGTGTTCCTGGCCCCGACCGCGGTCCTGATCGGCGACGTCCGGGTCGGCGACCGCGCCAACATCTGGTTCGGGACCGTGCTCCGTGGCGACGTCTCGCACATCGAGATCGGCGCCGGCTGCTCGATCCAGGACACCGCCGTCATCCACTGCGCCAGCGAACTGCCGACGGTGATCGGCGCCGACGTGGTCGTCGGCCATGGCGCGATGCTCGAGGGCTGCACGATCGGCGACCGCGCGCTGATCGGGATGGGCGCAATCATCCTCCAGCGCGCGCAAGTAGGAGCCGGCGCGATGGTCGCCGCCGGCGCGGTCGTGTCGGAGCGGACCGAGATCGCCGCCGGCGTGCTCGCCGCCGGCGTCCCGGCCCGGATCAAGAAGGAGCTGTCCGGGTCCGCGCTCGCCTGGACCGAGCGGGCCGCGCGGCACTACCAGCACCTGCGCGAGCATTATCTGAAAACGAGTCGCGTTCGCCACCTCGAGGACGAGCGCGTCCCCTGAAACCGACACAGGAGGCAGCGTGCCCGAGATGTTGATCGGAGGTGAGTGGCGCCAGGCGGCCGCTCACGAGGAGATCGAGGTGGTCAACCCGGCCACCGAGGAGACGGTGGACAGCGTCCCCGCGGGAAAGCCCGAGGACGTCGAGCTCGCGGTCGCGACCGCCAAGCGCGCGTTCACCGAGTGGTCCAAGACCGACGTCGAGAAGCGCGCCGCGATCCTGACGAAGGCGGGGGACCTCATTCAAGAACACGCCAAGGACCTCGCGGCCACGCTGACCTCCGAGCAGGGCAAGCCGATCGCCGAGGCGATGGGCGAGGTGACCCATCTGGCGCACGGCGTCCACTACTACGCCGAGGCCGCGACCAAGGTGCGTGGCGCCTACCAGGACCTCCCGTCGACGCTCGGGCCCGCCTACGGCATGGTGATCCGGCGCCCAATGGGCGTGTGCGCCGCGATCACGCCCTACAACTTCCCGCTGACGCTGCTCGGCACGAAGGCCGCGCCGGCGCTCGCCTCGGGCAACACGGTCGTGGCCAAGCCGGCGGCCACGACGCCGCTCGCGACGCTGAAGGTCGCGCGTCTGTTCTCCGAGGCCGGCCTCCCCGACGGCGTCCTGAACGTGGTGACCGGACGCGGAGGCGAGATCGGCGACGCCCTGATCACCCACGCGGACGTCAAGCGTGTGGCCTTCACCGGATCGACCGCGGTCGGGCGCCACGTGGCAGGGCTCGCCGCGCCGGACCTGAAGCGCGTCACGCTCGAGCTCGGCGGCAGCGACCCCGTGATCGTCTGCGCCGACGCCGACGTCGACGCCGCGGTCAAGGCGGTGATCATCGGCCGCTACTGGAACGCCGGTCAGGCATGTCTGGGGTGCAAGCGCGTGTTCGTCCACGACTCGGTCTACGACGGCTTCGTCTCGCAGCTCGTCGAGAGAGTCGGGCGGTACGAGCCCGGCGACGGGGCCGTGAAAGCCGAGAAGCCGAAGCTCCGCATGGGTCCGATCCACACGCGCCAGGGCCGCGACGAGCTGCTCGAGCAGGTCGAGGACGGCGTCTCAGGCGGCGGCGAGCTGCTGATCGGCGGGGGAACCGGCGGCAACGGCAAGGGATGGTTCCTCGAGCCGGTGGTGGTCGCCGAGCCCGCCGACACATCACGTCTCATGCGCGAAGAAGTCTTCGGGCCGGTCCTCCCAGTCTCGAGGTTCACCGACTTCGACGACGCGATCGCGCGCGCGAACGACACGCCGTACGGGCTCGGCTCCTCGATCTGGACGCACGACGCCCGTCTCATCCACCGAGCGGCACAGGAGATCGAATCG
>Ga0335081_10005690_pt1 | contig 19756 bp, 14 predicted proteins | sample Lox_Sample_35_FD_206713 | JGI IMG/M metagenome (GOLD analysis project Ga0335081, IMG submission 206713) | Soil microbial communities from Loxahatchee National Wildlife Refuge, Florida, United States - Lox_Sample_3.5 | ecosystem: Environmental > Terrestrial > Soil > Wetlands | place: USA... | reverse complement strand
TTTGCTCTGGGCCCGATTCTGATTTTATTTTTTGCTATCCGGCTGAACTGGCTGCCGGTGTCGGGTTCCGGAAGCCTGGAGCATCTTGTGTTGCCGGCGATCACCATGGGAGGGGCGCTGGCGGCAATTCTGACGCGCATGGTGCGAACATCGATGCTCGAGGAACTGGGGCAGGATTACATCCGAACGGCGCGGGCGAAAGGATTGCCGGAGCGAACCGTCGTCTATCGGCATGCTCTGCGCAATGCCATGATTCCTGTGATCACTGTGCTTGGCCTGCAGTTTGGGGCGCTGCTGGCTGGGGCGATCGTTACCGAAACAATTTTTTCCTGGCCGGGAATCGGGCGGTTGACCATTCAGGCGATTGGCAATCGTGATTACTACCTGGTGGAAGGCTGCATTCTGGCGATTGGGTTGACGTACGTTGCAGTGAATTTTCTGACTGATCTGCTGTATTCAGTGGTGAACCCGAGAATCAGAGAGTAAACGGAGTCCGACGCTCAGCCGTGATATTCTCAACATATAACCTTCATGCGATTCGATCTACTAGCTTTCTACGGCGGCCCGGACCAGGTGATGGGAGTGACTTCCGGCCTGGCCAGCGTGCTCGGGCTGCTGCTGCTTTTCTGGAACAAAGTTGTGGGCACGTTTTTCAAGATCGTGAGATTCTTCAAGCGCACGCCCGATCCTGCCGCTGAAACAGAGAAGCAGGGCGCGCGGCACACCTCCTGACCCGGTTCTAGCCTTTGCCTTCCCGCAAGAAAGTCATCGTGATCGGCCTGGATGGGCTGGAACCCGGCATTGTTGAAAAAATGCTGGATCGGGCCGAATTGCCCAACTTGGCGAAGATTCGCGCTCAAGGCAGCTACACGCGGCTGGCCACGACTGATCCGGCGCAGACACCGGTGGCTTGGTCGACGTTTGCGACCGGAACCAATCCCGGAGGCCACGGAATTTTTGATTTCATCTCGCGCGATCCGCAGACCTATCTGCCGGATGCGGCGCTGAGCCGGTTTGAAGCTCCGAAAAATATCTTCAGTCCTCCGCGTGTAGTGAACCAGAGAAAAGGGGTGCCGGTGTGGCAGACGCTCTCGCAGGCGGGCGTGCCGAGCGTGGTGCTGCGCTGCCCCTGTACGTTTCCTCCCGATGTGCTGCAAGGAAAATTGATTGCCGGAGTTGGCGTGCCGGACGTGGGCGGTAGCCAGAGCAAAGGCACGTTTTACACGCAAGATAAGACTGCGATGGCGCAAGAGCACGAGCAGTTGATTTTTCTGGACAATGGATCGCCCTTCAGGACGAGGGTCATCGGGCCGCGGAACACGAAGCAATCTCCGGCTGGAGACACATTTTGCGAGATACACGTGCAGGTCGATCAATCTGCGCGCAAGCTGCGGATTGAAACCGGCGGCTCTCCTGCTCAGATCGAAGTCTCTGAGCGCAGCTGGAGCGAGTGGGTACGGTTCAGGTTCAAGCTGTCGATGCTGCAATCGGTCAGCGGGATTGCACGATTCTACGTGCGGCAGATCGAGCCGCAGGTTGAGTTTTATCTTTCCGCGGTGAACTTCGATCCGGCGGCGCCTATGTTTCCCATTTCTTCGCCGAGTGATTATGCAAAGGAAGCAGCGGATCGAATTGGACTTTTCTCAACGTTGGGGATGGCGGAGGAACATAACGGGCTGAATAATGGCCGCATTGATGAGGCGGCCTACCTGGAGCATTGCGAGTTGGTGATGAAGGAGCGCGAGCGGCTGATGCGCTTTGAGCTGGATCGTTTCCAGGAAGGCCTTTTCTTTATTTTGTACGACACGCCGGACCGCCTGCAGCACATGCTATGGCGATTTCGCGATCCGGAGCATCCGTACTTTGACGGCGATCTTGCTCCCGAGTGGCGATGCCGAATCGAAGAACATTATCAGCGCTGCGATGCCCTGCTCCCTCCGGCCCTCGACAAAGTGGACGAAGATACTTTGCTGATTGTTCTTTCCGACCACGGTTTTGGAACTTTCCGCAGGGCTTTCGATACCAACACGTGGCTGTGGCAGAACGGATTACTGGCATTGAAACGCAAGCCTGACGCTGAAATGGCGCAAGGATTCAGCGAAGTGGATTGGTCGAAGACTTACGCGTACGCGATCGGGCTGGGTGGGATTTATTTGAATGTGAAAGGACGCGAGGGGCAAGGAGTTCTGGAGCAAGGCAGCGACGCCGAACGGGTGCGAAGTGCGATCCAGAAAGGATTGGCCGGATTAACGGACAGAGAGACTCAGCAAGTGGCGATCCGAGGTGTATCGCGGCGGGAGGAGATTTATTCTGGTCCGTATGTGGCGAACGCGCCCGACTTGCTAGTGAACTTCTGTCGTGGGTTTCGAGTTTCGTGGCAGTCGGCGATTGGAGGATTTTCAGCGTCGTTATTTCAGAACAATATGCATCGCTGGAGCGGAGACCACATTGTCGATCCGGAATCAGTGCCGGGTATTCTATTTACGAATCGAGCCCTGAAGGTCGCTGCACCGCGTATGGTTGATCTCGCGCCAACGATTCTCGCACAGCTGGGCGTTCAATCTCCCGAGGTGATGGAAGGAAAGCCGCTGGTGTGAGCGGAGCTTTTTTACCCATCGAGGGCGTAGAGGAAGTTTTGCACCACAGAGGGCACAGAGGAACACAGAGGAAAAACGGAGAGAACGGTTAGAACGTCAACACTGAAATGAAAATCTGCGTTCTTGGACTCGATTGCGCCGCGCCAGAGATTGTTTTCGGCGACGAGCGGCTCACGAATATCCGGCGGGTGATGGAAGCGGGGGTTTACGGACGATTACAGAGCGTGATTCCGCCGATCACCGTTCCGGCGTGGATGTGCATGGCGACGAGCCAGGATCCGGGATCGCTGGGCGTCTATGGTTTTCGTAATCGCAGCGATCATTCCTACGACAAGCTGGCATTCGCCAATTCAACGTCAATCAAGGCTTTGGCGATCTGGGACCAACTGGCGCGAGAAGGCAAGAAATCGATCATCGTCGGCGTGCCGCCAAATTTTCCTCCGCGCCGAATTAACGGCATCAGCATTGGATGTTTTCTCACCCCTGATCCGGCGAAAGACGAGTTCACGCATCCGCCTGAATTGAAGAAGAAGATCGGCGAACTCGTGGGTGAGTATCCGGTGGACGTAAAGAACTTTCGGACGGATCGCAAAGATTGGCTTAAAGATGAGATTTTCGCGATGAGCCGCAAGCAGTGGCAGGTGGTGCGTTGGCTGTTGGCCGAGCAGGAGTGGGATTACTTTCATTTTGTGGATATCGGGCTTGATCGCATGCACCACGGATTCTGGAATTATTTTGATACTAAACACCGTCAGTTTAAGGCGGGAAATCCTTATCAGAGTGCGATTCCTGAGTACTACCTGTGGCTGGATGAGCAGATTGGCGCGGTGCTGGAAATGCTCGATAGCGAGACGGTTTTGCTGCTGGTTTCCGACCATGGGGCGCAAAGATTAGATGGTGGGTTTGCGATCAACCAATGGCTGGTGCAGGAAGGCCTGCTGGTCTTGAACGAATATCCGGCGACAGCGACGCCTTTTGAGAAGCTCAACGTGAACTGGCCGAAGACGCGAGTGTGGAGTGAAGGCGGCTACTATGCCCGAGTCTTCTTCAATGCGAAAGGACGCGAGCCGCAGGGAGTAATCGAACCTGAGCAGTTCGAATCGTTTCGCGATGAGATCAAGCAAAAGCTGGAGGCGATCGCCGATGACAAGGGCCAGCCGCTGAATTCATCAGTGTTCAAGCCACAAGAACTATACAGGAACGCCAAGAGTGTAAGTCCCGATCTGATCGTGCATCTGGGCGGGCTTTATTGGCGATCCATCGGCTCGGTTGGTCACGCGAAGCTACATCTTCAGGGGAACGACACCGGGCCGGACGGATGCAATCACGCGCAGTATGGGATGTTTGTGCTAGCCGCGCCGAATTGCCCTTTGAGTGGGGAGTTTGAGGGCGCACATCTGCTCGATATCGCGCCGACGCTGCTTGATTTGTCTGGATTCGAAATACCGGAATCGATGCAGGGGAAATCGTTATTTGCCGGGATGGAGAAGAGGTCATCGGGCGGTGGAAGCCGAGGCGACGAAAAAGTCATCCATGACAGGCTGGCGGGGTTGGGGTATGTGTAGGGTAAGCAGGAGGCTCGTGGCCACCGAACAGTCGAAGCGCATTCCACAAAACGTACAGTAGTTCCCACGTTACGATCGGCAGAATCAAAACCGCTTCTGGTACGGCAACTTTCGTGACATTGATGACCCTCAGGCCGGGACGTACTCTGGCCGCGTTTGACTTGTCCGTCGGACGGGTTACTTTCGTACGGCGGTAATCCAGTCGAAGAGGGTCGCCCCCGATGTTTACCGCTCTCGCTCTGCGTTTTACTCTTAAGAACCTTAATTCCACGAAATTCAATCTTGTTCTGAGGGCATTCACGTTAGCACTCTGCACTTGTACCTTCGCCTGCAGCCAGGCTTGGGCACAGGCAACTATCGACGAGGGCGAAGAAACCGCCACTCTGTGGGTTGATGCCAGCAAAGGCTCGGACTCCAACCCCGGCACTCAGCAGAAACCGCTTAAAACCATTGGCGAGGCTGCCGCGGTGGCAATGACAAATAACGAGAACTCCATCGGGACCAAAGTCATTATCAACCCCGGCACCTATCGCGAAGCTATAACGCTGCAGAACAATTCAAAAACTACTTCGTTGCCCATGACCTTCGAGGCGGCCACGAATGGTACCGTCACCGTTTCGGGCGCAGATATCTGGACCGGCTGGAACCAGTATAGCGGCAACTCGAATATCTACACGTTGGCTTGGCCCTACCAGTGGGGCCTGTGCGCGGCTGACGCTGGTGTTCCGCCTTACCAGCAGAACATTGTTCTTCGGCGCGAAATGATTTTCGTTAGCGGGGTGCCGCTTACGCAGGTATTATCGCTCAGTTCGATGGTGGTGGGGACGTTTTATGTGAACGAAACCGGTGGCACGGTTTACATCTGGCCACCAGCTGGGACCAACATGAGCTCCGCGACCATAGAAGTTTCCACTCGGCCGAATCTGTTTCTCATTGAACAGATGTCAAATGTGGTGGTCCGAGGGCTCACGTTTCAGTATGCCAATTCCTGTTTTACCGACAAGGCCGTGGGTACTACGCCGAACACCTCCAGCGTTCTCTTCGATGCCGATTCTTTTCTCTGGAACAATGGCAGTGGTCTCTTCCTGCCGCAGACTACCTACGCAACCGTGCAGAATAGCATCGCTAATCACAACGGGCGCAACGGTACTGGCGACAACAAGCTGAAGTACGGTCTGTATCAGAATGATTATGCCGCTTACAATAATTGGCGCGGGGCCCAAGGCGCTTATTATTCCTGGGGCACGTCAGGCGCCCACTCGGTCGAGGCTCACAACGCCACTTTCCAGAACTATACCCTGCCTTTTAACGAGACGTTCGGAATCCATTGGGACACCGACAACGCGGACATCACCGCGGATAACCTGGTTGCAACCGAAAACCTGGCTGCGGCTGCCTTCTCAGAAAAAAATGAAGGACCCATCACTATCTCGAACAGCTATCTATGTAATGGCAATCCCCCGGTCGGCACAATGACTGTCGGCTTCGAGCTCCGCAACTCCGAGCAGGTCACGCTCAGTTCGGACGTGCTGGACAATAACTCACAGGCCGTTTTGGTCGAAGGTCAGCCCGACGGCATTGAAGTCACCAACTGGGAAACAGGCCAGACCTATAACCTCGTCAGTCAAAATTTCACGTTGACGAATGATATTCTCGACAACGGGTCCGCTCAGAATCTTGTAATGGATTCCTATTTGAACGGTTCCGACTGGACTGCCTTTCAAAGTACTTTAATTTCCGATTACAACACCTGGTGGAACGGCACCCAGTCGAACCCTTTCGTCCTGCCGGTTCCAACAACCGATACGGCAACCAACTATTCAGGGTGGACAGGTTCGACCGGTCAGGACCAGCATTCGATCTATCAGTCTCCTTCCGGCAGCTACAACCAGGCTTGCCTAATATCTCCATCCGGAACGGATTATTGGTTCTTCACCGGCAACAAGGCGGGAGTGCAAACAATTCCAGCGGGAAACACCATGAGCGTGACGGCGACTGTGTTCCCGCTTGTATTCAGCGGTAGAGTGAATTTGAGCTTCGACGGGGTCCAGGACATACCGGGTGCCACCGCCAGCTGGAGCTCGCCCAGCATCAATACGTCGGGTAATTCAACCTTCAGTCTTCAAACCGCTAAAAGCACGCCGACCGGCACATACGCGGTTACGTTGATTGCAAACAGCGGCAACCTGACTCGCACGATGACCGTGTCTGCGCTGGTGAATACATCGCTTGCAATCGCTCCCCTTACCCTGAATTTCGCCAGCCAGTACGTAGGAACAAGCAGTTCCAGAGGCGTCGTAAATATCGTGAACGTGGGCACCTCGGCCGTAAGCATCAGCAGCATCACTTCCAGCGGGCCGTTTACGCAGACGAACACTTGCGGTACGAGCCTGGCCGCAGGCGCGACCTGCGAGGTTTCTGTCACATTCACTCCTACCGGGTCAGGTACGCTTACCGGTAGCTTAAAGATTCAGGACTCCGACCCCGCCAATCCGCAGTCCGTCGCCCTGAGCGGTATCGGGACAACCCTGGCACCCGTTGGCTTCACGCCGGGCTCTTTGAATTTCGCCAACCAGCAGGTCGATACCAGCAGCGCGCCGCAAACCATTAAGCTTACGAACAACGGCAGTGCTGCTTTGAGCTTGAATGGAATCACTGTTGCCGGAGCGGCATTCGCCGAAACCAATAATTGCCCGCCCAGCATTCCCGCCGGCGGGTCCTGCAGCATCAGCGTTACCTTCACGCCCCCGGGCGCCGGTGCAAAAACCGGAACAATTTACGTGACCGACAGCGCCAACCCGCCAAACCAGACAATCTCTCTATCCGGAACCGGAATCCAGCCAGTCGCGACGGTGTCGCCAACCAGTCTGAGCTTCGGTGACCAGGAAGTCGGCTCCAGCAGTCAGCCGCAAAAGGTGACGCTCACGGCTTCCACTGGCGCATTGACCATTACCAGCATCACGGTTTCCGGGGCGTCGTTCAGTGAAACCAACAACTGCGGAACGACGCTTCAGCAGGGCAGTTCCTGCACAATCAGTGTTACCTTCTCGCCCGCAGGACCGGGATCAAAAACCGGCACGCTATACGTCCTCGACAATGCCAATCCGCCCAGTCAGAGAGTTTCGCTCTCAGGAACCGCGACGCAGCCGAAAGTGAGCTTGTCCAAGGCTTACATGTCGTTCGGCAACCAGAAAGTAGGGACCAGCAGTGCGCCGCAGGCGATAACGCTCACCAACACCGGTTCGGGCGCGCTTGACATCAGTAGTATCACTCTCGCCGGCGTCAATCCGGGCGATTTTTCTGAGTCGACGACCTGCGGCGCCTACGTCAATGCGGGCGCGAGCTGCACGATCAGTGCAACTTTCACGCCTACGGTAAAGGGCAGCAGGGCCGCGACAATCAGCATCGTGGCCAATGTGAATAATAGTCCGCTAGCGATCACTATCACTGGTTACGGGGACTAGGGCTGGAAGTCGGGACCGGGTGCTTTCTCCGGCCCGCTTTGTAGAAAATCCTTCCCTCATGCGCGTTTGGCGGCAGCCGGCGGGGCGAAGCGCATTCCATAAAACAACACTGCAGCTGAAAGACCTGCAGCGACGATGGGAAGAATGAATGCAACCTGAAGTGAATGCCGGTCCGCGACCCATCCCATCATCGTCGGCGAGGGCACGTCGCCGAGCAAGTGAAAAATGAAAATGTTAATGGCGATCGCCGTGGCGCGGATATGCGCGCCGACGGAGTTGACTACTGCGGCATTGAGCGGTGAGGTATTGAACAGAAGCAAGAAAGCCGCGACCGCAATGCCCGGAAGCATGATTGACCTTTTACCGAAGATTGCGATGACCATCACTGGCACACCCAGTGCCATGCTGACCGCTGAAACGAAGTAATAGGCGCCCTTCATACGCGGCAAGAGAAAATCGCCGAGCCAACCGCCCGCAAGCGACGCGAGGATTCCATCCACGACAACGATCGCTCCGAAGATCTCGTTGGCGTTTTCGAGCGAATAACCGCGCGCGCGAATTAAATAGGTTGGAATCCAGACCTGAATGCCGCCGAGTGAAAACGTCATGGCGGCCATGCCCAGGGTAGCTGTCCAAAAGCTTGGGTTTCGGGCCAGCCCCAATATCGTTCCCCGTTCCGGCGTTTCCTTCAAAGTATCGAATGCGCCTCGCTCGGGCTCGGGGATGAACAGGAAGGCAAGGGCAATCAGAAATCCGGGTATCGCGGCAACATAGAACGGATAACGCCAGCCATGAAACGGAGCGAGTTTTCCGCCGAGCAGATAACCGGCCGCTGTGCCAACTGGGATGGCCAGATAGAAGATTCCGAAAATGCGCCCGCGCTGGTTTTCGGGAAAAAGGTCGGCAACGAACGTCGGGGCGATGGTTACAAAAGTGGCTTCGCCGACGCCGACCAAGGTATGGCGCAGCAGCAGTTCCCGGTAGGTATGTGTAACGGCAGTGAGAAGCGTAAGCCCACTCCAGAACAGTGCGCCCAGAGTGATGATCAGCTTACGCGAGTAACGGTCGGCAAGCGGGCCGGTGAATGGTACGGCAATGATATAGAACCAGATGAAAGCGGTGGTGAGATACCCGACCTGGATGTAGGTGAGGTGAAACTCGTCCTGCACCACCGGTTGCACCGCAAAGAGTACCGAACGGTCAACATAGTTAAGCAGGTTCAGAGCTGTGAGCAACACCAGAGCTGTGCGGGGATAAAGTTTTGCGCGGGACACTTGCGCATGGAATATAACATGCCTCTGTTCACAAGAGCGGCCAGCAGTTTTACAAATTCCTGACAACTTGGAAGCAGAATTCGAGCATATTCGAGCCCGTGGTTTAATGCCGATGCGGGCGTCAAGCTCCGCAAAATGGGAGATGGTCTTATGAGTCAAGTCAGAACCTATGCATTCATCAAGTGGTCGACTGTCTTGGTGTTTCTGTTGGCAGTGGCAACGCTGTTCGCAGAGGCGCAGGACAGCGAGTTTCAGCCGAATCCCGACGCCGGTCCGGGGACGATTTTCGTTCACAGCAAATTCGGGGGTCAGATCTTCGGATTTGACATAGACCAGAACGGCACGGAAGGTGTGCTGAGCGAGGCGAAAGATATCTCGGGCGGCAATGTTCTGGCGGCCGTGGAGACATTCGATCAGACCACCGGCAACATCCTGAACGTGGTGCAGAAAACCGGCGATCAGGATGATTTCGTCACGATGGGCGTTGTCAGCAAGAGCATAGGGTTGATTGACCATGAGCACGAGATCAGCTTTCTTCACCTGCAGCGCATTTATGAGGTGATGAATCCGCTAGAAGGCAACAAGATCACGAACCAGTGGACGCCGCCCGTCGGTACGACACACATCATTCCCTACACAGGCGTGAGCCGCACACAGGGTAGCCCGAACTCGGCAGTATTTGCCTTCGACAACAGCGGCAGCTTCATCTCATGGGTATTTGAGTCGAACATTGCCGCGAACACGTTTGGCCCGATCGTTAAAATCAATGACTCGCTCAATTTCGGCAGCGTGCCTCCCCCGATGGCCTTTGATACGGCCACAAATCAGGCGGTCTTGGGCGGCGGAGATGGATGCTTTGGGTGCCTTCCAGTGATCGGCATCGCGAATCTCGCGACTGGAACTTTCAGCGAATTCAAAGGTGCGGGCTTCGGCTTTGTAAATGGTATTGCGGTTGATTCGGCAGACGGCATTTTCTGCACGGACACGGAAGATGATGCGACGGTTGAGTTCTACGACCTCTCCACCGAGAAGATTCTCAACAAGGTGATCTTCCCCGGTTCAGGAGGACAGCAGATATTCAGCGGAGCGGATGTAGAGTTCGATCCGGTAAACAAGGTTTTTCTCGTCGCGCAGCCGACATCGAGCTCGTCGGCCAGCGGGAGCAGCATTTATGTCTACGATACACAAGGAAATCTGCAGGAGACGTTAAACGGTTTCAGCTTTTCGAATTCGTTCAATGTCATTCCCATGCACATTGCCATCAAGCCGAGCGCGCGCAGCGGGTTTGTCGATGGGCCGAACGCGGGGGTGAACGAGATCCAGTCATTCACATACTAGTTAGCGATAGGAGGGAAGGTTATGGACGCTACCGTGGACAGGGCACCGTCCGGCAGATTGCGATCTTTGGCGATTCTGATGTGGGCCTTGGCCTTGGTTGCCTTAGTGTTCGTGATCCCTGCATTCAGCCAGACGGAGGCGGTAATACACAGTTTTACCGGCAAGGACGGGTCTTTGCCCGGGCAGCGGCTGACGTTCGATCGCGCAGGTAATCTGTACGGATCGACAGCGGGAAACTCTCCTTCGATCGGGTCGATCTTCAAAGTAACTGCGAGCGGCCAGTTCAAGGTCCTTTTTCCCTTCATCGACCAGAGCAGACTCTTTACCACCGGCAAACTGATTGTGGACAACCAAGGCAATCTTTATGGCGTGGACCAGACGGGCGGAAATTTTGGCGACGGCTCCATCTTCAAATTGACTACAAGCGGAGCCTTTGAAATTCTCTACAACTTTACCGGGCAGGACGATGGAGCTTTCCCTAACGGCGTTATCGCCGATGCCCACGGAAATTTTTACGGTAGTACGAACCTTGGCGGCACGTTTAATCAGGGCACGATCTTTAAGTTCACGCCTGCCACGGGCTTGACCGTGCTTTATACCTTCACCGGCGGACCGGACGGCGGTGAGCCGTTCGATAGCGCTCTCTATATCGATCCGGACGGAAACCTATTTGGCACCACGATGTTCGATGGCGGTCGCATTAGCCTTGGGGTGGTTTTCAAACTGACGCCGGACGGCACTGAAACCGTACTGCACACCTTCCTTGGCGGAAGCGACGGCGCGCACCCGAAGGGCAGCCTCATCTCGGACGGCAGAGGAAACCTATATGGAGTGACCGCTTCGGGCGAGAATCTGCACGGCGGAACGGTATTTCGCATTAGCGAGACAGGGCATTTAACTGAGCTTCACACATTCCTGGGGAGCGACGGATTCGATCCGGAACCCGGACTGGCCATGGATGCAAGCGGGAGCCTGTATGGGGTGACGTTCTCAGGCGGCGGATCTAACGACGGTGTTGTATTTGAGATCACCGCCTACGGAACTGAAAGCGTGCTGCACAGCTTCTCCGGGAGCGACGGCACCACGCCCTACAGTGGCCCGATCATTGATCCACATGGGACCCTTTATGGTACGACAGGCTTCGGAGGCAGTTCGAATCGAGGCACGGTTTTCAAGTTGACCCCGTGAAGAGCGGAGCAAGGTCCTTTTCCCTGCGGGGAGAGGCACGCGAGAGCGCCGTTAAGACGTTGTGTACCCAAAAGATCACAGCGAGAGATCAGGAACTACGCCGGCTTCTGCTCGGGAGTCCCGACTTTGCTTTTTGCTTCCAGCAACTCGTTTATACGCTCGACCAGTTTCACTAACTTCGCTGGGTCCTGTTCTTCCGCAGCCTGCTGGCACAGTCGGTGCCATTCTTCCCGAGAATCTGTCATTGCTATACCTTTCAGTTCGCGCGAGGGTTCAGGTTCACAACTCCACTCTGACGCTATAGGGCTCCGTCTTCGGTGCTGACGTTTTCCGCGTGGATTGCTCTTCACTCCCGGGCTTTAAGGGAACATCCTTCGCGTTCGACCGCTCGATGATTTCTCGAATGGAGTCGAGCGGGACCTGCTCAAAATCTGTTTTCGCTCTCCGCATACACATCACTCCTCATAGATCGGACAATACCAGCCTTCCGTTTATACGGGTTATATCTTTTGGGATAGAAAAAGTCCCTTTTGGTCTCCTGATTACTTCAAGCGAGAGAAGCTTTTACTCTCTGTGTTCCCATGGGATGGGATTGGCTGAGCATATGCGACGCTTTCAGAAATACGATTTAGCATAACGACAACATACTTAGTGCTTGCTTTATTGGCTGGAGTACGATACGATTACTTTACGTTAACGTATCGCAATTCATTCGCGGGGGAGGATGATCATGAGCCCACAATCCAGAAAAGCACCCATGAACTTCAAGACCATGGCGCAAATTGAGGTTCCGCAGGGGCGGAACGGCAAGCACAGGGAAATCGTCACGAAAATTCTTTCCGATCTCGATCAGATCGCGGACGGGATTGCGCTAAAGATTCCGCTCGCGGCGCTTGATGAAAGCAAGGAAAAGGTGCGGTCGGCGTTGAACCGCGCCACACGAAAGGCGCACAGAGTTGTTTGCACCGCGACCGATGAGACGTACTTGTACGTGTGGAACCAGGTCAATGAGAAGCAACGAGCCTGAACTTCAGAGCTGAACCTGTTCCCCTAAAAGAGAACGGCCCGCGCTTTTGGCACGGGCCGCCCGGTGGACTGTGTGGGATTGACCAAAGAGGTGGTCACTCTACGTGGCCTCTACGGCAAACTCCGGGTCCCGGCACGACCTAGAATGCCGGGCGGATGCAATCCTTATTCACCGGTAGTGTGCGGACTGTAGCTCCCGGCGCATACGCTCCGAAAGCCCCGCTTAGAGCAACCAGCTCTAAGTCTCAGCCACCTCACCTGGTCTTTGGATACATCTACTGCCACTTTCAGAACTTGTCATCCGACCACCTCCTTTCCGGTGTAAGTGCAGATTAGCGAAAATCCAGCTCGGGGGCAAATGACGGAGGTGATGAACTTGGCTCTCGGCGCGGGTTACCGCAAGACAAGACAATTTTCACCACAGAGGGCACTGAGGAACACAGGAATTTGACCTCAGAGGCACCGCTGAACGCAGAGGACTGCGTTTTCTTGTTATTGCGCGATGCTGCTGGTCGCGACAGTGGAGCGCGAAGTCGGCGACACTTCATCCCCTCTCATATACTCCGCCTTTGCGGCTCGCATTTCCGGCATTGCCGTGTACGGTTTGCTGTAGTCGTTATTCGCGTTCCAGAAGAGAAAGCCAATTCCGCCCTTGTTTTTGGCCGTGAGCACCTGAGTCTCAATGTATTTCTGAGAATAGGTGCTCGTGCGCCAGCGGAATGCCTGCAGCCACGGACGAATCACGACTCGACTTCCATCTGTGATTTTCTCGAAGCGGTCCATGGATTCTCCGATGAAGTGCTCAGGCGCATCACCCGGGCGAGTGTAGCCGTCCATGCCGAAAAAGTGAGAAGGATAGATCATAGGCGAGAGCACATCGCAGTACTTTGCCATGCGGACAATGTCCTGGCCAGTGTGCGCCAGGTCCACTGGACGCTGCCATGCCATGACTCCGAAGACGTCCAGAGAAAGAAGAGTTCCCATGGGGTGCAGTTCGGTATAAGCATGCTTGAGAAAGTCGGCTATGACATCAGACCGCTGCCAATCCCGGTGGACAGTCTGGAAAACGAAGCTGGCATCTTTCTGATCGCCTTCGGCGGGAAACCGCACGTAGTCGAATTGAATCTCGTCCGCACCGCCCTCGATGGCCTTCATTGCTAATGCAATGTCATATTCCTGAACTTTGGGCTGGGATGGATCTGTCCAGACCAATTTTCCGTTTTCGCGCCAGGGCTGGCCGGTCTTACGGGACTTGACGGCGAGATCCGGATGAGCGACCACCAGCCGTTCATCGCGAAAGATTGCTACACGGGCGATGGCGTGCATGTTGAGCGAGTGGAGAAAGTGCGTGAATTTGGCCAGATCGCGAATGGGAGCGTGGTGGACCCCCGCCAGCGGGTGCTCGAAAGGAATGTTGATGCTACCGTCGCTGTCTTTTATGTCGAACACGACGGCGTTGCCGCCCAGATCGCGCCAGCGGCGAATGATGCGCAGGCCGTGATCGCTGCCGGCCATCAGACCTGTCAGGTAGATCGCGCGTACTTCGAAATCCCTGGCCACGGGTACAGGCTTTTCTGTAATCGGGTGGTCGAGAGTTCCAGGAATGAGCAGTGACTCACCCGGTTTCAGATAAGCACCGCGCAGATTTGCGTTGGAACCACGCAGAGCTTCGGCCAATTCTGCGGTCGTGAGATATGAGGTCTGGGGCAAGAAGCGGTGCGCGACCGAGGCAACCGTATCCCCTCTTTTGGCGACATAACTTAAGTTTCCTGGCGCCTGAGCATTGGAGGTGGACGGTAGTTTCAGACCGGCTGCATCGCCGCTGGCGGGCACGATTCTAAGCGGCTGCTGTACCTGTGCGGCAGAAACTTCCGCAGCGCAAAAAAGAAAATGGAATGCAACAAAACTGCACAAGACAAGACAGGGCGAAATCACGATACGGATTCGGCGCAAGTTTTTCTCCGATGGAATGAGCTTGTCGCGATGCTACCCAGCGAAAAAAAGGCCCGCCAGTTACGGGTGGTCAGCGCCAGTCGCGCGCGGATGGTGAAAGGTACGAGCGGCTGGTTACGAGCTGCGCATGTGCGCTGGGCAGATGTCGGCCAGGAGCTTGCCTGGCTGCATGAGCAAAGTATTTCTCATTACATGATTTCTCCAGGGGATGTACGTGACTCTCTGAACTTCACGAGGGCATCTAAGTCTTTCAGGAAACGTGCAATGGGCAGTGGGTACGAGTTGGTTAGTGATTTGCACTAAAGGACATCGTTCGGGGAGCACGATCAGTGACAAAATTTGTCGCTTTCCCAAAGTGGTACAAGGCGTACTCTCCCGGTCACCAAGGCAGGCCCAGGAAAGGATTCAAACGGGGCCCATTATGAAAACAGCGCTCAATACGGTCCTTGACCCGACAAGACGCAGCAATGATGCCCGCGACTTTGAAGGCACTCTTCGCCGCAAGATTGTCGGCCAGGATGCCGCAGTCGAGAAGGTTGTCGAAATCTACCAGATGTTTCTGGCCGGGCTGAACCCGCCGGGACGTCCGGTAGGGAATCTTCTTTTTCTGGGACCGACGGGCTCGGGCAAGACTCGCGTGGTCGAAGCAATGTCCGAAGCTTTGTTTGGCGATGCGCGCGCCTGCATCAAGATTGACTGCGCGGAGTTCCAACATTCGCATGAGATTGCAAAGCTAATCGGTTCGCCTCCGGGATATCTGGGGCACCGCGAAACACACCCCCTGCTCACACAGGAAGCGCTGAATCAGTGGCACACGGACAAGTTGAAGCTTTCGATTTTGTTGTTTGACGAAATCGAAAAGGCGTCTGATGCGTTGTGGCAGTTGCTGTTGGGAATTCTGGATAAGGCGACGCTGACGCTGGGCGATAACCGGCGGGTTGATCTTTCGCAATGCATCATCATTATGACGTCGAACCTCGGCGCCAGCGAGATGTGCAACCTGGTCGAAGGTGGCCTTGGGTTCGTTCCCAAGAAGAGCCAGGTCGACGCCGGGCTGGACGAGAAAATTGAGCGTACAGCCGTCGAAGCCGCGCGCCGCAAATTTACGCCAGAGTTCATGAACCGCATCGACAAGGTTGTGGTTTTCAAAACTCTGCGGTCAGAACATTTGCAACAGATTCTCGAGATTGAACTCGGCATGGTGCAGCAGCGAATTCTTATGGCAGCCGCCGCCAATCAGTTTGTTTTCAACTGCACCCCGAAAGTGAAGAATTTTCTTCTCCACGAGGGCACGGATCCAAAGTATGGAGCGCGGCATCTGAAGCGTGCCATCGAGCGGCACCTGGTGTTCCCGATGGCAAATTTGGTTGCGACGGGGCAGGTCCGGCTGGGCGATTTTTTGCGGGTTGATCTCGCAGGCGACGGCAAGCTGAGCTTTGTGAAGGAAGCGGAAAATGCCATGGTGCCCATGCTGATGGAACGGTACGGGGCGGCGGCCGGCGCGGCTCCCGTGGCTCGTGCAGCCAAAACCGCGAACCGAAAGGAATTTGGCGCTACGCCAGCCGGCGAAGCCAAATAGATGTTTTTGTAGTCTGCAGACGAAAGGCGCTCAGCCAACCAGCTGAACGCCTTTTTATTGAAGCGTCTCCCAGCCGTGAAATTATTGACAATTTTTTATTGTGAAATGTTTTGTATTTCGGGTTATACTTTGCCCCCGGGCCTGATATCGGGCAATGGGCGCGGGTTTTGCCTTTCCAGCTTCCTCCAGAAAGTGATCGCCATAATATCCTGTGCCAATCCCCTTAGTTTGCCCTATGTTCTGAACACAACCTCGGCCATGCCGGATTCACGCCGAGCGGAGCAAATTATGAAGAGACTTCGGGTTTCAGTTTCTTGTCGTGCCGCTGCTTGGGCAGTTGTGCTCTGTGTCGGTGGGATGGTCCAGCCTACGGCCAAGGCACAAAGCCAGCAGAAGACACCGCAGCCGGCGGTAGTGTTGTCGCCCAGTACCCTCAGTTTCGGCAAAGTTGAGATTGGGCGGACCAGCCTGCCGCAGACTGTGGTCTTGACCAACACGGGCAATGCGACGCTGGACATCTCGGCTATTACGATCGCGAACCCGACCATCTATCCCATCTACAAAAGCTGTCCCACCACACTCGCGGCCGGATCGAGCTGTAACTTTGCGGTTGCATTTTCGCCGACCGCACCAGGATTGTTCGTCTCACAAGTCAAAGTGTTCGACAACGCACCCGGCAGCCCTCAGGTGGTGACGGTGTCGGCTTCGAGCGATGTACCCGGAGTAGCGCTTTCGCCCACGCAGGTGAACTTTGGAACGGTCGCCGAAGGAGGAACCAGCGCTTCCCAGACCGTTACAGTCACCAACCAAAGCGACAACACGTTGAACTCCCTGGGCGTCACGGTTGCAGGTAGCGGCTTTACGCTTGCGAACCAGTGCGGAACCTCACTGCCGCCGAACGGCACGTGTACTTTCAGTGTGACCTTTTCACCCACCGGTGGCGGCACGCAGACAGGAAGCGTTACAGTTACCGACTCCGATCCTTCAAGCCCTCAATTAGCGGGATTGGTGGGAACGGGAACTTCGGGGGCGGTCGGGTTATCGCCCCCCTTCCTTACGTTTGCCGCAAGACTGGTGGGGACCACAAGCCCGGGTCAAAGCTTTACGGTGACAAATTCGGGGAGTACGCCGCTATCGATGATCAGCATTCTGGCATCCGGTGACTATGCGCAGACGAACAACTGTCCGACTTCACTTTCCGCCGGCGCAAGCTGCACAGTGACCGTGACGTTTACGCCATCTGCCGAAGGAACCCGCAGAGGATTTGTGACCTTGAGCGACACGGACCCTACCAACCTTCAGACGGAGACCATTGGCGGCACGGGCGTGAACCGCACGAGTATCGTTTCTGTATCGCCGCGCCAAGCATCACTGACCTTTACCGAAACTAAGCAGTTCCAAGCGTTCATTAATGGCGGCGGCACTACGGATGTGACGTGGTACGTAGACAAAATTGCGGGCGGAAACAGCCAGGTAGGGACGATTACCGGTTCGGGCGTGTACACGCCGCCGCAGGCCGTTGGTACGCACAGGGTGGAAGCGATTGATAACTCCGATTCTTCTCAGACTGCGAGCGCTCCCGTGGTGGTCACCAACTTCCCCGGCGCATTCACATATCACTATGACAACAGCCGAACGGGGCAGAACACGCAAGAGACGGTTCTTACCACGGGCAACGTGAACTCTACGCAATTTGGCAAGCTGTTTTCTTATCCAGTCGATGGAGAGATCTATCCCGACCCGCTCTACGTTGCGAGTGTCAATATACAAAACCAGGGCATTCACAATGTGGTGTACGTCGCCACAGAAAACGATAGCCTATACGCTTTTGATGCCGATGGATTAAGCACAAGTCCGCTCTGGCACGCCAGCTTCATCAACCCGGCGGAGGGGATCACCGCGATTCCCTACACCGATGTGATCCCGGCGAGTTGCGGCCAGATGGGACCGGTGATCGGAATCACGGGGACACCTGTGATCGATCCGACATCCGGCGTCTTATACGTTGTCGTACGAACAAAAGAAGTAACAAACGGGGTGGCATCGTATCCGCAACGGCTGCATGCTATCGATATCACCACGGGGAATGAGATTGCGGGAAGCCCGGTGACAATTGCGGCTAGTGTTCCCGGCGAAGGCGAAGGTAACGACGGACAAGGGGACGTTCCATTTGACGATGTCCACGATAACAGCCGGGCAGGGCTGCTGCTGCTGAATGGCGTGGTCTATCTGACGTGGTCATCTCCCTGTGATCAGCATCCTTACCATGGTTGGGTGATCGGCTATGACGAGCACTCATTGCAACAGGTGTTTGTGTACAACACCTCACCCAATGGGCAGTCTGGCAGCATCTGGGGCGCAGGCGCGGGGCCTGCGGCAGATGCCGACGGGAATATTTACTTCCTGACGAGCAATGGAACCTTTAACGTGGATTCCGGCGGCACCGATTATGGCGACGCGCTGGTAAAGCTGGGCACTGACGGGGGACAGGCGCAGGTGGTGGATTACTTCGCTCCCTACAATACTGCCTCACTTACGCTGCTGGATCTGGACCTGGCTTCGGGAAATGTTCTGCTGTTGCCGGACCAGACTGTGGGCCCAACCCATCTGGCGGTGGGTACGGGAAAAGAAGGAACAATCTATCTGGTGAATCGTGACAGTATGGGTCACTTCAATCCCACCGACAATAACCAGATTGTCCAGTGGCTCTATCGCGCAGTCGGGGTGAAGACCCAGCAGGAACCGTACTTCGGCATGCCTGCCTACTGGCAGAACAATTTGTATTTCTGGGGAGAATCCGACAATCTGCAACAGTTCCGGTTGTTCCAGGGACTGCTCTCGCAGAGCGCAATTGCGTTGGGACAGGCCAAGTCGCAGATTCTGGGGCCGACGCCGAGTGTTTCCTCGAACAGCACCTTGAATGGAATTGTTTGGTGCGCCGAATTCCAGAACCAGAAACCCGCAGTGTTGCGCGCTTATGACGCCGCCAATGTCACGCGCGAGCTTTACGACTCCTCGCAGGCGGGGAACCGTGATAAGCCGGGTGGATTGGCGGTTGAATATACCGTCCCGACGGTGGCGAACGGAAAAGTATACCTCGCAACACAATCAGAACTGGATGTGTACGGGCTGCTGCCCTAAGCGGGCATTGCGACCTAGCGAACTTTCTTGTAAACGTAGCAACTGTCGCCGAGAGGAAACGCCTTGAGCTCTTTCGCGCTCTGCAGAGACCCGGTGCATTCGGGATCAGCAGCGGGATCGGGAACGAACTTCACCGATAAGCTCAACCGGAGCGAACCGCCCTGTTCATCGCCATGCTCGTGCATGGGATGAATAGGGTCGGCCGCATACGTGACCTTCCACTCTTTATCCGTCCACATGATTGGGTAAAACCGTACCGGCGGCGTCTGGTCCTCGATGCACAATTTATTCGCGCAGTACTTGAGATCGGGAGCTGGGGCCTTGACGTCCAGGACACCGTGCTCGCTTGGCTCACCGGGCATGGCACTGGCGTGTCCTTTGTCGGTAACCCAGATACCGTTGGAAGTTTTCTGCGCGTAGAGAACTGCGGCTGCCAAGATGAGAATCCAGATCGCAACGGTACGCAGTAATTCCATGGTCCAATGGAGTTCAGTGTGACATTAGATTTGCAGGACGGCAAGGATCAAAGGGGATAGGTAATTCGCAGAGACACTCCGTACAGAAGTGATACAAGGAATGGCGGGGACGACGGGACTCGAACCCGCGGCCTCTGCCGTGACAGCCAAGCATT
>Ga0335081_10005687_pt1 | contig 19763 bp, 18 predicted proteins | sample Lox_Sample_35_FD_206713 | JGI IMG/M metagenome (GOLD analysis project Ga0335081, IMG submission 206713) | Soil microbial communities from Loxahatchee National Wildlife Refuge, Florida, United States - Lox_Sample_3.5 | ecosystem: Environmental > Terrestrial > Soil > Wetlands | place: USA... | reverse complement strand
CGGTCTCGGCATCCAAACCACCCGTAACTTCGGCCTAACGCCCCTGGCCGGGCCGCCCGGCGCCTCATCGGGGTCGGCGACCTCGATGAGATGCAGCGGCTCGTCAAGGTCCGCCGCGTGCTCCCGCCACCTGGCCCCGTTGAGCGTGAGGATCGGGCAGACCGCCGCGTCGGCGACGGCAGCCACATGAGCGTCCCACGGGTCGAGCCCGGTCCTGGCGATCACGGCAGCCAACCGGACGGCCTGCTCGGCGTCTCGCAGCGCCGCGGTCATGGCGTTCTTCAGCCGTTCCAGTCCCTCCAGCAGCTCGGCCGCCTCGCCGCTGCGCATGTCGAGCGAAGCTCCGGTGACCGCCAGGGCCGGGATGACCAGCGGCCGGCCGCGGGCGTCGAGCTCCTGGACGAACGTCATGGTCCCGGTATCCCCGCGCGCGACCTCGACGAGGACGCTGACGTCGAGGACCCACGGCGTAGAGACGGCCGGGGCGTCCTCGCTCACCGGTAGCGGTGTGACGGCGGGAGCTGTGCGGCCTGGGCCTCGACGTGCGCGATCATCCGCTCCACCTTGGCCATGTCCGCCTGGGCGGTGAGCTCCTTCCACCGTCTCGCGATGCGCCTGTCGCGCTCGACCCGCTCGGTCAGCGCGTCGTTGACCACGGCCGACACGGACGGGGCCTTGCCCGCCTCCACCAGGCGCTCGGCGTACGCCGCGAGGTGCGGGTCAATCGTCACGGTCACGCGGATCTTCCGCTCGCTCATACCCGGATCATACGACCGGGATGCCCGGGCCGGCCGGAAGACACTCCGCGCCCTGGCCGGTGCTTCCGCCCGGCTCCGCCGATCACCGGTAAACGTGCGATTTCCGTCGTCCCGGGTACGCGCCTGGCCTGCCACATAGGCCAGGAAGCAGGCTCGGGGCAAGTTCCGGTGCCGGCAAAGTGACAGAGCCGGGCGCTACCCTGCGTAGGCCATGAATAGCAATCAGACACATGCATCAAAGAAAGATGATCTTGGTCCCGGGCGCTGCGCGCCGCGGGGAAACCAGGCTTGCCCCGGCGCCGGTGAGGAGGTGACCGCCTGGCTCAGGTGACGGTCGCGACGGGCTTTGACGTCGACTACTACCTCGATCAGGTCGGCGCCGACTACTACCTGACCGCGGCGGGGGAGCCACCGGGCATCTGGGCCGGCCGGGGCGCCGAGGCCCTGGGCCTGCGCGGCCAGGTCGGCGGCGACACGGCCAGCGCCAAGACGATGCGCGCCCTGTTCCACTACGGGACAGGGCCGGACGGGGTTCCGCTCGCCTCCCGGCAGCGGGCGCCGAAGTACCCGGCCAGGGCCGTCTACGCGCAGGTCGAGGAGGCGATCGCCACGCGGGTAGCCGCGCTGGGCCGGTTCGCCACCCCGGAAGAAAAGCGCGAGATCCGCCTGCAGGAGCGGGCGAGGATGCGGACCAGCACGCCGTATTACGACATGACGTTCAGCGCCGAGAAGTCGGTGTCGGTGCTGTACGCCGGGCTGCTCGCCGCGGCGCAGCAGGCGCGGGACCAGGGCGACGTGCGGGCGGCCCAGGGATGCCGGGCGGAGGCCGGGCAGGTCGAGGCGGCGGTGATGGCCGGCGCGGACCGGATGCTGGAGGTTGCCGGGCAGCGCGGGGCGATCGTGCGGACCGGGCATCACAGCGCGAGCAGCGGCGCGTACCGCGACGCGGCCGGGTTCGTCGCCGTGAAGTTCCTGCAGCACACCTCGCGGGCCGGTGACCCCCAGCTGCATGTGCAGGCGACGATCCTGAACAAGGCGCAGCGCGCGGACGGAGCGGACGGCCGCTGGCGGGCGCTCGACGGCCGGCCGCTGTGGCAGGAGCGGCTCGGGTTCGCCGCGCACGCGGGCCTGGCCGAGGCGCAGGCGCTGGCCCGGCTCGGGCTGCCGCTGGTCAAGCGGGAAGACGGGAACGGCTTCGAGATCGGCGGCGTCGGCGCCGAGACGATGGCCGCCTACTCCTCCCGGGCCGCGCAGATCGAGGAGCAGCTCGCCGGGCTCCTGCTGGAGTACCGGCAGCTCTACGGCCGGGCCCCGGACCGGGCCGCCCGGTACAAGCTGCGCAAACGGGTCACGCTCGAGACGCGGAAGGCTAAGCAGAAGCCGGAGCGGGCCGGAGCGGAAACCCCGCAGGACCGTGAGCGGGCCGCCGGGGAGGCCCTCGCCGCGTGGATCCGCAAGGCCCGGGACGCCAGCGTCCAGGCACTGGGCTCGCTCCATGAGGCAGCGGGGGCCTACGCCCTGGGGCATCCCGAAGCGAGGCCGGAGCGGCTGCCGGGCGCCGCGGAGCGGGACCGGGTCATCCGCGCGGCGGTCGCCGAGGTGCAGCGGCAGAACGCCACCTGGCGGCGCGCCCAGCTCGAGTGGGAGCTGTACCGGCAGATGCCGGTCCTGCCCGCTGACGCCGACTGGTGCGCGTACCTGGACGCGATGGCCGATGACGCGCTGGCCGGGCGGATCCCGGACACCGGCGTGATCCGGATCGGCCCGGTGCCGGACCTGGTCGACGTGTCATCCCTGGACCGTCGCAAGGACGGCACGCCGGTGTACCGGCCGCCGGGCCAGGAGCGGTTCGCCACCGCCGCGCACCTCGACACCGAGGAATGGATCCTGGAGAAGGCCTCCAGGGGGGCCGTGCCGCAGCTGGTCACTGAGGGCCGGGCCGCGCTGGCCAGCACCGACCTGGACTCGCAGCAGCGCCGGGCCGTGACCGGGATGCTCGCCACCGACCGGTTCTTCTCCTGCCTGGTCGCCGCGGCCGGGACCGGGAAAACGCACGTGATGGCCGCGTTCAGCAAGGCGTGGGCGCAGATCACCGGCGGCCGGGTCATCTGCCTGACCTTGTCGGAGAACGCCGCCCGGGTGGCCGTGGGAGAGGGGTTCACCGAGGCCTGGAACATCGCCCGGTTCTTCGCGAGCAAGGTGCCGGTCAGGGCGGGCGACGTCTTGGTGATCGACGAGGCCTCGCAGGTGTCCACGCAGGACCTGGCCCGGATCTGCTCGCTGGCCCTGCAGGCCGGGGCGCGGGTGATCGGGGTCGGCGACACCCGGCAGCTGCCCGCGGTGGAGGCCGGCGGCCTGTTCTCGCTGATCGCCCGCCGCGCGGGGCACTGGAAGCTGACCGAGGTCCGCCGGTTCGGGCAGGCGTGGGAGCGGGCCGCCTCGGTCCGTCTCGGCGACGGCGACGTGATGGCGCTGGCCGAGTACGCCGCCCGCGGCCGGGTCTGGGACGGCCCGCGGGACCGGGTCTACGACGACGCGGTCGACCTGTACCTGAGCGACGTCGCGCGGGGCAGGCAGGCGTTGCTGCTGGCCGGCAGCAACGAGGAGGCCGCCCGGCTGGCCCGGCTGGTCCGGGACCGCCGGATCGAGCGGGGGCAGATCGGCGGCAGGCGCGAGGTCACGCTGAACGACGGGAACCCGGCCGGGGTGGGCGACCTGGTGCGGGCCCGGCTGAACACGGGCATCGACGCGGGCGGCCAGCGGCTGGCCAACCGGGACATCCTCCGGCTGGCCGCCTTCCGGGGCCGCGGGAAGGACCGGTTCGCGATCGCCGAGCGGCAGGCCGGGCCGGGCTGGTGGTCCGCCCCGTTCGCCGTGCCCGTGGCCTACCTCGAGCAGGACGCCGAGCTCGCCTACGCCGGGAACGTCTACGTCAGCCAGGGCATGACGACCGATACCTGCAGGCTGGTCGTGTCCGCGGGCATGAACCGGGAGATGCTGTACGTGGGCATGACCCGCGGCCGCGAGGAGAACTCCGCGCACGTGGTGACCGGGCCGCCGGACCCGGCCGACCTGACCCGGCCCGAGCGGGAGGCCTTCGCCCGCCGAGCCATCAAGCGGGCCGCCGAACTGCTCCGGCAGGGCGACAGGGCCGCGGCGCTGACGGTGCCGCGGATCCCGCCGGAGCCGGACGGGATGCGGGACCGGGTCCCGTGGGAGGCGGTGCTCGCCGGGGCCATGGCCAGGGACGACCCGGAGCTGACCGCCCTGGAGCAGGTCAAGGCCGCGCAGGACGCCGCCTCGAACAGCCGTCACCTGCTGACGCTGGCCGAGGCGTTCTGGTGGAAATTCACGGTCCCGCGGATCGACCAGGCCGTCCGGGAGCGGATAGGCGAGCGGGAGTTCGCCCGGTACCTGACCGACCCGGAGCGGCCCGCCCTGCTGCAGGCGCTGCGCGCCCGCGAGATCGGCGGCCGCCGCGCCGAGGACTCGCTCGACGCGATCACCGGCCGGACGCTCGACGGCGCCCGGTCGGTCGCCGCGGTGCTGCACGGCCGCCTGGGCAAAGAACCGGCCCCGGCGCCGGGCCAGACCCGGACCTGGGCCGAACGCGCCCCCCGGGACGCCCCGGACCAGGCCCTCGAGGCCGCCCGGATGCTCGACGCCCGGCAGGCCGAGCTCGGCCGCCAGCTGGCCGGGCGGCCCCCGGAATGGGCGCTGCGGGCGTGGGGCGTCCCGCCGGCCCGGGCCGGGGCGCTGCGGGCGGACTGGGAGCGCCGGGCCGCCGTCGTGGCGTCCTACCGGGAAGCGGCCGGGATCACCGACCCGGCGCAGGCGATCGGCCCGGTGCCTTCGGGCCAGGCGCAGCTGCGCGAGGCCTTCCACGCCTCGGTTGCCGCCCTGGAGTTGCCCGGCGACCAGGCCCTGCTGCGGGCCATGGGCCGGGGCCAGCTCGAGGCGCAGGTGAGCGCCTACGAGCGGGCCGAGGCCCTGGCCCCGCGCGATGTCAGCGCCGAGCTGGCCGCCGCCGACCGGCTCGGCAAGCTCGATACCGCCCGGGCGCAGGCGGCCCGGGAAGCCGGGCGGAACGCCGAGGCAGAAACAGCCGAGATCCTGGCCGGGATGACCACCGAGAAGCTCGCCGGCCTGCGGGTCGCCGACGCGGCCCGGCGGGAATGGGCCGAGGCGCACGCCGCCGAGGCCGCCGGGGCCAGGGCCGCCGAAGCCGAGCTCCGGCGCCGGGACCGGGCCGAACGGACCGCCCGGGCCGCCGACGCCGCACAGGAACGGCTGCTGCGGCGGGAGCGCGAAGAAGAGTTCCAGGCCAGGCTCTCGCGGATGGTCGCTGAGGCGGAAGCGCGGGCGGCGGCCCCTGAACCCTCCCGGGAACCTGCCGGGACCATGGCGGACATCGACATGGAAGCCGAGATCTGACGAGCCGTCGGGCCTGCTTACGCGCTCTCCCGGGCGGACCCGGCCGACGGCGGCCCGCGGACGGCGTCGTCGGCGAGCACCGGCCACCGGCAGGCCGCGAAGTCGTACTCGTCCGGGTCATCCAGGCTCAGCCAGCCGTCGCGCTCGCCAGCCGGGCGGTGCCGGGCGGCCTGGTACTGAGCGAGCCGGGCCCGCCAGCCCTCCCGGTCCTGCTTGTACCGGGCTTCTCGTTCCCGCTGCAGGTCAGCCGCGCCGGTCGACTCCGCGACGTCATCCAGCACGGCATTACCACGGCGCCATCCGCCGCAGCCCCGCTCGGCGAGCCCGTGCTCAGCCAGGACCCGCAGCGCGGCCGCCGTCGCCGAGGGGCTCAGCCGGGCCGCCCGGGCCACCTCGGCGCCGCGGGCCTCAGTGCCGTCAAGCACCTGGTGGACCAGCCCGGCCGTCCCGCCGAGCACCAGGAACGCCGGGTGGATCGCATCGACCCGGCCCGCTCGCCGCCGCCGCCACCGGACGCTATCGGCGTAAGCGGCCGGGATCCGGAGCTGGTACCGGTCGGCCCGGGCGGCCTGGCGGCGGCTGACCAGGTCGATGAGCGGGTCCGGCTCGTTGCGCAGCAGCTCGAGCACGCGGGCCACCGTGCGGTGGCTCAGCGCCGCGTGCAAAGCCAGGTTCCGGCAGCCGAACTCGAGCACAGGCGAGCCGGAGACCATCGCCGCCTGCCCGAGCGCCAGCAGCACCAGGCGGACAGCGATCACCCGGCCGCCCCACCGCCTGACGCGCTCGGGGTCCTCGACCGCGCAACCGACCGCAGTCATCCACTGGCGGATCAGTCCGTACTCCGCTGGAGGGCCGCCGCTATCGAGGGGGGGGCGTGAGGTGCTGTCGCTAGTGGGTCTGTGGCGAACGTTTTCCCCCCCACCCACGAAACCGGTCGCTTTTCGCCACTCGCAGGGCAGGAGCCGGGCCATCCGGCCCGGCTCAGAACGCCGCTCGTACAGCTGCGCCAGGCCCCGCCAGGCTCCGGAGCCGACGGCGGCCCGGACGTCGGCTAGCTGCCAGCCGCGGGCCGCGGCCGCGGCAAGGACCGCCATGCGGGCCTCGCTACGGCCCGGGTAGCGGGACCGGTCCCACCTCCCGGTGCGGGCCACCTGGTCAAGCCCGGCAGCGAGGGGAGCCCGGCCGCCGGAACGCGGGATCCACGGGACGCCGGCGTCATCCAGCTCCGGGACAGCCTGGTCATCACCGTTGTGGCTTGCCGGGGCCCGCTCAGCCTGCTGCAGCTCGGCCGCGAACTCGGCCAGCAGCGCCGCCCACACCTCCGGCCCGTTCGGCCGCTCAACAGCCGCCCTCGCGTCCCCGGTCGGCGTGGTGAGCAGCCGCCACCCGCCGCTCTTGTGTCTCGAGCCGGGCGGCGAGATCTGGCCGCCGAGAGAGGCCATCGGCCCCGGGTCGGCGGCCGGGAACCGGAGGGCGATCGCCCGGGCGAGGTCGCGCAGCTCGCGCCACGGCAGCGCCGCGGCGAACAGGACGAAGACGTGGCGCCCGCCGGAAGGTGACACGTCCGCGAGGACCTGGCCGCCGCACCGGGTTACGAGCCCCGTCAGCTCCCCGGCCTGAGTGGCCACCTCGGCCGCGGGGTCAGCGAGGCGTTCATGATCGTGCTGTCCATGACGATCGTCAACGTGGCCGTCGGCACGGGCCACGTCCAGGTCGAGCGCCAGCATCCGCCCGGTACCCCGGCCGGGGTCGTACACCGGCACGGTACACGGCTGACCCGGCGGGCCGGCAGGCAGGGGCCGGGCATGCCGCGCGGGATAAGTACGGCCGCCGTCGCGCGAGATCCGGGCATGCGGAGTACCGGCAATCCAGGGCGTGACCGCATGCCAGGCAGCCCCCGCGGCGGTGCGCGAGAGGCCGTCACGCCTGGCCGGATTCGCTGCTGCGACACCCGGCGTGTCGCACGGGGGCAATGTTGATCTACCCGTGCGACCTGTTAGTGTGGCCACGGTGCTTTTGGTCCTCCTGTTGAGGACTGACCTTCTGTTCGGACCCGTTTCTAGGCGGCCAAACCATTCGGCGGGTTCAGAACGAGCGGTATGCGGTTGTGATGGCCCCCCCTTTTAGCGGGGGGCTCGCTGCGTTACGGGGCTAATGCGGCTCCGGTTTGCTCGAGACCTATAACGGTCAGCATCTTTGCCGGCTCAAGACCAGATCGTGAGCCGGCGCGCCGGCTCACCCCACCAGCAGTCCGGGACAGGCGGTAACCGCCAGGACCAGGGCACTTTGGCATAGCGGACATTCAGGTCATCGCGGCAGTAGACCTTGTGTGGGAGCGTGCTGGTCTGAATCCGGATCGGCTGGTGGTTCCGGGCCTGGCCAGGAGGGCGCGGTCACCGGGTACGGCGGTCTCGGATGCGCTTCTCGATCCGGTTGCGCGCGGTCGCGTGGCCGACAGGCTGGATCTCGCCGCTCTGCAGGCCGGCAACGACCAGTTCCAGGCGCTGCCGCCGCCCATCCATATCGAGCAGGGCCTCGGCCTCATCGAGGACCCAGTCGTCTCCGACGGATCGGGACATGGCTCGACAGTATCGCCTCGGGCAGGGCACGATCTCCCGTGCGCCTGAGCCCGGCGTGAGGTTGGTACACGTTTCGTGCCGATCCGTGTAGTATGCTCGTCCCATGGAGAGACCTGGCCACCGGCTCAACGTCACGCTCGACCCGGAGCACGCCGCCCGGCTGGCACGGCTCGCCGAGCGCACTCATGTCCAGGAAGGCACCCTCGCGCGGTCACTGCTCTCCATCGCGATCGAGGAAGCCGATCCCGAGGCACGCAATCTCGTCGCGGTGCTCGACGGGATCCCGGGCGCTTACGAACATGCAGTGCAGAGCCTGGAGCACGCTCGCGCGGGCGAGACGATCGCCCTGGACGAACTCTGAGCCTTGATCAAGGTCCGGCTCAGCGTCCTCGCGGTCGACGACCTCGACCGCATGATCGTCACGCACAGCCTTCCGGTCGATACCAGGCTGCGCGTCCAGCGCTCACTTCGCGTCCTTGAGCAGTTTCCCCGGATCGGCCGGCAACTCGAGGGACGCTGGGCGCCGATGCGGGTCATCCTCGGGCCGTGGCGGTGGATGCTGATCATCTACTCTTACGAGGAGACGGACGACGTCGTTCTTGTCGTCGCCTTCCAGGATGCGCGGTCATCTGCTGCCGCCACCGCACCGTGAGGTTATTCTCAGCTACCCCGGCCGCCGTCCAGGCCGGTGAGCCCGCCGACTTCTCTGCATACGCGCTCTCCGGCGACGCGCGGGCGCCCGCGTACTCCCGGAACCGGGGCGCGGTCCGGCGTTAGCATGGGCACGTGACCGCGCTGCCCGCCGACCCGCCACAGCAGGAGGACCCGCTCGACCCTGAGCGCATCCTCCGGTCGCTGCCTGAGCGGGAGCGGGAGACGTTCCTGGCGGAGTACCGGCGGGCGCTAGGCGAGGCGCAGGACCCGGCCCGCTGGCCGGAGCTGCGGCGGTTCCTGCGACTGTGGGCCTGGCGGGCGGTCGCCATGGCAGAACCCGGCTATTACGAGGCCTGGGACCGCACCCGGGCAGGCAGCGGCGGCGGCATGCTGCTCGCCGACGCACTCCGGCAGTATCATCCCGGGGCGTGAGTTACCGGCCGTGGCTGGAGGAGCGAGCGCTCCGCCAGATGGGCAACCTACCCGCCGAGGCGCTGGATGTCCTGGTCCTCGCCCTGGTCCGCATCTGCGAGGACCCGTATGACCGGCTGTTCAGCATGCCCCGTGCGAGCCGAGGATCCGCAAGAGAGGATGGCCGAGCTGGGGGACTTCGGGTTCATCGAGTTCAGGGTCGATGAAGCCGCCGGGCTGGTGCGTGTCCTGACAGTGGTCTGGGCCGGCTGAGCGGAGGCAAGATATCCGGAGATACGTACCTATGGCCACCTGGCAAAACGAAACGGCCTGGCGGGGTTAGTCTCCCTTCGCTGGCATTACCCGGATCAGGTCCGACGAGGGCAAAGGAGGCAACCGATGACCGCCGAGCCAGCCGCGCCCAGCCCGGACACCGGACCGTATGAGGTGATCCACCTAGGCGGCCAGGCCGCGGTCGTGGTGCCGGTGGCCGACTTCCTGCGCCTGCGCGCCCTGGAGCGGGCCGCCTCCCCCCGGGAGCTCGAGGACGCCGAGGACACCGCGGCGATGCTCGAGTGGAAGGCGCGGGACGCTGCCGGCCAGACCTCATACGTACCGCACAACGAAGCACGCCGTCGGCTGGGCCTGCCCCGGTGAGCCGGCAGATCGAATACGACGAGCGGGGCGATCAGCCAGGCGGCCGCGGTGTCCCCGGGGCCAGATGCGCCGCTGCTCCATATTGGCCCTTATGAAGTAGCCTCAGCACGTGACCGCCGATGTCGCCATCCCGGGACCGGATGACGGCGACAGCCGGGTCGGCGAGCTCGTCGCCGCGTGGCTGGCCACCAAGCGGAGCCCGCACACCCGGGCCGCCTACATCCGGGACCTGGCCCAGTGGGCCGGGTCGCTCGCCGGGCACGGCGTGCCCCTGCTCGAGGCGGACGAGACTGCCGCGGCGATGTGGGCCCGGCACCTGGAGGCCGCGGGGATCAAGGACAGCACCGCGGCCCGCAAGCTGACCGCGGTGTCCTCGTTCTACTCCTGGTGCGCGCGCCGCGGGCACGTCCGCGCCAACCCGGTGGCCGGCCTGCCCAGGCCCGCCGTCGACTACGACACCTCGGCCACCCCGGGCCTGACCCGGGACCAGGCCATCGCCCTGCTCGAGGCGGCGGACGCCGACGCCGGCCCGCAGGCCGCGCGGACCGCCGCGCTGGCCGCCACGCTCCTCTATACCGGGGCTCGGGTCTCGGAACTGCTCGGCGCGGACATCGAGGACCTCGGCACCGACCGCGGCCACCGGGTGCTGCGGGTGCGCCGCAAGGGCGGCAAGATCCAGGCCCTGGCCCTGCCGGCCCCGGCCGCCGGCCGGATCGACGCCTACCTGGCCGGCCGCGGCGACGTGACCGCCCTGCCGGCCGTCCCGGGCGGCACCGCGGCCGCGCCGCGGCGCCGGGTGCTGTTCGCCACCGGCACCGGGGCGCGGATGTACCGGGCCGAGGTCCGCGCCCTGCTGCGCCGCCTCGGCCGTGCCGCCGGCCTCCCCGAAGTCCTGGTGGCCAGCCTGTCCCCGCATTCCATGCGGCACGCCTTCGCCACGCTGAACCTGGACGCCGGCGCCAGCCTGCGCGACCTGCAGGACGCCATGGGGCACACCTCCCCGCGCACCACCCGGCGCTACGACCGCAGCCGCGCCAACCTAGACCGCTCACCGGGCTACCTGCTCGCCGGGTACATCAGCCGCGCCCGCTGAGCGGCGCGCTCGTGCAGGAGCCGACGCAGGGCCCGGCCCCGCCGGGCCGATCACCTCCCCCGGCGGGGCCCCGGAACCGGCCATCGCCCCGCGGTCCCTTTCCTGGCGTATTCCCAGCCGCCCCCACATATGAATGTTTACGTTCACGCACGGCAGGTAGCTCGATCAGAAGCCCAGCTCCCTCCCCCCCGGAGCCGGGCCCTGCCCCCGTGGGCCGGGCTTCCTGATGGCCCGGGGTTCTTGCCTGGACTCGGCCCCTGGCGTCGGCGGCGTTCCGCCCGACCGTCGTCTGCGATGACTCTGTCGATCGCGGCGTCTTTCTCGGCGGGGGAAGATCGCGCAGGTGCCCGCGAGCCCGAGCACACCCATCAGGCGCTCAGCGTCATGATCATCGACAGCCCAGCCCGGATCAGGTACTACGCCGGCGGCGCACTGCAATTCGAGTCCCAGGCCCGCTCCGGCGCGCCGTCTGGTCCCCGAGTCCGCTGGATGGAGCCCGAGGGCCCGCTCGGTCGAGAACATCGACCAGCACCGCTACCACGCCATCCGCATCGAACTAAAGCAGCACCGGCCCGGCCGCGATCACCCCTAAGAGTCAAGATCACCGGATCGACCTCATCGCCGACCCCACGCGCCTCCAGCAGATCGACCTGGCGGCCCCGGCCTCATGACCGGCCACCGTCCGGGGAGAACATGGTGCAGATCGCGGTAACCGGAGCCCGCGGGCCGGCTCGGCGTACCAGTGCTCGCCAACAAGTCCGGACCTCCGGACTCCGTAAGTCCGGCAGTCCCAGCGAGCGGCGAAGCTCTTCCTCCGTCGTACCTGCTAGGTCCTGGGATCGGCTCAGCAGGAGCGCCACCGCCACGCGGATAAGCGTGTTCGTGGTGATCCGCTCCCCCGTTCCCCTGCGGGTCCTGTTCAGCACGCGGGCCAGGATGGACAGGTTAGTGATCTGCTCGGGCCAGATCAGCAGCTCTTTCCGCTCCAGGCGCAGGTATTTCGGCAGCCCCGACGCCGGTGCCGCAGCTGCAGGCTGGTCTTGCGGCCGCCGGCTCCGGAGCCGCGGCTCAGTCACTCCCGGAGTCTGCACCTCCGGAGTACGTACTTCCGGAGTTTGTTGTGCCGGAGTCTGTGTCTCCGGAGGTGGTGGCCCTGGCGCCCGCGCAGGAAATGACGGCGCCGCAGCAGATGGCGGTGGCTGCAGGTTACTCAGCGAGCCGCGCTTAGCCGCGCTCACGCCGGTGTCCTCTCCGCGAGCCGGCCGAGCTCGATAAGCAGCTCGACCTGGACGCGGCGGACGTCATCCACCGCAGCGCGCCACGAGCGGTCACCGCGGTAGGCGGTCACGGGAATGCCGTCGAGCTGGGACTGCGGGTGGGCCACGTACCGCCGGATGAAGCTCCGGAAGTAGGGCAAGCCCCGAGCGCCGAGAAGCTCGCGCAGTTGCTCCAGCGGCGCCGGACCCCGAAGCGGATCCACCAGGTTGCACAGCAGCCTGTACGGGAGGTTCTGGTCGGTGACGATCTGCGCCGTCCGCTGGGTCGGCACGATCGCCGCCCGCTCTGGCACCACCGGGATCACCGCGAAGTCGCTGGCCGCCAGAACATCGCCGAGGACCGGGGTGTCCGTCAGGTTGCCCGGCAGGTCAATGATCACGGTATCGACGCCGCGGATCTCCCTGACCGATGCGAGCTCGGCAGCCGACAGGGCCGGGCGCACCTCGAACGGCAGCGCGCCGACCGCCGCTATCTCCATGGCGCTCTGCTGCGGATCGGCGTCGTACACGATGACGCTGCCGGAGCTGTCCTCAATCGCGGCCGCGAGGCTCAGCGCGATTGTGGTTTTCCCGACGCCGCCCTTCTGGTTGGCCACCGAGATGCACCACGGACGCGAGGCTGGGAACTCAGTCATGCCCCGGATGTTACAGAGTCCGTACCTCCGGAGCCTGTAACCGCACACCCGCCGGCGCGGCGGCGCGGTCGAGCTCGAGGGCCGACGAGATCGGCGTGTCCCTCCGCAACGCCACGGCGAAGGTCACCAAGGCCTCCCGCGCGGCCGCGGGGAACGGCGAGTAGCGCCAGGGCGAGACCGACCCGTGGGCATCAGAGCCCGCCGGCGGGTACAGCGACGAGCCGCCGTTCTAGCTTGCCTGCCCTCGGCAGGCTTGAGGACGCCCGCTCTGGCTCAGGCTGGGGAGGGCGGCGTCCTGCTGTACTGCCAGATTGCAGATGCGCGTTACCGTCGCTGCCAAGTCAATATCGGCCAGGGCAACGGTCTCGGTATAGCCTCCCTGGGGCATCTGGTGACGTCCGAGGAACGACGGCAGGCGAAGTTCCCGGCGCCACCATCTGAGGATCTCAGTCTCGATCGCGAGGGCCGCCTTGGCGGTCACCTGGAACGCCGCGGACAGCTGCCAGCCCGCACAACGGTGCTGGGCTATGCGCGAGCCCTCAGCGTCACTGACGCCGATCTTGGTCGCCCCCAGAGCGGTATGCGTGACGAGGTAGACAAGGGCGGGTGTGCTGCCCCTGGAACGCCGCAGCATGGCTGCCGCCTCTTCAGGTCCAATTCGCGCGAGCAGATCCGCCTCTCTCGCGGCCTCGTTCTTCTTGAAGGTGCGTGCGACTTCCAGCGACCAGGCATGGTAGACGGCCCTTCCGGCGTGGTACTCGCGTGATGCTCCGGACGGCGCGGGCGGGACACCCTCGAAGTCCAGCCCGGCCGCCCAGTTGAGTTCACGCAGCGCACCAAGCGCCGCCTCGGCCTGCTTAGAGTCCAGGGTGGTCCTGATCGGTGCGGCGGCGAGGTTGTTAAGGCAGGCCTGGACAGCCATCAGCGGATCGCCGCCCTCTTCGGGAAGCAGCATCAATTCTCCGGCGACAGCAAAATGGCGCCGCCCGCTATCAGGCCAGGAGATTCCTACAAGGCACACACCCACATCGGTGATGACAACCTTTTCGGGCTCACCGCCATAGCCAGAGGTGTACAGCACGGTACGGCCTATGAGGCTGCGGGCCTCCTCCTTGGTCATGGTCAGACGCTAACGCGCCCCTCCGACATGTCCCGGATTGACGCGGCCCGCCACGCCGTAAAACTAATAACATCTAAGATATGAAATGCGATGAGTAGACGAAATTAAATGAGATTGGTATATTGGTTTCATGAGCGAGACGTCATCCCAAGAACACGCGACGACCGCCACCGCGGCGACATGCCGGTGGGAGTACGGGGACGGCCGCCAGTGCACCCGGCCGCCCGTGCCACGGCGCGGCACCAGGGGCCCGGCGCCGATGTACTGCGAGCAGGCGGACGAGCACGGACAGCCGGCGCACAACCCGCTGAACGCCTGGCGCGCAAAGACGCGCACCGCCGCGGCGGGCGCCGACGACGACCGCGAGGCCGAACGTGCGCCGGTAGCCACGGCAATCCGGACCGCAAGCGGCACCCTGGACCGGGCCGAGCAGCTGGCGGCCGCGCTCCGGGAAACCACCGAGCACCTGGCCGAGGCCCTGGCCACCGCGGTCAACCCCGATGCGGCTGCCGCGCAGATCCAGGCGCAGGTGCAAGACGCCGACGACGCCCGGCAGGCGGCCGAGAGCCTAGCCGCACGGGAAGCGAACGCCCGGCTCGAGGCCGAGGCCGACGCGCAGGAAGCCCGGCAACTGGCCAAGGCGATGGCCGGGCAGACAGAGACCGCCCAGGCCGACGCTGACGCCGCCCGCGCTGACGCCATCGCTGCCCGCGCCGCGGCCGAGCAGGCTCGGGCGGACGCTGAGGCTGAGGTGACCCGGATCCGCGAGGAAACCCAGGCCCGCATCACTATCGCCGAGGAAAACAGGGACCGCGCGATCGAGCGGGCCGAGGCCGAAAAGGCTGCCGCGATCGCCGGGGCGCAGGAGCGCGCCAGCCGCGCCGAGGCTCAGGCGCAGGAAACGATCGAGCGTGAGCAGGCCAAGGCGCAGGAGCAGGTCCGCGCCGCCGAAGACGCACGCGACCGGGCGCTCGCGCAGGCCGCGCAAGCCGACCAGCGCGCCGCGGCCGCCGACGCACGCGCAGAAGATGCACGCGCAGAAGTCACGCGGACCCGGGAAGACGCAGCGCGCGAGCTCGAGCAGATTCGCGCCGACGCGGCCCGCGAGCGCGACGAGCTGCGCGCCGCGCTGGAATCCCGCGCGCAGGTGCTCGAGGAGTCGCGCGGCGAGCTGCGCGCCCGGGCCGAGCGCGCCGAGCGCGACCTCGACGCCGCGCGGGCCGAGCTTGCCCGCCTGCGCCAGTAAGCGGGTGAGTGGGGCACCACTCCTGGCGCAGGCGGGCGGCACAGAGCCCCCGGTGAACCGTCGCCGCATCAGGCGTCATTCACGCTAGACGCGTGGACCGGGACCCCCCGGATGGTAGTAAACGGGACCTCCCGGATGGGAGGGCGGGTGGTAGGGGTAGAGCCTGGTGACCCAGAGGGTTTCCCGGGCCGGGAGCAGCTCGGCGTGCTCCAGCTCGAGATCCTGCGCTGTCACGGCAGGCACAGCAGGCGTCATGACAGGTACAGCGGACATGGGAGCCTCCTTCGAGGGCGGGCATCTAGCCCCCGGACGCGTCCGGGCCGGGGGAAGTCGTGCAGGCGGGCTACCAGCCACGGAACTCGCCTTGCAAGGTCCAGAAGGCGGCTAGCCCCGCAAGGACCGCCAGGGCGGCCGCACCGGCCAGGAGGCGGCGTGCCGGGCGGCCGGCGGACCAGCGGCGGCCAAGGACGGTGAGCCGCCGCGCCAGGCCGGCCACGATGTAGAGCGACCCGGCGAGCGACAAGGTCACCAGCGCGATATCGATCGCGTCTACCACGGCTACCGCGTAGCGGTGCCCGGCGGCCGCCGCGGTCATCAGGTGCGCCTGCATGCTGGCCGAGCGCCACAGGGCCCGGTCGACCGCGGGCAGGTGCAGCACCAGGTACCCGAGGCTGAACGCGAGCAGCGGGATGACGCACAGCACCCAGGCGGTTACCACGATCCGGGCGCTGCGGCGCAGGCCAGTGACCCGCGGATCCCGGCGGCCCCCCGGCAGCGCGCTTTTCACGATGGGGGCGACGCGGGCGAACAGGTCCGGCACGCCGATCAGGTCACTGAGGATGTAATAGCCGTCGAACCGGACGAACGGCATCAGCTGCTCCAGCATCTCCAGGTGCGTGAGCGCGATGACCAGGAGCAGGATCTCGTCCGAGGTGGCCACGTAGAGGCCGGCCAGGGCCAGCATGAAGACCACGTTGAAGTACAGGCCGCCGAGGTCGGTGCGCAGCCGCCCGGCCCGGGACAGCCGGTAGGAATCGGTGACATTGGTGAAGAACGCGGGCCAGACCAGGTAGATGCCCACGCCGATCACGCCGGGCCGCGCACCGCCGTACCGGCAGCCGGCCGCGTGCCCGCACTCGTGGAACATGGCGGAGACCACCGACAGGCCGAGCACGACCAGCAGGTCCACCGGGTTACGCTCGACCTGCCGGACCCCGCCGCCGAGCCCGTGGACGGCGAACAGCCACCAGTCCACGGCCGCGATGCTGACCACCACGGCCACCACGACGGGCGCCCGGAACAGCGGAGTCAGCAGCGCCCCGGCGGTATTCGCCGCGCGCTCGGGCAGCAGCGTACCCCGCGCCCGCAGCGCCAGCAGCGGGTTGGCCTTCGGCACGGCGGCCGGTACCCCCTCGACGGTGACGATGCCCAGGGGCAGCAGCTTGGCAGTAATCAGATAGCGGACCTGATCGGCGGTCAGGGATCGGCCCAGGTCCGCGCTTACCAGCTCGGCGATGGCAGCCGAGCCCCGAGAACCGTCGATCCGGCAGGCCACCCCGTACAGCAGCGGCGACATCTGGATGACCTGGCCATCGGCCCGGCGCACCAGCGACGGCGGCTGGCTGTAGCCGGAACCCTTGTACTCGCCGAGCAGCTCGACCCCGTCGGCCAGCCGGGGTATCTGAGCGGGCCCGGGCGCGTCTGGAGGGGGCAAAGCCGGTGCCGACCGTCCGGCGGTAATGTGCCCTGCGACTGCGGTCACGGGCCTGCTCCTCCCTCGTACGCATGCTCACCACGGGATGCCGGGAATAGTTGGAGGGCCGCCCAGGGAACCTCGGGGCGACCCTCCTCACCTGCCGTGCAGCCCCCTCGGGTTACTGCACGGCAGGCTGCCGTGGAACCCGGGCAGGTTGCTACAGGACTACGGCGACGTTGTTACCGCTGAAGTTGCCGTCGCCGCTGCCGTTGGCGATGCCGCCGAACAGCCATCCGCCGTTGCCGTTGCCGTCGCCGTTGCCGTTGTGGCTCGAATTCGACTGGCTAATGCTGACGCTGGAGCCGCTGTGGCCCGGCGGCTTGCAGTAGTTGAGGGTTTCCCGAGCCGGGAGCAGCTCGGCGGTCTCGAGCTCGAGCTCCTGCATCGTGACGTCAGTGGACATGGTGCCTCCTTGGGGGCGATCGCCCCCCGGGCCAGGCAGCCCGGGGGATTTACCTGCCCGGCACCCCATGGCGCCGGGTCACGAACCTGGTGTACGCTATCTGTCGAACGTACTGTACGGTTACCACCGTACAGTACCCATTTGTGGTCAGTCAATGCCGGCGAGCCACGACTAATCTCGGGAAATCACGACGGGGCTTCTCTGAGGAAGGCGGGCTAAAGTTGGTGGCCATGACCTCGCAGGCGACGGGGAACGAGCAGGACCCGCCCGCCGAGCAGCCGCGCCCCGCCGCGCCGCTGGAGCCTGCGCTCAACCCGCTCCAGCGGCTGATCCCGCAGCGGCTGCGCGAGCGGGGCTGGTCCTACCGCGAGGTCGCCCGCCGCGGCGGGCTGCCGCACTCCACCGTGCACACCCTCGCCGCGACCCGGAACCTGACCCGCCCGCCGCGCCCGGTCACCATCGACGGGCTGGCCAAGGGCCTGGACGTGCCGGTCTCGGTGGTCCGCGCCGCCGCCGCCGAGTCCACCGGGCTGCACTACTACGACGAGGCCCCCGGCGGGCCGCAGAACCCCGGCGACCCGGAGCGGGAGCTCCTGATCGCCAGCATCGACGAGCTGACACCCGAGGACCGGCGGCACGTGGCCGCACTGGTCGAATCGCTGCGGAACAGGACCGCCCAGAAGCCGCAGGACGTCTAGCGCCCCGGGCCCGGGGCGGGACCGGGCATCCGCCCGGCCCGCCCCGCGGGCACTTCTATCCCATCGGCAGCCCGGCGGGCACGCCGAGCTGGTCAGCCAGCTCCTCATAAGGATCCTCCGGCAGCACCAGGCGGGCCGCCCGCAAGATCACCCGGGGGTCCTCACCCGGCGGCCGCAGCACGTAGACCGAGCCGTCGCATGGGCTCTGCGTCACGACGACCCGGTCATAGTCGGCCACGACGATCGGCCAGCTGGCGGGCATGCCCAGCTGCACGGCCAGCTCCCGGTAGGGGCCCTCGGGCAGCACCAGGCGGGCCGCCCGCAAGATCACCCGGGGGTCCTCACCCGGCGGCCGCAGCACGTAGACCGTGCCGTCATGCAGGGTCTGCGTCACGACGACCCGGTCATAGTCGGCCACGACGATGCCGCCCTCCGCCGCGGGGCGCCCCGGATCCGGCTCCCGGCCGCCGCGCGGCGCCGGCACGAGCACCGGCCCCGGGGCCTGTTCCGGCACGGCCGCAGCGCGGGCCGCGGCCTGCCTGCGCCGGCGCCGGAACACCAGCAGCACCGGCTCGACGAGGAACGCGGCCCCCACGACCAGGCCGGCGACCAGCAGCATGGTCTTCAGCCACCGCGGCATGCCGCTGGCGGCTGGCGCGGCCGTTCCCGCCGGCGCGGTATTGTGCCCGCTGCCCGCCGACGGCGTCGGCGGCGGCACCGGGTGCGGGCGGCCCGGGCGCGGCGCGGACGGCTCCGGCGCTGCCGGGCGCCGGAGCGTCAGCACGGTCCCGGGGCGGATCGCGTTCGGGTCAGGACCGATGACCCGCCGGTTGGCCGCGTACAGCGCCGGCCAGCCGCCGCGCACGACGAACCGCGCGGCGATGCCCGCCAGGGTGTCACCGGCCGCGACCGTGTAGCGGGCCGGGGCCGTCCGGCCAGGCAGCACCAGGACGGTGCCGGGGCGGATCGTGTTGGGATCAGGGCCGATGAGCGGCCGGTTGGCCGCGTACAGCGCCGGCCAGCCGCCGCGCACGACGAACCGCGCGGCGATGCCGGACAGCGTGTCACCGGGCCGCACGGCATACCTCGAGCCGGGGCGCGCCACCGTTTCCGGTGCCGCGGCCACGCTCAGCGTGCTGGCCAGGGTGACCTGAGTAGTACTACTCGCAATGCGGATGTTCGCCTGAGCCGGGGGGACGGATCCCTTCAGGCCGGCCGCCACCAAGACGACCAGGATGCTCCAGGCGAGCACGGCGCACGCGGACTTCAAACACGCATGCACGTATGTGCCTTTCCTTCTGAGGGAGGTTCAGCGCCCGAACGCTGCTGGCCCGGACGCGCAGAACGGACCGGTTGGAAGGAAAGGACTTAAGCTGGCGGCACCTCCGGCAGGTAAGAACGCCAGATGGACTTGGCAGCTGCGCGGCGCATCAGCAGGAGCAACACCAGCGTGAGCAGCGCGACCAAGGCAGCACCGAGGCCACCCTGCACTCCGCTGTTCCCGCCCATACTGCCGCCAGAGCCGCTGACACCGTTTGCCGTGCTGGTGCTGCCGCCAGGCACCGCCGGTGACCCGGGAAGCGCAGGCGCCGACGACATCGGCGCACCGCCGCCACCTGCCCCCGCCAGCGGCGCGGGCAGCGAGGACGCACCGGCACCTGGCACTGCCGCGGAGACCCCAGTTCCCCCGGCCTGAAGCGACGAAGTAACACCCTCCACGCCAGGACCAGGCCAGCTCAGCGGACTCCCCGCCGAAGTAACCGTCCCGGCGCCGCCGAGCGGGGCCAGGGCACTGCCGAGGGTGCCGCCGAGCGGGGCCGCCACGCCGCCGAGCGGGGCCAGGGCGCCGCCGAGCGGGGCCAGGGCGCCGCCCAGGGTGCTGGCCGCGGGGGCCACCACGCCGCCGAGCGGGGCCGCCACGCCGCCGAGCGGGGCCAGGGCGCCGCCGAGCGTGCCGCCGAGCGGGGCCAGGGCGCCGCCCAGGGTGCTGGCCGCGGGGGCCACCACGCCGCCGAGCGTGCCGCCGAGCGTGCCGCCGAGCG
>Ga0335081_10005685_pt1 | contig 19770 bp, 13 predicted proteins | sample Lox_Sample_35_FD_206713 | JGI IMG/M metagenome (GOLD analysis project Ga0335081, IMG submission 206713) | Soil microbial communities from Loxahatchee National Wildlife Refuge, Florida, United States - Lox_Sample_3.5 | ecosystem: Environmental > Terrestrial > Soil > Wetlands | place: USA... | reverse complement strand
GCACCGGCCCCTCACTCCCCGGTCCCGAGCGCCATGACGATCTCCTTGAACACCCTCCCCCGGTGCTCGTAGTTGTCGAACCAGTCAAACGACGCGCACGCCGGGGAGAGCAGCACGGTGTCCCCCGGCCGGGCAAAGGCGCGCGCGCGGCGGACCGCCTCCGCCATCGACGCCGACTCTTCGACCGGCACCACGCCGCTGAAGGCGGACCGGACGGTGCCGGCGGATTCGCCGATCGCGACGACGGCCCGCACGTGCTCCCTGACCGGGTCGAGGAGCCTCCTGTAGTCGTTTCCCTTGTCCCTCCCCCCCATCAGCACCACGAGGGGGCGGTCGAAGCTCCGGAGCGCGTACCAGACCGAGTCGACGTTCGTCGCCTTCGAGTCGTTGACATACGCGACCCCGCCGAGTTCGCGCACGAACTCCAGCCGGTGCTCGACGCCGCGGAAATTCCTGAGCGTCGCCCGGATGGAGGCCGGCGGCACGCCCAGCACCCCCGCGGCGAGCGACGCGGCCATGGCGTTGGCCAGGTTGTGTTCGCCCGGAATCGTGATCTCGCCCACGCGTACGATGTCGTGCACGGCGCCCCGCAACGCAACGCGCAACATGCCGGCACTGACGCCGGCCCCCGCCGCGGGGGCGCCGCGGAGCGTGAACGGGAGCAGCTCGACTCCCGGCGGCGCATCCCGCTCCACCGCATCGCGCGTCACGTCGTCATCACGGTTGTAGATCAGCACGTCGCCCGCTCCCTGGTTGCGAAACACGTTCTCCTTTGCCGCGATATACTTCGCAAAGCTGTGATCGTAACGGTCGAGGTGGTCCGGCGTGATGTTGAGTATCACCGCCACGCCGGGGTGGAACGACCGCACGTAATCGAGCTGAAAGCTCGACACTTCCACGACGGCGACGCCGCCGGGTCCAACCGCCGCGGCAACCTCCGAAAAGGCCGTGCCGATGTTCCCCGCCACCACCGACTGCACGCGCGCATCGCCGAACATCCGGCCCGCGAGCGTGGTGGTGGTCGTCTTCCCGTTGGTGCCGGTGATCGCCACGATCGGCGCCGCACAGAACCAGCTCGCCGCCTCGAGCTCGCTCACGACGCTGATCCCGCGCGCGAGCGCCTCCTTCAGGAGCGGGGCATCGGAGGGGACGCCGGGGCTCACCACGATCGTGTCCGCCTCGAGAACGCGCCGCGTATTGGCGCCAAACTCCGCATCCACCCCCATTGCCCGGAGCGCGCGCGCCGCCTCCTGCATCCGCTCCGCCGGGGCGCTGTCGGAGAGGAAGACCACTGCCCCCGCCCCTTTCAGGAGCCGGGCGGCCGCCAAGCCGCTGCGCGCCCCCCCCAGGATGCTGAACCGGAGCCCGTGCACCGCAGGAGACGATCCCACAGCTCATCTCACCTTGAACGTCGCGAGGCTCAGGATCATCAGGAGAATCGCGACGATGTAGAACCGGGTGACGATTTTCGGCTCGGGCCACCCGAGCATCTCAAAGTGATGGTGGAGCGGCGCCATCCGGAACACGCGGCGTCCCTCGCCGTATCTCCGCCTGGTGTACTTGAAATAGAGCCGCTGCACGATCACCGACACCGTCTCCGCAAGAAAGACCCCCCCCAGCGTGGGGAGGAGGAGCTCTTTTTTCAGGAGCACGCACAAGGCGCCGATCGCCCCCCCCAGCGCCAGCGAGCCGGTGTCCCCCATGAACACCTGCGCCGGGTAGGCGTTGAACCAGAGGAATCCGAGCGCGCCCCCGGCCAGCGCGGCGCAGAAGACGGCGAGCTCGCCGTTGCCGCGGAGAAACGGGATCGTGAGGTAGTCGCTCAGCACGGCGTTCCCGGAGATGTAGCTGATCACCGCGAGCGTAAGTCCCACGATCCCGACGATCCCGATGGCCAGCCCGTCGAGCCCGTCGGTCAGATTCACGGCGTTGGACGTGGCGACGATGATGAAGACGACCATCGGGATGTAGAGACGCCCGAAGTCGAACTCCTGGTTTTTGAAAAACGGCACGGTCGTCGACGTGTTGACCTTCCAGAGGTCCGCGTCGATCCACCCCGGGGCGAAGTAAATGATCCCCCCCACCACCACGCCGACGGCCACCTGCCCGACGATCTTGTAGCGGCCGATCAGTCCCTTGGGCTTCCGGCGGACCACCTTCAGGTAGTCGTCCAGGAACCCGACGGCACCCAGGCTCGCCGTGACGAACAGGATCAGGATCACGTAGACGTTGGCGACGTTGGCCCAGAGCGCCGTCGGGATCAGGACCGACGCCAGCACGATGAGTCCCCCCATCGTGGGCGTTCCCGCCTTGGCCAGGTGCGTGCGGGGCGCTTCGAGCTTCGCCGCCTCCCCGATCTGGTGCTCACGGAGCTGGCGGATGATGCGCGGCCCGAGCCAGAACGCGATGACGAGCGCCGTGACGGCCGCCGCGGCCGCGCGGAACGTGATATACCGGATGAGGCCGAAGCCCGGGACGTGATAGAGACGGTCGATATGATCGATCAGGTAATAGAGCATGATCCGCCCTTCACTCAGCGCCGGGCATCCGGCGCAAGGCGCTCCCTCAGAAATGCCACGATGTCGTCCATGCGCATCGCGTGCGATCCCTTGACCAGGACGGCGTCACCGGGCGCAACGAGCTCCGCGAGGTACTCCGCCAGGGCGTTTCTCGCCTCGTAGTGGATCGCCCCCGGGATGGCCGCCCCCGCATGAATGCGGGCGGCGAGCGTGCCGAACGTCAGCACGTAGTCGATGCCCAGCGCGGCGGCGTGACGGCCGATTTCCTCGTGCCCTTCTGCGGCCGCGCCCCCGAGCTCCTTCATGTCGCCGAGGACCGCAATCTTCTTCCCGCTGACGCGCAGAGCGGCAAGTGCGTCGAGCGCCGCCAGGGCGGAGTCCGGGTTCGCGTTGTATGCGTCGTTGAGCACGCGCACTCCCCCGATCGTCATCGCTTCCATGCGCCCGGGGATCGCTGCGCGCGACTCGAGCGCCCGGGCGATCGCTCCCTGGGGGACGCGGAATGCCGCGCCCGCGGCGGCGGCGGCCAGCGCTCCCATCGCGGTATGCCGGCCGGGGATCGCAAGGCGCACAAACTGCCACGAGCGGGCACGCGGCCCGCGGAACTCAAAACTTGCCCTCCCCTCCCCGTCCAGCGCCAGGCCTCTCCCCCTCATCCCGGCGGTGCGGGCGCGGAAGCCGTAGGCGATCGTCCTCGGCACCATGGCCGCCGCCGCCTTCACGCGCGGATCGTCCGCGTTCACGAACGCCGTGCCGCCCCGCCGATGCCCGAGAAACTCGAAGAGCGCTCCCTCCTCGCGCGCGACGCCCTCCACGGTGAGGAAGAACTCAAGATGCTCGCGTCCGATCGTCGTGATCAACCCGTGCGTCGGCGCGAGCGTCGCACACAGCCGGGCAATTTCTCCCGGGTGGTTCGTCCCGATCTCGACCACGGCGATCTCGTGGTTACGCCGGAGGCGGAAGAGCGTGAGCGGCACGCCGATGTCGTTGTTATAATTCCCCTCCGTGCAGAGCACGCGGTAGCGCTCGCCCAGGACGGCCGCGATCATTTCCTTGGTGGTCGTTTTTCCGTTGCTCCCCGCGACGGCGATCACCGGGATGGCAAACCTGTCACGCCAGATCCTCCCCAGCGCGCCGAGCGCGTCGCGGGTGCTTTCCACCACCACGAGCGGCATGCCGGCGGCCAGTGCGCGGTCGAACCCTTTCTCGACGACCGCCGCGGCGGCGCCGGCGGCGAAGGCCGCGCCGACGAATCTGTGGCCGTCGGCGTTCTCTCCCCTCAGCGCGACAAAGAGATCGCCGGCGCGCGTGGTCCGGGAGTCCGTCGCCACGCCCCGGGGCGGAGCCTTCCGGAGGACGTCCCGGCCAGTGATCTCCGCCCCGGGCAGCCGCTCGATATCTTTCAGCGCCAGCCTCATGAGGCCTCCCGGATGAACCGCTCCACCTCCTCCCTGTCGTCAAAATGCTCCCGCCGGGCGCCGATCACCTGGTACGTCTCGTGCCCTTTTCCCGCCACGAGCACCACGTCCCCCGCGCGCGCCATGCCGAGCGCGGCGCGGATCGCCGTGCGCCGGTCCGGTTCCGTCATCACCGCGGCGCGGCCCTCGATCCCCGCCGTGATCTCCGCGATAATCGCCGCGGGATCCTCGTTCCGGGGGTTGTCGGATGTAACGATCGTGAAGTCGCTCATCGTCGACGCAATGCGCCCCATGATCGGCCGTTTTCCTCTGTCCCTGTTCCCTCCGCACCCGAAGACCGTGATCACGCGGCCACCGGCGAGCTCCCGGATCGTCCGCAGGCAGTTCTCGAGCGCATCAGGCGTGTGCGCGTAGTCGACCACCGCGGTCCAGCCCGCGGGGGACGCAATCCGTTCGAACCGCCCGCGCACCGCGCGGACCGCGCTGATCCCGCGCGCGATCGTCTCCGGGGATATTCCGAGCGCGACACCCGCGCCGCACGCGGCGAGCATATTCAGGACATTGAAGTGTCCCGTCAGGGGAGATGCAAACTCGATCGGCCCCGCGGGCGTCGCCGCCGCCAAGTGCGTTCCCTCGATCCCCTGCGCGACGTGCGCCGCGCGCACGTCGCATCCCGGGCCCAATCCGTAAGTCAGGCGCGCGCCTGAAGTCCCTTCCAGCATCCGTGCGCCGTACGGATCGTCGGCGTTCACGACCGCCGTGTCACGGGCACGGAGGGAGTCGAAGAGCATCTTCTTCGCGCGGAAATACTCCTCCATCGAGCGGTGGTAGTCCAGGTGATCCTGCGTCAGGTTCGTGAAGACCGCCGCTCGGAATTCCAGTCCGTCCACCCGGTGCATCGCCAGGGCATGCGATGAGACTTCCATTACTGCCGCGCCGCACCCTGCACCCACCATCGCGGCCAGGAGCCCGTGCAATTCGAGCGACTCAGGCGTGGTGTGCGTGGCAGGCGTTGAGCCCGCCCCGGTCATGTATTCGATCGTCCCGATGAGACCCGAGCGCGTCCCGGAGGCCTCCACCACCGAGCGCACGAGGTGGCTCGTCGTGGTCTTGCCGTTCGTGCCCGTGATCCCGACCAGCGTCAGTGCGTCCGCGGGCCTGCCGAAGAAATTCGCCGCGCAACCGGCCAGCGCCACGCGCGCGTCCGGCACCACGATCTTCAGGACGCCGGCGTGCATGAAGAACGCATCCGGCACCGCCGCGTCGTCATCGAGAAGTACCGCGACGGCGCCGGCGGCCACGGCCGCCGTGACAAACCCGCGGCCGTCGGCGGCAGTCCCTCTGAGCGCAACGAACAGGTCCCCCGGCCCGACGCGCCGGGAATCGTACCGTATCTCCCGCACGTTGATGTCCTGCGTCAGCACCATGCGGCCGTACATGGCCGAATAGAGCTTCGTGACGCGGACACCCTCGAGTATGGCGTTGAGCGTCATCTTCCCTGCGCCGACGCCCGCCGCTCCGCCGGGCGCGTCAATTCGTGACGAGCGTCGTGAGCGCGCCAGGCTCGCAGCGGAGCGCGACCGCCGTGCCGGCCCTGACGCGGGAGCCCGGCATCGGATCCTGTGCCACAACGACTCCCGATCCCTGGATCGTCGCGTCCAGGCGCACGAGCGCCAGGCGCGTCAGGGCCCGGCGGATCGCCTCACCACGCACGTCGGGGACACCGATGAGTCCCGCGGAGGCCCCGGGCGCCTCCGCGCTCACGAGCGTCACCGTACCCCCGGGCGCGAGCCGCTCACCGGCTTCCGGCGTCTGGTGCGCGACAGCGCCGCCTTCGCCCCGGATCTGCACGTCGAACCCCAGGGCAGAGAGGAGCGAGCGGGCCGCCGCGGGGGCGAGCGCGGTGACGTCGGGCACCACAAGCAATGAGGAGGACGAGCGGAGCGCCGCGTGCTCGGCGCGGAAACGCCCCGAAATCGCATAGATCCGCTCGGCGATCGCCCTGAACACAGGCGCTGCCGCCAGGCTTCCCGTGTAGCCGCGGTCGCGCGGGTTTTCAATCATCACGAGGCAGACAACCGCGGGGGCCTCTGCAGGGAAAAATCCGACAAACGATGCCGTGTAGTCATTCAGCGAATACTTCCCGTCGATCGCCCTGCGGGCTGTCCCCGTCTTGCCCGCCACGGCCAGGCCCGGGATCCTCGCCGTCATCCCGGTCCCGCGCTCGACGACGCCTCTGAAGAGCTGCACCAGGAGCGCGGCGGTTGCCGGCGATACCACGCGGCGGATCCGCTCCGGGCGGTGCTCGAACAGGACCCGGTTATCAGCGGCGACCACGGAGCGGACGATGTAGGGCTTCATCAGCGTTCCGCCGTTCGCCGCGGCCGCGTACGCCGTGAGAATTTGCAGCGGCGTCACGCCGACCTCGTAGCCGTAGGCCATCGAGTTGAGCGTCGTTCCCGACCAGCGGGATGGATGCTTCAGCTCGCCCCGGACCTCCCCCGGCAACTCAATCCCCGTCTCCGTGCCGAAGCCGTACGCCCTCGCCATCGTGAAGAGCGCATCCGCGCCCACGAGGTCGGAGACCTTGGCCATCACGATGTTGCTGGAGACCTCCATCGCCTCCTGGAACGTGATGATCCCGTGCGGGTGCGTGTCGGTGATCGTATTGCGGACGCTTCCGTTCCTGAGGCGGGGCCTGTATGTTCCCCCCTCACCATTGAATCTCTGCGCGAGGGCGACTTTTTTCTCCTCGAGCGCGGCGGAGGCCGTGACGATCTTGAAGACCGAGCCGGGCTCGAACATGTCGGTCACCACCCTGTTGCGCATCGCGCCGGGGTCGCCGGTCCCGGGGTCTGCGGGATTCATCGGGGGCTCGTTGGCCATGGCGAGCACCTCCCCCGTCGCGGGGTCCATCATTGCCACCAGGCCGCTCTCCGCCCTGTTCCGCTGAATCCCGCGCCGGAGCTCCTCTTCCGCGATCGACTGGTACTCGACGTCGACGGTGAGCGTCACCGCGTCGCCGTCGAGAGGATCCACGCGGGGATAGTCGACCGACTGCCGCTGCCTGTTGAGCCCGTCGCGCTGCAACACGAGGTGCCCGTTCACGCCCCGGAGGAGCGAGTCGAGCTCCAGCTCGACCCCCGCGAGCCCGCCGCCATCCACGCCGGTAAACCCCAGGAGTTGAGCGGCGACGTCGCCGTAGGGGTAGAGGCGCCGGGGGGCGGGGATGGTGATCACGCCGGGCAACGACGCTGCGCCGATGCGGGCCTCGGTGGCGGGATTGACTCCCCGTTCAAGCCACACGAAGTGCTTCGAAGCGGAAGCGAACTTCTCGATATACGCGCTGCGCGGCCGGTTGAAGACCGCGGCGAACCGGTCCGCCACCTCCCGCACGCGGTCGCCGACCATCGCGGGATCCGCGCCGAATGAGATGAACCGCGCGTTCGTGACCATTGCCCGCCCCCCCCTGTCGTAAATCGCGCCCCGGAGGGCGGGGATCTCCTGGGGCTTTTCATACTGCCTGCGCGCCTGGGCCTGGTATACGGAGGCATCGATCACCTGCACCTGGAAGAGCCGGAGTGCCAGGACGGCGAACATCGCCGCGAGCAGCGCTTTGACCGCGCGAAGGCGCCGGGTCGCGGCACCCGGGTGAGTCTCACTTCGGCGCACGTTCAAGCTCCTTCAGCCGGTCGCGATCTATCGTGAACCAGATTTGCTGCGTCGCGGATGCACGGAGGCCGAGCTCTCCCTCGGCGAGCGCGCTGATCCGCTCCAGCGCCGACTTGTTCGCCACCTCGGTGCGCAGCGACGCGTTGATTCCCTCCAGTTTCTGGACTTCGGCTTCGAGCTGACCTGTGTCGGAGGCGAGGGCGTTGATGCTGAGGATGTTGTTGATATAGAAGACGATGGCACCCCCGATGCCGAACAGGAGGAGCATGACATTGAACGTGGAGACCCTGCGCCGGAGGCCCCTCCGGTTAGGCCGCATCGCACCGCCGGATATCCCCCCGGGGGCGCCGCCGCCGTAGACGTACCGGCGCTCGAGCTCCCGCCCTTCCGCCGCCTCGATCCCGCGTACCGAACTTGTGGCCATAGAATCACCCCCGGTCCGCCCGCCGAGCGGCGGTCACACTCGCTCGGCAGCCCTCAGCTTCGCGCTCCGCGCACGCGTGTTGCGGGCGCATTCCCCTTCTGACGCCCCGACGGGCTTCCGCGTCAGGATGACCAGCCGCGGCGATCGCCGATGGTCGGGCAGGAGCTTGTGCGCGGACGCGATCGTGTCCGCGGCCTCCCCCCGGAAGAACTCCTTGACGATCCTGTCCTCGAGCGAATGATAACTGATCACCACGCAGCGACCTCCCCGCTCAAGGAGGTCCGGCACGTCCTGCAGAGCGTGGCGCAGGCTTTCGAGCTCTCCGTTCACCTCGATGCGGATCCCCTGGAACACGCGGGCGAGCGACTTGGTGAGAAACCGTCCCCCTGCGCTCCTGCGGACGACTGCGGCGAGATCGTCGGCGGACTCGACGGGTCTCGCCTTCACGATCCCGCGAGCGATGCGCCGCGCCGCACGCTCCTCCCCGTACATCCGCAGGATCTCCGCCAGCCGCTCTTCGCTGTATGTATTGACGACCTCACGCGCGCTCAGCGTCGCCCGCGTGTCCATGCGCATGTCCAGCGCCGATCCGGGCCGGAAACTGAAGCCCCGTTCCTGCGCGTCGAGCTGGTGGGACGACACGCCCAGGTCCAGGAAAATCCCCGCAACGCGCGTCACTCCCCGCGCGCGGAGCTCCGCCGCCATGTCCGCAAAATTCCCCCTGATGAGCGTCACCGCCGCTCCCAGCGTCGAGAGCCGGGCTTCCGCCGCGCCGAGCGCGTCCGAGTCGCGGTCAAATCCTATGAGGCGCCCCTGCGCAGTGAGCGCCCTGCAGATGCTTTCGGCGTGACCTCCGCCGCCGACCGTGCCGTCGACGTACGTGCCGCCCCGGTCGGTCACGAGGAAGTGAATGACCTCTTCCCGCAGGACGCTCTCATGAAAGCCGGCCACGACGGAGCCTCACTGTTTCAGGACCGTCTCAGCAATGCTCTCGTAGCTATCCCCCTGCTTTTCCTGGTATTCCCTGTACGTCGCCGGATTCCAGATCTCGATTCTCTCCAGCACGCCGATGATCCGCACCTCCCTGGTGATGCCGGCCATCGCGAGCAGTTCCCGGGGAATCGTGAAGCGGGACTGCGCGTCGAGCTTCGATTCAATCGCGTTCTCAAGGAGGAGGCGGGTGAAGTACCTGTGCCGCGGGTTCATCGAGGAGAGCGTGCGGATGGAATTTTCCACCTTGAGCCATTCGTCCTGCGGGTAGACGAAGAGACAGCTTTCAAAGCCCCGCGTGATTGTAAACGTGTTGTTTGCTTCCGGGGAAACGTACTTTTTCAATCTCGCCGGGATATTGATCCTTCCTTTCCCGTCGACAGAATACGTATAGGAGCCTTTGAACGAGGACATACGACTCCCCAAACCCCTTCAAATTTAAGAAAAGAATCAGGTGGTGAGACCACCCCTTCTCACCCACTTTTCCCCACCGTGGCTCTCAAGATACGCATTTGACGCAGAATGTCAAGCTCAAATTGCTAAAATTGAGCTGTATTCGGCAGGAAATCTGCGAGGAAAGGGGAGTTTTTGTGTGGGGAGAATTTCCCAGCCTCAGACAGGGCGGGAGATCTTCTCAAGCAGATGAATTGCGCTGGCAATTCTGTCTCCTTCAATCTGGGAGAGCTTCACGGTAAGCGTGAGCCTCTTCCCCTCCTGGCGGAGCGCAGCTCGCTCCTTCTTCAGGAGCGGAACAGTCGACATGATGTGCGCAAACGTCTCTCCCGCGTAAAACCCGGCGTCGCTCTCGGGAGGGAATTCGGCCTCCAGCGCATCCCCGCTCAGAGAGACCTTTCTGAATCCGATGCGCGCGGCGGCCAGCCGGAGATTCACCATACCCATCAGGTTGTGTATTTCCACGGGGAACTTACCGAACCTGTCCTCCAGCTCCGCGCGGACCTCCTCGAGCTGCTCGGGACTCGAGAGCGCGTAGAGCCGCCTGTACACCGCAAGCCGCTCCGCGTCGCTTGCCATGTACGCCTCGGGGATAAACGCGTCGAGGTCGGTCTCCACCAGAGTCTCGCGCGCCGCAGGCGGCAGGGCCCCCCCGGGACCGGGGAGCTCGGCGAACTCCTCTTCCTTCAGTTCGCGCACGGCCTCCTCGAGAACTCTCGTGTACGTTTCAAACCCCATGTTCTCAATGAACCCGCTCTGCTCCGCTCCCAGAAGGTTCCCCGCTCCGCGGATCTCCAGGTCCCTCATCGCGAGGTTGAACCCGGACCCGAGCTCCGTGAACTCCTCCACCGCCTGCAGCCGCCGCACGGTCTGGCGCGGGAGGGCGCCCGGGGGGGGAGTGATGAGGAACGCGTAGGCCTGAACGTTCGAACGGCCGACGCGCCCCCTGAGCTGGTAAAGCTCCGCCATACCGAAGCGGTCCGCCCGGTTGATAAATATCGTGTTCACGTTCGGGATATCCAGACCCGACTCGATGATCTTCGTCGCAACGAGCACGTCGCATTCCTTTTCCAGGAACGACATCATCACCGCTTCCAGCTCGTGCGCGGGCATCTGTCCGTGCGCCGAGCGGAGCCGCGCGGAGCCAAGTATCCTCCGGAGCCGCGCGACAAGGTCGTCCATCGTCTGCACCCTGTCATGGACGAAGTAGACCTGCCCCCCACGGCGCAGTTCCCGCGTGACTGCGTCCGCGATGATATCGTCGTTCCACTGCAGGATCTCGGTCATGACCGGAAGCCGGTTCCGGGGCGGCGTGGCGATCACGGAGAGATCGCGCGCCCCCATGAGCGAGAAATGAAGCGTGCGGGGAATCGGCGTGGCCGTAAGCGAGAGCGTGTCGACCTCGGCCTTCATCTGCCGTATCTTCTCCTTGGCGGCCACGCCGAAGCGGTGCTCCTCGTCGATAATGAGGAGGCCGATCGCCCTGAACGTCACGTCGCGCGAGAGGACGCGGTGGGTCCCGATGACGATGTCGATGCTCCCTTCGGCGAGCCGCCTGACGACCGCCTGCTGCTCCGCCTTCGAGCGGAAGCGGGACAGCACCTCCAGGTGAACGCCGTAGCGGGCGAGGCGGTCGCGGAACGTGTTGAAATGCTGCATCGCGAGGATGGTGGTCGGGACCAGCACCGCCGCCTGTTTGCCGTCCAGCACGGCCTTGAACGCCGCGCGCACGGCGACCTCGGTCTTGCCGAACCCGACGTCGCCGCAGATCAGGCGATCCATCGGGTGCGGCTCCTCCATGTCCTTCTTGACGTCCAGTGTCGCCTTTGCCTGGTCGAACGTGTCCTCGTACATGAACGACGCCTCAAGCTCCTTCTGCCACGGCGAGTCGGGCGAGAAGGCAAACCCGTCGGAGCGTTTGCGCCGGGCGTAGAGCGCGATCAGCTCCCGCGCGATATCCTTGACTTTCTTCGTGGCCCGGGCCTTGAGACGGTCCCATTCTCCGCTCCCGAGCCGGGAGAGGGCCGGGACATGTCCCTCGCGCGAGGAGTACTTCTGGAGCTTCCCGACGAAGTTCAGGTTCACGAACAGCGTGTCCTTCCCCTCGTAGAGGATCTTCACCACTTCCTGCTCGGCGCCCCCAACGCTTATTCTCTTCATGCCGTCGTAGCGGCCGATGCCGAAATCCTGGTGCACCACGAAATCCCCACGGCGGAGCATCTGGATCTCCCGCTCCGTGAAGCCGCGGAATTTCGGTCCGCGGCGCCTGCCGCGCCGCTTCAACCGGTTGAAGATCTGGTGCTCGGCGTAGAGCGCCAAGCGCGCCCCCGGGAGCACGAACCCCCCGTGGAACGCGTCGAGTCCGAAGCGAACCCCCTCCAGCGCGACGGCCGGTTCGGCTTCCTGCGGCGTTCCGCCGGGAATGCTCTTCAGGAGGTCCTTCAGGCGCGCGATCTCCGCGTTGGTGTCCGAAGTGCAGTAAATCGCGTACCCCTCCCGCTGCAGTCCGGCGATGTCGGCGCGCAGCGCGGCAATGCTCCCGTTGAACGCCGTCTGGTGCCGCGCGCCGAAGTCGATCGCCCCGGCTCGGCCGGCCGGGAGAGCCTCGAATGAGATCCTGCGGAAGAGCGCGAGGAGCTCGTTGATGAGTTCGCCCGTGAGCCGTCCCTCCCTCGCCGGAGTGAATGCCGCACGCATGGCATCGGGCTCCTCGAGAACGACCGTGGCGTTCTCGCGGAGGTAGTCGAGTATCGCAACGGGCGCGTCAGGAGCGGTCTCCCCGGTCGGACGGAAGAGGTCGGGCACGATCGCGGCCGCGCTCAGCTCACGAATGGAGCGCTGCGAGACCGGATCGAACTCCCGTATCGATTCGATCGAGTCGCCCGCGAACTCGGCCCGGACGGGATTCTCGCCCGCATACGTGTACACATCAAGTATCCCTCCCCGCACGGAGAAGTCCCCGTGCGCCTCAACGAAGTCCTTCTGCTCGAACCCCGACTGCCTGAGCGAACGGACGAGCGCGTCGAAATCGGCAGGTTCCCCTTTCGCGAGTTGTATGGCGTTGCGCCGGAGGGCTGACGCGGGGGGGAGCGGTGTGGCGAGACCTGCATGGGAGGTGACCACCACCGCCGCGGGGTTTTCCGCAAGCGAGCGGAGCGCCTGGACGTCCCCCACGCCGCTCTCCACGGAGTGCGCGTGCGGCGATCCTGATCCCGTGAAGAAGCGCACCGCATCTCCCCCCAGAAGAAGAGCCAGATCGTCCCGCACCTCTTCGGCGACCCCCTGGTCTGCGGCCACGTAGAGCACCTGGCAGGCGAGCCGGTCCCGTATCCCGGCGGTGATGAACGACGGGAGTGAGCCCGCGAACCCTCTGACCGTCACGGCGGGGCCGGAGGAGGAGAGGAGAAGCTTGAAGGCGTCGAGCTCTTCGATCCGTGCGCGTATCTCTTCGATCATGGTAAGGCCTGAACGCAGTACGCCCCTCCAGCGCCTCCCCGGTGGGCGGGGTGACGCCGGAAGGGTCTCTCCGGGCGATGCGGCCGGGACGCTAGCGCCCCGGAGCAGCTCCCTGTTTCAGCGTGATTGCCCCCCGCACAGTTCCCCCCGCCCCTTCAACGAGCGATCGCGCCTCGACCGCGCCAACGCCGGTCGCCGCCATGACGATCCCCGTCTTCACATGCCCGCCGGAGGCTTCCAGAATCTCCGCAGCGCGTTCGTAGGGGACGCCGGTGGCAAGTACGATGATCCGCTTTGCACGCTCGACGAGCTTCCGGTTCGTGAGCTGGAGATCGACCATCATATTCTGGTAGACCTTGCCGAGGTTGACCATTGCCGCGGTGGTGAGCATGTTCAAGACCAGCTTCTGCGCGGTGCCGGACTTCATGCGCGTCGAGCCCATGAGGACCTCCGGGCCAACTTCGGGGCAGATCGCAACGTCCACCTCCAGATCAAACTCCGCCCGGGGGTTCGTCGTGATGTAGACGGTCCGCGCGCCCAGCTCGCGGGCGCGCGCCACTGCAGCCACGACGTACGGCGTCCTGCGACTGGCCGCAATGCCGCAAACGACATCGCGCGCGCCGACATTCAGATCATCGACGTCGCGCCTGGCCTGCGCCGTGTCATCCTCCGCCCCTTCCTGGGAGCGGAACATCGCGCTCTGTCCTCCCGCAAGTATGCCGCGCACGAGCGAGGGATCCGTGCCGAAGGTCGGCGGGCACTCGGAGGCATCAACAACACCGAGTCGGCCGCTCGTTCCCGCGCCGAAGTAAAGGAGGCGCCCGCCGTTGCGCAGTGCATGGACGACCAGCTCCACAGCCTCCGCGATGTAGGGAATCTCCCGCTCGACGGCCAGCGGCACCAGCTTGTCCTGTGCGTTGATCAGCCTGAGGGCCGCCTCCGTCGGGAGCCGGTCGAGGTCCATTGATGCGGGGTTTCGCTGCTCGGTGAGAAGCCTCGCCAGAGCGTCGTGGAGTTCCTTTGCTTTGCTCATGCCGTTCTTACAATAACGGATATAAGTATTCAGAAGAACGCGGCAACCAGTTTCTTGTCCTCGAGGCCCAGCGACGTGCTGCCGGGAAACGAGAGTGCCGTGACGGAAACGGAGATGAGGCGGCCCTTCAAGCGCGCGGCCGCAATTTCCTTTTCGAGGTCTCCCCCTTTGAGCGCAACGAGGGCGGGGGGATGAACGCGGTCCGAATTCTCCACGGGCATGCCTCCCCTCTTCTTCAGGTAGGGGCGCGACCAGCGGGCGAGATTTTCAAGCGGTGCGACTGCCCGCGTGAAGACATAATCAAACGCGCCGGCAGCTCCAGGCGTCGCCGACAGCTCCTCCGCCCGACCTGTCCAGACAGAGACCCCCGCCAGGGCGAGAGAACTGACCATTTCCTGGAGAGCGACGGTTTTCTTCTTTATCGAATCGAGGAGAACCATGTTGATGTCCGGACGAGCGATCGCCAGCGGGATCCCCGGGAATCCCCCTCCGCTTCCGAGATCAAGCGTTCGCGACGAGGGGGGGATGTCGACGCAAAAGAGTATCGAGAGACTGTGGAGAACATGGCTGTACCAGATGTTCTCCTCGTCCCTCCTGGAAATCAGATTGATCTTTCTGTTCCATTCGAGCACGCACCGGACGTACTCAGAGAGAAGCCCGGACTGCTCCCCGGTAAGATCAAGGCCATTCTCACGGCATCTCTTCTGGAGCTCTGGCGGGAGCGTGGCCCTGTTCATCGGTCTGGATGTTTCACGTGAAACATCACTTCATCAGTGTTATGAGAAGGACTGAAATGTCGGCCGGCGTTACACCGCTTATCCGCGCAGCCTGCCCGATCGATCTGGGCCTGATCCGACTGAGCTTCTCTTTCGCCTCGGCGCTGAGCGATCGGACGTTCCTGAACTCAAGTTCATCGGGAATCTCGATCGACTCGCTCGAGGCAAAGGATTTCACTTCATCCTCCTGCCGCTTCAGGTAACCCTCGTACTTTGTTTCGATCTCAACTCTCTCCATGGCGAGAGCATCATCACGGAGGGCGCGGAGCGCGGGCTCATCGCCGGTGCCATGGACACCGAGGAGGCCTTCGAGCGTGATGCCCGAGCGTTTCAGCAAACGTCCAAGCGCTTCGCTCTCGGTGAGAGGCTCGCTCATGCAGCTTTCGAGATAGCCGTTGGCCGAAGCCGGCGATATGCGGATTTCTGAGAGCCTTCTCTTCGCCTCTTCGATTCTCTCTTCCTTCTCATTCAGGCGCCGGATGACTTTTTCCGGTATCAATCCGAGTGCGTAGCCTTTGCGCATCAGCCTGGAGTCCGCATTATCCTGGCGCAGCAGCAGCCTGTACTCGGCCCGCGAGGTGAATATCCTGTATGGCTCGTCCGTCCCCTTGTTGATCAAGTCGTCGATCATCACGCCGATGTACGCTTCATCTCTTCCGAGCATAAATGGCGGGCGCGCGGTGCACCTAAGCGCGGAATTGATCCCCGCGATGAGCCCCTGGCCGGCGGCTTCCTCGTATCCACTTGTCCCATTGATCTGCCCGGCCAGGAAGAGCCCCTTCACGAGCTTTGTCTCGAGCGTGTGGCTCACCTGGTGGGGGGGAATATAGTCATACTCTACTGCGTAGCCCGGCCTGAGCATCACGCAGGATCGGAGCCCTGGGATCGTGGTGAGCGCCTTCAGTTGAACATCCGCCGGAAGACTAGTCGAGAACCCGTTCATATAGACGATGTCAGTATCATAGCCTTCCCTCTCAAGGAATATCTGGTGCCTCTCCCTGTCGGCGAACCTGTTGATCTTGTCCTCGATGGAGGGACAGTACCTCGGCCCAACCCCGCGGATCCTCCCGGTGAACATCGGTGACCGGTCAAAACCGCTGCGGAGTACGGCGTGAGTCTCACTATTCGTGTAAGTGAGGTACATCGGGATCTGCCGATTGGAGATTCTCTCGTTCTGGAACGAGAAGGGGCGGGGGGGATCGTCCCCGTTCTGGATCTCGGTCTCGGCAAGATCAATCGTCTTCAGGCTGAGGCGCGGCGGGGTCCCTGTTTTGAGCCGTCCCGTTGAGAATCCGAGCGATGCGAGCCGTTCGCTCACACCCGATGATGCAGGCTCACCATACCTCCCGCCTGATGTCGCGGTCGTCCCTGTGTGCATGACGCCATTGAGGAACGTCCCGGTGCAGAGTATGAGGGACATGCATTCTATGAATTCCCCGCTGTCAATGGTCACGCCGCGCACGGATCCCCCTTCGACGAGCATGTCACTCAGGCCCCCTTTCAGGATCCGGAGCCCCTGCTGGCAATCGATGCGCTGTCGGGCCTCACGGCTGTACCACTCCCTGTCATTTTGAGAACGGGGGGACCAAACCGCCGGTCCTTTTGAGCGGTTGAGCATCCTGAAATGTATGCCGGTAGCGTCAGCGATCTTTCCCATCTCTCCCCCCAGTGCATCGACCTCCCGGACGATGTGCCCCTTGGCCGTCCCCCCGATCGCGGGGTTGCAGGACATCCTCCCGATGGCGCTTGCATCCATCGTGAGCAGGAGTGTCTCACATCCCATCCTGGCAGCTGCCAACGCGGCCTCAATGCCGGCGTGCCCCCCCCCTACGACTATTATGTCTACTCTCTTCCCGGACACTGGCACTCATGTTTCACGTGAAACACTCACTTCCCAATGCAAAACTCGGAGAATATTGTGTTCAGGATATCCTCGCTCGTTACTTCGCCCGTGATCTCCCCGAGTGCGGAAAGGGCCTCGCGGATGTCGATTGCGACGAATTCATTCGTCAGCCCGTCGCGAAGCGACTGTATTGCCCCCTCTATGAGCCGGGCCCCCTTGCGGAGAATCCTCTCATGCCGTTCGCTGAGTATCGGGAGCGATTCATCGGTCTCCACCCCGTCAGCCCCGGTAGCGTTCACCATCGCTCCGGTGAGCTCATGCACTCCCTCCCCGGTTAGAGCAGAGAGGCTGACAGTAACGTATTCCCCTTTCCCCAGGGCAATTCTGCCCAGACCCGCTGCTCGGCCCGCGGCGAGATCGATCTTGTTTGCCACGAATATGAGGCGGTGATGCTCATCCGTGGGGATCAGGGCAAATGTCCTCTCCGCCTCCTCGGGACCAGATCTGGCGTCTGTCACGATGAGAATAATATCGGCTTCGCTGGCGCTCTCAACCGCGCGCGCGATACCAGCCTGTTCGACCGGGTCATCCGCTTCCCGGAGGCCGGCTGTGTCCCTCAGCGAGAAGAGAACTCCGCCGAGCGTCACGCTCTCCTCGATATAATCGCGGGTCGTACCGGCGACCGGCGTGACGATGGCGCGGCTTTCCCTGAGGAGAGCGTTAAAGAGGCTCGACTTCCCCGCGTTGGGGGGACCGGTGATGGCGACAGATATCCCGTCCCGGTACATTCTCCCACGCGTGAACGACGCGGACATCTCATCGAGGCGCGCTCGAAGCTCCTCCATCTTCCGCTCGATCTCATCGGGCGTCACCACGGTGAGCCCTTCCTCGGCGAAATCAAGGTCCAACTCCAATAACGAACATAGACGTTTCATCCCCTCGCGGAGCTTCCCGATTTCTCCCGCAAGTCGCCCGTTCAACTGCCCAAGAGAAGCCCGGCGCGCGCGGTCGGTCCTTGCAGCGATCAGTGCGGCCACTGCTTCCGCCCGCGAGAGATCCATCTTCCCGTTGAGGAAGGCTCTCCGCGTGAACTCACCCGGGGCGGCCTCGCGCGAGCCTGCGGCAATGAGAGCACCCAGGACCCCGCGCGACACGAGGAGACCGCCGTGGCAGCTCACTTCCACCACGTCCTCACCGGTGTAAGAGCGCGGGGCCCTGAACACGGTCGCCAGGCACTCGTCGATCTCCTCCCCGGTGAGAGCAAGGATCTTCCCGTGGTGAACGGTGAAGCCCCGGGCGGAAGCAAGCGGCCGCCGGCCCCGGAAGACGCGGTCGGCAATTTCGAGCGCCCGCGCGCCGCTCAGGCGGATCACGGCGATCGCTCCCTCTCCAGGGGGAGTCGCAAGCGCGGCTATCGTATCGTCGGGAAGTATCTTCACGGTGACTCCGGGAGGCATGATCAAACTACGGTTTTCCCCCTGTATTATCAACGAACGTCCATCGACTGAAACGGCAGCGCCCCGCGGGCTCAGCCCGCGGGGCGCGTGCACCTCAGTACACGATGGGCACGGCTTACCGCCGCTTGACGTCCGGCATGTTTTTCGCAAGGCGCGCCATCAACCCGCCCCCTCCTTTCTTCGGCTCCACTTTTCTCAGCGGCTCGTCGCCGGTGCGTTTGTTGAACCAGAGCTGCTGGCCGATCGCCAGGAGATTGAAGACGAAGTAGTACAGGTTCAGCCCCGACGCCAGTGAGTTGAAGATGAGCGTCATCATCAGCGGCATCATCCAGACCATCGCCTTCTGGCGCGGATCAGTCACCGTCATCTTCTGCTGGAGGAACATCGTCACGCCCATCGCCAGCGCCAGCCCGCTCAGGTCCGTCATGCCGAAGAGCGGGATCTTGAACGGCAGGTGAACCACCGTGTCGGGGATTGACAGGTCGGTGATCCAGAGCATGAACGCCGACTGACGAAGTCCGATCGTCGAGCGGAACACCGCGTAGAGCGCGAACAGAATCGGCATCTGCAGGAGCATCGGCAGGCAGCCGGCCGCCGGGTTGACGCCGTACTCCTTGTACAGGTTCATGATCTGCTGGTTCTGCTTGTTCGGATCCTCCTTGTACTTCTCCCGGATCTCGTTCATCAGCGGCGTGAGCGCCTGCATCCGCTTCATCGACTTCATGCTTGAGCGCGTGAGCGGCTGCAGCGCGAGTTTGATGATGACCGAGAAGATGATGATCACCCACCCGTAGTTCGGGATGAACATGTGGAGGAACTTGAAGAGGGGGATCATCACGTACTCCGCGATCGGCCTGATGATCCAGGCCGCGCCGAGGCTCATGATCTGGTCCAGTCCCCGGTCGTATCCTTTGATGATGTCGTAGTCGAGCGGCCCGAGGAACACCGTCACCCGCGCCCGCTCGGCGCCCGTGGCGAGCGGCATCTTGAGCGCCAGCGTATAGATTTCCCGGACGCCGTTGTCCGGCGCGCCGGTGCGCGTCCCTTCCAGGTAGGCCCCCTGCGCGGCGTTGTGCTCGGGCATCATCGCCAGCGCAAAGTACTTGCTCCTGGTCGCCACCCAGTCGGTGTTCCCGTTGATATCCCGCTTGACCGTCTCGCCGATTTTTGTCGCGTCGATATCGGTCAGCTCCCCTCCGGAAAACGCGTACGCCTGCGCGAAGCTGGACTCGTCCACGCTGTTGCGCTCGGCGTAGCGGAGACCGTTCTCCCACACGATCTGGTACTCGAAGTTGGAGATCGCCTCCCCCATCCCGGCAAAATCGAATTCCGTGTCGAACGAGTATTTGCCGTTCGTGAACGTCATACGCTTGACGATCGAGCGCCCCTCGCCCAGGGGGAGCGTCATGTCGATCACGATCGACTGGCTCCCAGTCAGGCGGTACGTGGTCCACGGACGCTCGCGCGCCTCGAAGTAGAGCGAGCGCGTGTTGATGAGCTTCCCGTCGCCGGAGGTGAAGAGGAGGCTCAGGTCACCCCCCCGGTCAAAATCCACGAGCTCCACCGGCCGGCCGTCCCACGTCTTGAAGGCTGTCAGCTCCCACTTGCGCAGCAGTCCCCCCTTCGTGGTGATCTCCGCGGTGTAGAGGTCGGTCGCGACCACGATGACTTTTTCCTCTCCGGCGGCCCTGGGGGCAAAGTATGTCCCGTAGATCTCGGCCGGCGTCCG
>Ga0335081_10005684_pt1 | contig 19772 bp, 16 predicted proteins | sample Lox_Sample_35_FD_206713 | JGI IMG/M metagenome (GOLD analysis project Ga0335081, IMG submission 206713) | Soil microbial communities from Loxahatchee National Wildlife Refuge, Florida, United States - Lox_Sample_3.5 | ecosystem: Environmental > Terrestrial > Soil > Wetlands | place: USA... | reverse complement strand
CTCGGTAGCGTAGCGACCTACTTCCGCCTCGATTTGTTGCGCCTGTTCCCAGGTGGGCTGCGCCCGGTTGGGTTCGCCGCCTTTGCGCACCCGTTTGAGTTTTTCCAGCGGCGATTTTTCGATGATTTCATCCTCAACCGCGATCTTGAACAAAGCGGCCATGGCCTTAAACAGGATGTCGTTGACGGTGCTTGGTTTTCGACCATCACAAAGTTTGCTTTTGAGTGTCCGCAAGTCCGCCAACGTGACCTTGCTGACCTCGCGGTCAAAGTCAAAATGGTCGGCGGCCACCTTAAAATGAAAATCCAGTGTCTGGCGGGTGGACTTGGCCAGGTGGCCCGATTCCAGCCGGAATCGATCCAGCAGATTGGCCAAGGTAACATCGGTTGGCCGTTTGAGGGTGATGCTTATTCCGGCAGGCGGTGCTGGCGGTGCTGGCAGCGATGAGGCTGGAATCACACCCCTGGCCAGGCGCTCGTTTGGTGATGCCGTCTGTGTGATCGGTGCCGGTGGAGGAGGGGAGGGTATCTCAACCTCGCGGCTGGCCAGCCAATCAGGCGGCGGGCCAATGGGGGATGCGACTGGACTTTGCGCCGGTGTGGTCAGCTCGGTATTGCCGGTCTGCGCCGCCACGTAAATGTTCACTGCTGAAATGGCCATAGCTCGCTTGCGGTCGTTGGTCTGGAGGCTTTTCCAGACATTTTTGCCGTTGACCTTTCGGCACCAGTAGATGATGCCGGTCGGCCCGTATCGGTAGAGGCCCGTGCCGATGCGGACAAGGGGTTTGCTCCGACCGCTGGTTTGGGGCGCAAGGTCAGAACAAAAGTCAGGAGGAAATGTGACTCTTTCAGCGGGGCGCTGCAACCCAATTGTTTGCGCACTTCCCGACGCTTCCGTGTCGAGGTAGTGCTCTGCCAACTGAGCTAACCGCGCACTGGAAGTTTAAAGCTGACAGCCCCGCCGCCAATTGGCAAGCCCGAATTGGCCACGTGCCCGCTTGCGACCGTCATCGCAAAAAACGCAAAGCAGAATTTGGTTGAATGGGGACGGCATCCGCTTACTTTCATGGCCAGTTATGACCTTTATTCACGAAGATTTCTTGTTGGGCACCAAAACCGCGCGCCGCCTTTATCATCAATACGCCGAAGGCGAGCCGATTTTCGACTATCACTGCCACATCTCGCCGCGCGACATCGCGGAAAACCGCCAGTTCAAAAACGTGTTCGAGATCTGGCTCGAAGGCGACCATTACAAATGGCGCGCCATGCGGACCAACGGCGTTCCGGAACGCCTGATTACGGGCAACGCCACGCCGCGGGAGAAATTCCGGGCCTGGGCCGCCACCGTGCCGCATACGCTGCGCAACCCGCTTTATCACTGGACGCACCTGGAATTAAAACGCTACTTCGGCATCACGGAACTGCTCGACGAAAAATCCGCCGATCGCATCTGGGCGAAAACCGGCGAAATGCTCGCCACGCCGGAATTGAGCACGCAGGGCATCTTGAAAAAATTCAGGGTCAAGGTCGTCTGCAGCACGGACGATCCGACGGACAACCTGGATCACCATCGCGCGTTTGCCGCGCAAGGTCATCCGACAAAGATGCTCCCGGCGTTCCGGCCCGACAAGGCGCTGACGGTCAACCAGCCTGCCGCCTTCAACAAATGGGTCGGGCAGCTCGCACAGGCCGCCGCCGTGGACATCAACAGCTTCGACGCGTTTCTCGACGCGCTCCGCAAGCGCCACGCGTATTTTCATTCCCAGGGCTGCCGGTTGTCCGACCACGGCATGAACCACTGTTTCGCGGATTTTTGTTCCAAGCCGGTTGCCGCCGCAGTCTTCGACAAGGCGCGGCGCGGCGAATTGGTCTCGCCATTGGAGCATGGGCAGTTCGCGTCGTTCATGCTGCTGCTGTTCGGGCAGCTCGACGCGAAGCGCGGCTGGACGAAACAACTTCACCTCGGCGCGTTGCGCAATAACAACACCCGCCTGCTCAAGCAGCTCGGTCCCGATACCGGCTTCGATTCCATCGGCGATTTCCCGCAATGCCAGGCGCTCGCCGCCTACCTCGACCGGCTGGACCAGGAAAAGGCGCTGCCGAAGACGATCATTTACAACGTGAACCCGGCGCACAACTACGCCTTCGCCACGATGATCGGCAATTTCCAGGACGGCACCGTGCCGGGCAAAGTCCAGTTCGGCTCGGGCTGGTGGTTTTTGGACCAGCGCGAGGGCATGGAATGGCAACTGAACGCGCTGTCCAATCTCGGCCTGCTTTCGCGCTTCGTCGGCATGATCACGGATTCGCGCTCGTTCATGTCCTACTGCCGCCATGAATATTTCCGGCGCGTCCTCTGCAATCTCATCGGGCGCGACGTGGAAAATGGCGAACTGCCCGATGACGAAAAACTGCTCGGCCCGATGATCCGCAATATCTGTTACGCCAATGCGAAAAATTACATGGCGTTCCCCGGAGTCGGCGACGGCGATGTAAAAAAACCTGGCCCGGCAAAAGAACGAAAGTAAATTTCCGGTTGCTCGGGCGGCAGAATGCCGCCGTCACTGTGGCGGTAGCCATCTTGGCTGCCAGTGAATGCGGCTTCCAGCCGCGTGTTTCCGCCGGCGGGAAATCACCTCAAACCGTAACCCGACGATGCCGGTTGCCCGGAATCGGCTTGTTTTGCTTCGTTCGCGAATTAGAATTTGCCACCAAAACCGAGTATGGCCAGCCCGACGCCGTCATCGCCAGCCAGTTCCTTGTCTCTGTTATCCGTAGTCATCCCGGCGCGCAATGAACAGGATTGCCTCGGCTCAACCATCGAGCACCTGCATCTGGAGTTGCGCCTGCACAACATTCCGCACGAAATCCTGGTCGTGGACGATGGCAGCACCGATGGCACCTGGGAATTGCTGACCGGACTCCAGGCCCGGCTGCCGGCGCTGGTTCCGGTTAAAAACGAGGGGCAGCACGGCTTCGGCCGCGCCGTCATTTGCGGCCTGGACCGCATGAAAGGCGACGCGGCGGTGATTATGATGGCCGATGAATCGGACGATTGCCGTGACCTGACGCGTTACTGGCAGGAGTTGAACCGGGGCTGGGATTGCGTGTTTGGCAGCCGCTTCGTCAAAGGCGGCGGCGTCATTGAATATCCGCGCCCGAAACTGATGCTTAACCGGCTCGCCAACTTTTTCATCCGTGTGCTTTTCCGGATCCGGCTGAACGACACCACCAATGCCTTCAAAGCCTACCGGCGGACGACCCTCGACGGTTGCCGGCCTTTGATCTCGCCGCATTTCAACCTCACGGTGGAACTGCCGTTAAAAGCCATCGTCCGGGGATTCAGTTGGACCGTGATTCCCGTCACGTGGCGCAACCGGCACACCGGCATCGCCAAGTTCAAAATCAAGGAAATGGGCAGCCGTTATCTCTTCATCTGCCTTTACGTCTGGCTGGAGAAATATTTCAGCCGCGGCGATTACCGGAAAGCCGGCCCGCCGTGACGCCTGAATGCAAACCATCCGTTTTTACAGGCTTGGGCAATTTCAACTTTGAAGTCGCCGCACGATTCCGCTAGCCTGCCGTCATGTCACGCAAGACGCCAGCGGGTCCAGGCAATGGCTTAAATGACATCATCGGTGTCGCGCTGCTGGCGGCAGCGCTGCTCTTGCTGGTCGCGCAGGTTTCGTTCGACCGCAATGACCTCGCATTCATTCACACGCCGCCGAACAAGCCAATTCACAATTGGATCGGGCCCTTCGGCGCGCACGTGGCATATGCCTCGTTTTTTCTTTTCGGTCTTGGCGGGTTCGTTTTCCCGTTTTTGCTGGCGGCATTCGGGCTGGGCTATTTGTTTAATTTCCTCGGCTATCTGCGTGAACGGCGGATTTGGTCGGCCGTCTGGGGCGTTGTGATGATGCTGTCGCTGACCGGCCTGTTGCACATCATGAACCGGCCTTTGCGGCATTTGTGCGTCAACATTAACGCGCCGAGCGCGGGCGGCTGGTTCGGTTACTTCACCTATGACTACGGTTTCTGGATGCTCGGCACCGTCGGCGCAACCATAGTCTATGCAACAGTTTATATCATCAGCCTGCTGTTCCTGACGGATTTCCGCCTCGGCGACTGGTTGCGCCGGTGGTTTGAAAAACCGGAAGCCGCTGCCGGCGCGGCTGCCGAAGAAACCGCGCTCGACCGCCGCGCGCGCGAACTCGAAAAACAAGCGAAAAAGTTGCAGGAGGAAGTCGCGCGCTCCGGTCTCGGAGCGGATTTGCAGCCGGTGCCGGAGCCGACCGTGCGCGATTTGAGCGTGCCGTCCGCCAAACCCGGACGCGGCAAAAGAGTTTCGCCGACCGAAACGCCCGGGGAACCCGCGACCGCCGGCGAAGCCGAGGCCGCCGCTCCGCGCGAGGTGCCTTCGGCCACCATGGAGGACATTCTTGGCAAAAAATCGGAAACCGAAAAATCCGCGGAATCAAAAACCGGGGAACCGGAAAAAGAGGAACTGGGAAAGCCCGCCGAATCAACGGTCCATATTGCGGACGGCTCCGTGCCGGCCAAACCCAAACCGAAGAAACGCAAACCGCTCACGGTCGCCGCGACGCCCATCATCGGCAACTACCAGTTGCCTTCAATTGATTTGCTTCAGCAGCCTGATTTGAACATCAAGCCGACCGAGACGAAAGAAGAACTCATGAAGAACGCGCAACTGATGCAGAAGACGCTCGCGCAGTTCGAAATCGAGGTTTCAGTCGGCGACATCACCAAAGGCCCGACCATCACGCGCTACGAGTTTCACCCGGCGCCCGGAGTGAAGCTGGAAAAAATCAGCGCTCTTTCCAACAATATCGCCGCCGCCGTCAAGGCCGAGCGCATTCATATCCTCGCCCCGGTGCCGGGCAAAAGCTCCGTCGGCATCGAAGTGCCGAACCCAGTCAAAACCAAGGTCATCGTGCGCGATTTGTTCGAGTCCGACGAATGGCGCAACAGCAAGGCACGCATCCCGATTGCCATCGGCAAGGACGTTTACGGCCATCCGATTGTCGCCGACCTTTCGGAAATGCCGCACCTGCTCATTGCCGGCAGCACGGGCTCGGGCAAATCCGTCTGCATCAATGCCATCATCACGTCGCTGTTGTACACGTTCAAGCCGGATGACCTGCGATTTGTAATGATTGATCCCAAAGTGGTTGAATTGCAGCACTACAACAAACTCCCGCATCTCGTCGTGCCGGTCGTGACGGATCCGAAAAAGGTCATCCTCGCGTTGCGCTGGGTGGTGAACGAAATGGAAAAGCGCTATCAGATTTTCGCGCGGGTCGGCGTCCGCAACATCAATTCGTTCAATTCACGCCCCAAAAACAAGCCGTTGCCGGAGGTGGAACCCGAATTGCCGCTCACGGCCAAAAAGGAAAAAGTCGAGCCGGGCGCGGAAGGCTTTGCGGTCGAAGTGGACGAGGAAATCGTCGTGCCGCGCGACGATGAAATCGTCATTCCCGAAAAGCTGAGTTACATCGTCGTCATCATTGACGAACTGGCGGACCTGATGCTGGTGGCGCCCGCCGACGTGGAAATGGCCATCGCGCGTATCACGCAAATGGCGCGTGCGGCGGGCATCCATTGCATCGTCGCCACCCAGCGGCCGAGCGTGGACGTCATCACCGGCGTTATCAAGGCGAACATCACCGCGCGCATCGCGTTCCAGTGCGCCTCGCGCGTGGACTCGCGCACGATTCTCGACGCGATGGGCGCCGACAAGTTGCTGGGCAAGGGCGACATGCTTTACCTGCCACCCGGCTCGGCGAAATTGATCCGCGCCCAGGGCGCGCTCATTACCGATCCGGAAATCAACGGCATCGTCGAGTTCATTTCCAAACAGGGCAAACCGAACTATGACCTGGAAATTCACCAGCAACTTTCCCAGCCGGCGGCCAGTTTTGAAACCGAAACCGGCATTGACGAGGACGAGGAACTGATTCAGCAGTGCATCGAGGTCATTCGCAGCGAACAAAAGGCGAGCGTCTCATTGATGCAGCGACGGCTGCGCCTTGGCTACACGCGCGCCGCGCGCATCATGGACGAACTGGAGAACTGCGGCATCGTCGGCCCCAGCAAAGGCGCCGAGCCGCGCGACATTTTGATTGATCTCGACGGCACGGGTGCCGACGGCGCGGGACAAAGCGCAGTGTAACTGCTCTGCATTCATTTTTGGCTGGTCAGCTTTTGGATTGCGTCGCAAAATCCGAAAGGCATGAGAAAGCCAACAGTATTTCTCATTGGTATCGGAGCTTTGGCGATAGGCATCGTGTGGCTTTTTGTGCATAGGATGAATGGAGAAGAGTTTCGGGAAATCTTCTCTTTTGAACCAAAATACGAGGGTCACACTTTTACCTATTGGATGCGGCATTGGTATTTGAATCCTTGGGGTTCACCAGTCAATGCTGAAGCGGTGGATGCATTACAATCAATGGGGCCAAAAGCCACTCCGTATCTCGTAAAATGGACTGGAAAACCGCCGACTTACGGGCTTGATTTTAATTATCCGGAACACGCGCTCGCAGGATTCAAAGTCCTTGGTCCGGCTGCCAAACCGGCAGTTCCGGGTTTGATAAAAATAATTGGGCAGAACCAAGATTATCCAGAGCGCGCACTCGAGCTTATTGGCAGAGATGCAGTTCCAACTCTTGCCAACAAGTTGGTGGAAACACTTTCTGATACCAACAATCCATTTTTCTTTGGTGGAATACGCATGAATGTTCGTAAAACCAGCGGGTTTTATATTCGAGGATGTATCTTGAATGTCTTCAATCAAATGGGCACCAAGGCGGAAGCTGCTATACCAGCCTTGATCACCACGGTATCCACAAATTTGCCCAACTATAGGGAAGGTTTGTATCAACAAAATCCTTACACCACTCTGGCAACAGTTGGGCGAAATCATCCCGATGTCGTTGTTCCGGTTTTGGTAAATAAATTTGCCTCGCCTGGATCCGAACGAGGTAAGATTGCGCAAGCAATGGCAATATTTGGCACCAATCAAGCCCATGCCTTCGTGCCGGTGCTCGTTGCCGCCCTATCCGATACCAGAACCGATGACGGAAGCCACATTCAAATCGGAAAGGCTTTGACGGTCATTGGAGCCAGTCAACCGGGAGGACTTGTGCCGGTGTTTCTCGCTGCGTTGACAGAGAAATCCAGCCCCGAATCAGTCCGTTGCTGTATCGCCAGCTATTTAGCACAAGTGGGAATCAATCAGCCTGACATCGTGGTTCCAGCCTTAATGACGGCCTACACGAATTTTTCACTGTATGGCCGAAGTTCTATTGCCGGCGCGCTGGCTTGTTTTCCAAAGCAGTCCCGACCAATTGCGCCTTTATTGTTGTCCGATTGCGAACGAGAGGCGGAACATCATTGGGACAACCGATGGAGAATTAATCTGACTCTCGCAGTTAAGGCCATCGCACCGGACATGCCGGGGACTTTGAACCCGTTACTCAAGGATCTGGACGCTTCTCAAGCAGGCATGCGACAGCAAACGATCTACGCGTTAGGCAGACTCGGAACTAATGGACTTGATGCCGTTCCCGCTCTACTCAAATGCTTGTCACATCCCGACTCGCAAACACGCATCGACGCTACCCGCGCATTGGATGAAATTGGGGTTACTTCCGATGAATTCATTGCTGATTTAGGCGACAATCTCTCTTGCACCAATCACTTTATGTCGCAAGAAGCTGAAGGAACGTTGGCAAAATTGGCCAATCATTCCAAGCTGGCGTTTGTCATGCTGATTAAAAAGGGAGTCTGTGGCCAAATCAGCAGGGACGATAGGTTTCAGGCGAAATGGTCACTGGTGAATATCTCGCGTGATGATCCAAAATTCTTGCTGGAATGCCTCGACGACTCTGAACCGGCGGTTCGCTCTGGTGCTCTGGTCGTGTTTTACGACTTGGCTCGTGGTGTTCCTCAAGCCATTCCCAAACTGCGTGCTCTTTCGACGAGCGACCCTGATCCGGAAGTTCGCAGTTGGGCGGCAGACGTCTTGAAATTGCAGCTTCAATAATCAATGTGTGCGCCTTCCAATGAAGCTCATTCCCGAGAGTATCGCCATCGACTCGAGTATCGGCGGTTCCGATTTTCATTCTTGGGACGGCGACACGCCGTCCCTCCCCCGGTTGGTTCGACCGAATTTCGCATGAAACAATTTCTAGCCACGTTGCCCCACAATCTCATCGGCTGCTTCGCGAGCCGGAAGATTGTGTGGCATCTCATTGCCATTGTTTTCACAGTAATTCTGGTCCGGTCCGGCTTCGACTGGCGCTATTTCCTCGTGACGCGCAGTCCGGAGTTGCGTCACTGGATGTGGCCTGCCGTGGTGCTTGGCATGTTCCTGCCGATGTGCTTGCCGGTTACCGTTCTGGCGGTTGGTTTCATTGTCCGAAATGCAAAAATCACTTTGACCGGCTGGGCCGTCGGCCAGGCTGAAATCATCGGCGCGTTAATCACGGCCGCCTACAAAGCGTTTACCGGCCGCGTCCATCCGCCGCGCGAGGTCGGCACGGACATCAGCCACGTTTTCCAATTCGGTTTCCTGCGCGGCGGAGTTTTCTGGGGCTGGCCGTCGTCGCACACCACGGTCGCCTTTGCCATGGCGGTGACGGTCTGCACGCTCTGGCCGAAACGCTGGTGGCTGGGGTTGGTGGCGATCCTCTATGCTTTCTATATCGGCATCGGTGTTTCCATGACCATCCACTGGTACTCGGATTTCGTGGCCGGCGCGATTATCGGGTCGGCTGTCGGGATGGTGGTCGGGAAGAGTTTTGGTTCAAATGGGGAGGGCCGCCGTGTCGGCGGCCTTGATTTATGATTTGGGACGGCGACACGCCGTCCCTCCCGGCGTACGGCGGAATCAATTCCTCCAGACCCAATCGCCTTTGGTGAAATCAGCGCCGCCGTCGAGTCCGCCATCATCCGTTTCATTCCAGCCAACGGAATAGAGGACAAAATTTCCGTTGTCGGTGCGGCGATAATGCAACGGCCCGCCACCGACGATGTCGTGCGGCAATTTTTCGATGAACTGCGGCACAAGCGCGTTGAGCGTTTCCGGGTATTCGCCGTGTGCGAGGCGATAACGTTCCAGTGCGCAGGCAATTTGTGCTTCGTTGACGAGAGTTTGATTGTGAGCGGTGGTTTGCCATGCTTTGGTGAAGTTGGGGATGGCAATGCGCGACCAGATGTTCCAGGGCGACCAATGGGCCAGTTCGGTTGACACCTCTTTGTAGGCATTCTCTGCTTTCCCGGGCAGAATCAAATCGTTGGTCAGATCGAAAATCTCATTCCATTTTTGCCCCATCGTAACGGCGAATTTTATGTTCTGATAAACCCAGCCGCGCGGCGCAAATTTCAGGAGCCGGTAATAAGGATTGCCAAGCTTTTGCCACAAATTCTCCGGCGGATGACCGGAAACCAGCGCGGCCAATGCTGTGGGGGTGGTGGTTTCGAGCGTGAGGGAAGCGTGCACGGGTTCTTCCCGGAAACTTTCCGCGACGTACGGCAGCAAGTTGTTGGACTGGAGCTGTTCCTGCAAAGCGAGCAACTGTGGTTCGCGCCAGGCATTCAACTGCAAACCGTAGGCGATGGTATCCGCATAAAGCCTGGAGACGGCGACGTTGATCATCGAAGCCACCAGGGTCATCGGCTTGCCGGTGGGTGCGCCCAGCAGGATGCGCCGGGAATCGTTCATCAAGGTCAATTCGCGCAGGGCTTTGTCCGGCTGGCCGAGCAGCAAATAACACTGGGTCCGTTGGGCCAGCGTCTGGGCCAGGCCCCGCATGGTCACAAAATTGGGAATGGCGATCAGGTAGGACTGAGAATAATCACAATCAATCCGCGCGTAGGGTCGTTTCAGGGCTTCACGAATTTCAGCAAAATCCGGTTCAAACTGGTCGCTCCATTTCAAATAATCCGCCGCTGCCGTGATGTGCACGCCGGTCAGCGATACCTGAAATGTTGACGGGTCGGCGGTCGATTCAACCCGCAGATGACCGATATTCGTGGCTACATCCGGGGGAATGAGTTTTTCGAGGTCGCCGACAGTCGGCGGGGTGTCTTCCTGCACCAGGATTTGTGCGGGCGCAAGATTGCTCAATTGAACTTCGGAGAATTTAAAACCCTGGGAACCATTGGCGCTGCGCCCGATCAAATGGGCAATCACTTTGCCGGCCTCACTCCGTGCGCCGGGGTTGTTGAGCTTCAGGCAGGATTGAGGCGCGGCGCCGCCGGGCGGGATGACGGTGAGCACGACCACAACCAGCGGTCGGGTATTGGTGGTGTCAAATACCGGGAAGGAATTGCTGGCCGTGGGACCAAACTGATACCTCGGCTGTTTGGCAAAAAATTCTGCCTGGGCATCGTTCGTGGCCTTGACAAAACTATAGGCGATTTTTTGGCTGGCCTTGAAGAAATTCTGGTCGTCCGGCACGGGCGGCGGGATGAATTTCTCCCAGTCCATCACTATGCCTTTGGCCTCCAGTTCGCTTTTGCAATTTTCCCACGCCCGTTTGCCGCGCCAGTCTTCCTCGGTGTAAAAAATGGCAATCAACGTGGCGAGCACAGCCAGACCAATCAACAGTCGCCGCACATTACGCCAACCACCAAGCCAACGGATGAACACCAGAAGGCAGACTAAAATGGATGCGCCCAGCGCGCCAAAAAGAAGCGACAGCAGAATGTCCGGCGACTTTTTCGGGGCCCTGTCAGTCGTAACGAATGCAATTCCCGTCACCAGGACAATCAAGGTGAATGATATCAGCCAGATCAAAACCGCGCGCGAAACGCGCCAGCTTCGCTTGTCTTTCGGTATTTCGTTCATAATCACTGTCCGTTGTAGCGTCGAGCCTGTGGTTCGACAGATCGGCGCACCCGTCCTCCGTAGCAGTGTACTGCGGAGGGTGGACAGCGCCGACACTACACTGCGGAAATTTCAAATCGCCGTTGACTTCTCGGTTGCGGCGAAAACGGTTTCGGCGCCGCGGTGGCGCGCAATTCATTCTGGCCAATCAATTCAGCCAGAATCTTTTCCTGTTGCCGGAATGACGAAATCATTTCCGATGTCGGCGCAGATTTGGCAACAGCAGTTTGGGGGCCGCTGTGGAGAGAGGCATTGGCTGCAAACAGTAACATCCACACCGCCGCCAGGCCCGCCCAAATCCGGCGGCTGGGCAAAATCAATTGTCTCCAACATTCAACGAGGATCATTCCCGGCGCGAGCCGGCGAACGGGTTCCGGCCTGCCTGCCAGTCGGGTTGTTTTCGTCAGGCGCGTGTGAACCGCAGCCCCAGGCTCGATCTGCGCGAAATGTTTTTCCCAGCCGGCCAGCGGAGCAGTCACCGCTTTGATTTCGTCATAATAACTCCGACAAGCTGCACACCCGGCCAGATGCTTTTCGATCCGGATCCGGTCCGGTTCCGGCAACAGGCCGCTTGCCAACAGGCAAAGGCTTTCGCGATTGCGCCGGCACGAGTTCAAAAACCAATTCATATCGGTATATCCCTTTTCCCGTCGGGAAGGTTCATTTTCATTTTGCGCAATTTTTCCAAAGCGTGATGCAGGCGGGATTTCACCGTGCCGATGGAACAACCGAGAACCGCCGCCATGTCCGGCAGGGACGCATCTTCAAAGAAGCGCAGCAGAATGACGCGGGCGTGTTTTTCCGGCAGCAGCTCGATGCATTGGCGCAATTGAGCAAAAGCTTCCCTCCGGGCCGCGGCCTCTGCGGGTGAAGGCCCCGGCGCCGCAATGTTTTCCTGCTTCTGGCACAAATCCCGCGCTTCAAACAGCGACAACAATGCCAGGGCGACAGGACGCGAGCGCGCCCGGCGCATGGATTTCTGATACCGATGCAGCAGGATGGCGTAGAGCCAGGTCGAAAGCTGGCAGGATTCGTTGTACCGTGGAAAACTTTTCCAAGCTTCGACCAGGGTTTCGGAAACGATGTCTTCCGCCAGGTTCAAGTCACCGGTCAGCGCGGCGGCCTGGCGCAGGAGGCGCGCTTGCAGCGGTTCGATCAAAAGGCAAAAACCATGTGCGTCTCCTGCGCGTGCGCGTGCAAGAAGTTCCTGCGTGGCTGGCGGATCAAGCCGGTCGTCCGTGATGACCATCTATCTATCAATCCCCGCTGCCGCCGAAAAGGTTCAAAGTATTTTTAGCCGAGCCAAACCGCTAATTAATTTGCCGTTCAAAACTGAAAACCCGAATTGAACCGCGGATGCACAGGATGGACACGGATGAAGAGAGGTCCCGGAGAAATCCTCGAACGTGTGCTTCGCTTTTTCTGCAGTTGGAAAATATCCGTGTCCATCGGTGTTAATCCGTGGTTAAAATTCCGGGTCACTTCGCCGGATACTGCCAGACCCAGTCGCCTCCTTTTTCATCGAACAGGGTTTTGCCCGGCACACCGCCGTCGTCTTTTTCATTCCAACCGGCGGAATAGAGCGCGAATTGTCCGTCTGGCCTGAGATGATATTGGTAAGGCTCGCCGGAAATCACGTCGTTGGGCAATTGAGAAATGAATTGCGGCACCAACGGCTCCAATGATTCGGGAAATTGGCCGTTGGCCAGCCGGCATCTTTCCAGCGCGCAGGCGATGGCCGCTTCGTCCACAGCCGTTTGCGCGGCCGCCGCTCTCGGAGGGATTTTACTCAGCGACGGCAGCATGATTGCCGACAGGAGCTGATGACGGGTGCAAATGGTGGTGAAAGGGTTCCGCCCGGCAAACGCCTTGTCCAAGGCCTTGACGTTGGTTGCAATCTGCTCCGGGAAGACCCGTTTCCGGCTCGCATCAAACGCCCCGGCCATTTGCAGTTGAAAGAGCCGGCAATAATTCAACTGCTCCTGATAATACCAACCATGCGGAGCAATCCGGCCAAACAGATTCGCCAGTGCTGAACCGGCCTGGCTTGGGTCGCCCGTCAGAATGTTCAAGTTGTATTTTCCCCGGGCCAGCAAATCCGCCGTCATAACACCCGCCGCGCGCTCTCCGTCCAACGGTCGTTGCATGTCGGCAATGAAATCGTACGGCTGAAGGCGCGCTTGCAGTTCCTGGAGCTGGGCGTCGGACCACGCGTGTTCCGCCAAACCCTCCCAGACCGGCTGCAGCGCGAGTTGCACCTCCGCCAGGCGCACCAGATAAGAAATCAAAAACGGTTCGTCCTTCACCGAATCGGCCAGATAGAGCATCAATTTCACGTCCGCCAGCGCATCGTCGCTCCGGCCCGCGGCCAGTTCGGCGCAGGACCTGAGTTGCAAACGCAGGACAACCTGTTTGCCGTTGCCAAGGTGCGGCAGCAGGATTCCCCAGGGATCGTCCAGATTGTAAACCACCGGGTAACGCGAATACGGCCGGTCACTGGCGGCGCGGAGTTCCGCCAGATTGGTTTCGCTGGTCTGTAATCCGGCCAGAACTGCCGGGGCGGCGGCGGCGCGCGCTGCCAGCTCGAGCTTGCCCGATGCAAATTTCTGGTTCGCATTCGTCACGCCCGATCGGATCGCGTCAAAAGCCATTTCCCACGCGACGAGATCTATGAAAAAACGTTTGCCGTCTTTGGCGCCGTTGGGACCGGTCGGCGAATGAACCATGCCGCTGGCCAGCGAGTAATTGTCCGCCCAACGCTGTTGGAAATTGGTTCTTTGCAGAAACCAGGATTCGACGACCGGGATCGCGGCAAAATTCCGGTCCTCCGGAACGGGTTTGGGAATGAATGTCCGGTAATCAAACTGCACGCCCTGCGCCTCCATTTGTTGCCGGTATTGGTTCCACGCGTGCCAGCCGCGCCAATCTTCCTCGGCATAAAAGAGCGCCGCGAGGGTCACAACCCAGGCCAATGTAATCAGCAATCGCCGGACAATGCGGGTTCGCAGCCATGGGATTCCGGATTTCTCGTTCGTATTCATGTTGCATCAGGCCGTCAGGATTTCACAAGGCCGCTGACTGCGCGGCCGGGGCAGAATGGATTTTTGCGGCTGCTCTCCGCGCGCTTCAGCCGGTTGCATCAGCTCCAAAAGCTGCCGGCGATTTTCGCGCAGCGACGCCATAATAATTTGCGCGGAGGGAATTTTCCGGGCGGAAACCGGCGCCGCCGGACCCGGCGAATGGCCGGCGTTCAGACTCAGAAAGGCGACCACGAGCCAGGCGGCGCTCATCCCGGCCAGATGCCAGCGAAGCGAAAAAAATAATTCGCGCCAAAACGGGACCGGGAGGGTCGCCGTGCCGGCAACCGTGAATTCAGGGACAGCGGCACGCCGTGCCTCCCGATGGAATACGGTTTGCATAACTTGGCGCCGAACAGCGTCAAGTTTAGGCGCGGCGGCCTGGTGCCGTTTTAACAGAATTTCACGCGGCGTTTTCATGGTTCATTTTTGGGCAGGGGCATGAAGGCACAACCAGATACTCCCTCGCCTCCACGACTCAAAGTTGAGATGCCCCTCTCCTCGCTCCTGTGTCGCGGGGCGAGGAAGAAGAATCAGCGTTTTCGGTGCTTCGGCGTTATTGGCCTTCATTTTCCAGAACTAATTTCCGAAGTGCGCGTTTGGCGTGGTGCAATCGCGACTTTACCGTGCCCAGCGGCGTGTGCGTGATGCGCGCGATTTCTTCGAGTGAAAAATCCTCGACAAAATGCAGCAGCAACACCGCGCGCTGCGGCAACGGCAACCGATTCAGCAGATTCATGAACTCAGCCTCCTGTTCCTGCCGGATGAGCAAATCGTCCGGGCCACTTTCAATTCCGTCCGGTGAATCAGCGATGTCCTCACGCACAATCTCCTCGCGACTTTGCTTCCGCCAGCGTTGAGCGCATTTCTGGTGCGCAATGCTGAAGAGCCAGCCCCCGAATTTTTCATCGTCGCGCAGGCCGCCGATGTGCCGGACGGCGGCGATGAACGTCTCCTGCACGATGTCCAGGCTGGCCTGTTCGTCTCGCACCAATTCAAAGACATAAACGTAAAGCGGCAATTGGTAGCGGTGGAAAAGAATGTCCCAGGCTGCCGGTTCTCCGGCGCGGGCCTGCGGCACGGGCAGTTGTTCGCGTTCAGCCACTACCAGCATTTACAACAGGAGGAATGCGCGAGGCGAGAAAAGGTTCAATGCGTTTCGAACTTTTCCAAGATTGCCAACGGCGCGTCAAACCCGCTAAATAGGGCGAAATGCCAACGGTCGCCGAACAACTCCGCGCCGGGCGCGAAGCCAAAAACCTCACGATCCAACAGGTCGCGGACGCCACCAAAATCCGTACCGACCACATCCGCGCGCTCGAAGATGGAAATTTCAACATGTTCTCCGCGCCGGTGTATATCCGGGGATTTGTCCGCAATTACGCCACGCAGCTCAAGCTCGACGTGCCGCAAATCATGGCCGCGCTCGACGCCGAACTGGGCCGCACGGAAAAATTCAGCGAACCGCCGCCGCTCGTCGAGCAGCCCAAAACCGTCCTCGATCACCTCATGGATTGGCTCGTCAAACTGAATTGGCGCGTGGGGGCTGCCGGCCTCGCCGTCGTGGGCGTCGTCCTGATCCTCGTGCTCGCCGGTCTGGCGTGGCGGCATCACCACCGTAGCCGCCCGGCGGTCAACCTGCCGCCCGCCGTTTATCAATCCACCAACTCCGGCGAAACGCTGCCGCTGCCGAAACGCTAAGTTCCAAATTCCAAGCATCAAGCTCCAGGGAAATTCCAACAACCGAACCTCAAACGTGGCAACCGCCGTTTGAATTGAAGCTTGAATGTTTGAAGCTTCTCCGGTGCTTGGACGTTGGAGCCTGGAGCTTTTTATTCACACGTCGCTCAGATAAATCGCGCGGTTGCGCCACAAATAAATCGCGCCGGACGCGACCGTCAGCACCACGGTCAGCCAGAGCATGAACTCCGCGAATGCCGGCACCCACGACAGGAAAAATTTCTGCACCGGGGCCGGCCATTCCCCGCAGGCATCCAGGACCAACAGGGCGTTGATGGCCACGATTTGCGAGATGGTCTTGTGTTTGCCGAAGTTCTCCGCCGCGAGCACGACGTTTTTGGACGCCGCCAGCAACCGCAGGCCGGTGATCGCCAGCTCCCGCGCGACGATGATGATGACCATCCACGCCGCGACCTTGACCGGCGCGTGCGGGTCCAGGCGCGTGCTTTCGACGAAGGCGATGAACGCCGAGCAGGTCATGATTTTGTCCGCCAGCGGGTCCATCAGGATGCCGAAATTGGTGATGAGTTTGCGGCGGCGGGCAAGCTGGCCGTCGAAATAATCCGTGGCGCCGGCCAGCGAGAAGAGCACCAGCGCCAGCGTGTCGTTGTACCGGATCGGCGAGAACAGCGCCCACAGAAAAAGCGCCGTCAGCACAAAACGCAATACCGTCAGCTTGTTGGGCAGGTTCACGAGAGTACCGGATTATTGGATTGATGGATTTCTGGATTGTTGCGCCTTAACAACCATTGATCCACATATCCACAAATCCATTCATCCATTTTCTCACGCTCCGAACTTGTCGAACATCCGCGCGTTGGCCTGCATCAGGCGGATCAAATACTTCGCCTCGAACACGCCCAGCGAGCCGAGGTTCGCGCCGGTTTCGGTGAAGCGTTCCAGCTTGTCCGCGCCGCTGAACGCCGAGTGCAGCAGCACCGGTTGCGGATGCCACGAATGGCCTTTGACCGCCACCGGCGTCGAATGGTCGCCGGTGATGACCAGCACGTCCGGCTTTTTCCGCAGCAAAATCGGCAGCGCGGCGTCGAAATCCTGGATCGCATTCATCTTCGCCACAAAATTGCCGTCCTCGCCGTATTTGTCCGTGTATTTGTAGTGGATGAAGAAAAAATCGAAGTTGTCGTATTCCTTGAGGTAACGCTCGAACTGCTCGGCGATGGTGGCCGGGCCTTCGATTTTTTTCATGCCCACGAGTTGCGCCAGGCCCTTGTACATCGGATAAACCGCCAGCGCGGCGGCCCGCAATTGGTAGCGCTCCTCGAACCGGGGAATGTGCGGCTGATGCGCAATGCCGCGCATCAAAAAACCGTTCGCCGGCTTCTCCTTCGCCAGGATCGGCAGCGCCGCCCGGTAAAAATCCGCAATCAGCGCCGCCATCTTTTTCTGGCCGGCGTTGTTTTCGTCGCGCGGATGGACGATGGGAATGGCAAACCCTTCGCGATTCGGATCGGCGTCCGTGAGCGGCCCTTCGAGTCCGCTGCCCCGAAAGACGACGACGAACCGGTGTTCCTTGCCCGCCCGGATGAGGACTTCCGTGTCGCCGGTTTTTTTCACTTTGGCCGAAAGCAGCGCGCAAAGTTTTTCGCACGTTTCGGTCGGGATGCGCCCGGCGCGCCGATCGGTCACGATGCCTTTCCGGTCCAGCGTGCAGAAATTCGCGCGCGCGGCCACGTCGCCGTGTTTTAATTCCAGTCCCAGGCCCAGCGCTTCAATCACGCCGCGGCCCACCTGGAATTCCAGCGGGTCGTAGCCGAACAGCCCGAGATGCCCCGGCCCGCTGCCGGGCGTGATGCCGGGCGCGACGGGAATCATGCGGCCCTGGGCGGAATCCTTGCACAACTGGTCAAGATTCGGCGTGGTGGCGGCTTCGAGCGGCGTCAGGTAATTCTGTTCGCGCGTGGCGATGTCGCCGAGGCCGTCGAGCACGACCAGCGCGAGTTTGGCGCTGGGTTTCAGTGTCAGTTCCGAATAAAGCGCGTCCAGATTCATCCGTCTATTTTGCCGCAAGCGCGCCGGAGCGCAATGCGATTCCCGACCGGCGCAACTCAACTTTTGTGATGCGGGCATGATCGTGTTTGGGTCGTCTTCCGGAGCCAATCAGTTCTGCTGCGATGGGCGGAACCCCCCACCACGCTGCCAGCGGCGAGTGCTTGTCTCCAGCCCGAGCACTCCCTTGACCTGCGCTTGACCTGCTCCGGGTCTTGGGCTCCTGATCGGGCCGGGTCCGTAGCTGGTGATAGCTGAAGGGGATTGCAAATCTTTGTCCCAGGTGGGACAAAGATTTGCGCGACGCTAAGCCCCAGGCACCCCAACTGCTGGATTTCGCAGTCCAAAAAATGAGTTGGGCCCGTTCCCGGCCGGCCGGCAAACTTGCGCTTTTCAGCCGGGTTATTTGTGGTTATGTTCCGCCGGTCCAGATTGCACATGAGTCAGGCGCCGGAACCAACCGCGCGGCGGGAAGAGCGTCCTTTCCTCCGCTGGCTGCCCGTCATCGGTTCGGTGGCCCTGATGGTGATGGTCGCCGTCATTGCGATCCGGACGATGTCCAACCTCAAAAGCGCGATCTACTGGCGCCAGCACAGCTCCCGGGAAATGCTCGCCGCGCGAGCGTATGAGGACAACCTCATGAACATCCGGAACGGCATGCGCGATTTCGTCACGATGGGCGATGCGACCGCGCTCGCCTTGTGCCGCCGCTGCATCCAGCATGAGCCGGAGCTGTATGACCAGCTCGTGAGCCTGACGCGCGACAACGCCGCGCAGCAACAAAGACTCAAGGACCTCTCCGTGGCGATGAAGGATGTTTTCAGCTATGACGCGCGCTTGATCGACATTTACCAGCAGCGGGGCGCCGAAGCGGTGCTCCGGACCGAGCAGACCGGCGAAGGCCGCACCGTCACCGCCCGCGCGCTCGACATTTTGACGAAGTTTTCGGTCGAAGAACAAAAATTATTGGACGCGCGCGACGCGGCCGAGCAGGCGGACTATCACAACGCCGAACGCCTGCTCATCGTCGGCAGCGCGCTCGCCGCCGGGTTGCTCGTGCTGGCCCACTTCATGGCCAGCCGCGAAATGGCCCGCCGCCGGCGCGTGGAAATCGAACGCGAAAAACTCATCGCCGAGTTGCAGCGGACCCTGGCCGAGGTAAAAACCCTGTCCGGCCTCATCCCGATTTGCGCCTGGTGCAAGAGCGTCCGCAACGACCAGGGCTACTGGCAGACCGTCGAGCAGTACGTCCATTCGCATTCCGACGCCAGCTTCTCGCACAGCATCTGCCCCGGTTGCCGGGAAAAATTCAAAGACGAAATCGCCCGGGGCCGCCCGCCGGGTGAACCCGCGCCGCCGTAAAATTGAACTTCGCCGAGGGCGCAGCCCGATCTTCCAAGTGACCCCACTGCAACTGCACGAATTTCATCACCGCCGCGGCGCGCGATTTTCCGCATTGAACGGCGCGGAAGTCGTGAACGATTACGGCGATTGGCTGGCCGAACATGCCGCGCTCCGCGCAACCGCCGGCGTGCTCGATTTGAGTTTTCGCGGGCGAATCTGCCTCGTCGGCAGCGACCGCGTCCGCTTTTTGCACGGACAGGTGACGAACGACGTGAAAAAACTGGCCGTGGGTTCCGGTTGCTACGCCGCGCTCGTCACCGCCAAGGGCAAAATGGAAAGCGACCTGAACATTTTCTGCCTGCCGGACGAGCTGCTGCTGGACTTCGAGCCGGGCCTGACCGGAAAAATCACACAACGGCTGGAGAAATTCATCGTCGCTGACGACGTGCAAATCGTGGACGCCGCGCCGCACTACGGCTTGTTGAGCGTGCAAGGGCCGAAAGCGGAAGAAGTTGTCCGCGCAGCAGGATTAATCGGTAGGGACGCGCTGCCGCGCGTCCAGGCCGACCGGCAGGTCGGCCCTACCATTGTGAAAATTTCCGACGCGACATTGGGCGAGATTTATCTGGTGAATCATGCGCGGTTGGCCGGGAGCGCCGGCATCCTGCCGGCGGGTTTACGGGGCAAAGGCCCTGC
>Ga0335081_10005683_pt1 | contig 19774 bp, 10 predicted proteins | sample Lox_Sample_35_FD_206713 | JGI IMG/M metagenome (GOLD analysis project Ga0335081, IMG submission 206713) | Soil microbial communities from Loxahatchee National Wildlife Refuge, Florida, United States - Lox_Sample_3.5 | ecosystem: Environmental > Terrestrial > Soil > Wetlands | place: USA... | reverse complement strand
AGGCGCCGAAGTGGTCTATCAGGGCAACGTCGACGCGGCCAATCCCGATCTCAAGCCCGAGCTTTTGCGGATGCAATCGGCCGGCGCCGAAGCGATCATGCCGTGGAGCGTGAATGCCGGCTTTTTGTCCCGCATCATCAATACGCGGGGCGACATGGGATGGGACGTGCCGATCGTCGGCCAGACCACGCTCGGCTCCGGCCAGACCAAGGCGCTTCTGGAAAAGCCGGAATACTGGGCCAAAGTCTATCCGAACAATTTCCGCCCGGTCTGCTACGGCGAAGGCAGCAAGCTCCCGGATCGCACCGTCGCCTTCCTCGATCGCTTGAAGAGCGCCAAGATCGACATGGGCGACACGCTGTTGTGGTGGATTGCACTGGGTTACGACAGCCCGCGGATGATCGCACAAGCGATGAAGAGCGTCGGCCCGGAGCCGGAGCAGATTGTCGGCTATCTCAACAAGCTCAAGGGCTTCCCGGGCGTCTATGGCGACATCACCTTCACGCCGCAGCAACACGACGGCTATCCGGACGACGAAGTCGTGATGGTCGAGGCCAATTCGCTCAAGGACGGCGCATTCAACCTGGCTCCCGGCTACAGCGCCTGAGCCGATGGTCGAATCGATCGTCTCGACGGGGGTGGCGATCGGCTGCGTCTACGCACTGATCGGCATCACCTATAACGTGATGTTCTCGGCATCGCGCGTGTTCAGCTTCACCGCCGGCACGCTGGGAATGCTGGGCGGGGTGCTGGGCGCGCTGTTTATCGGGCACATGGGCGTGCCGGTGGCGCTCGGCTTCCTGCTCGTGCTTGTCGCCGGCGCGGTCTTCGGCATCGTCACCGAGATCGTGGCCGTGCGGCCGGTGCTGCGCAGCCTCGACCAGCACCTCTACGTGCTCTCCACGCTGGCCCTGGCGCTGATCGTGCAGCAGTTCACCGCGATCGAGTGGGGCACCGATGCGCGGCCGTTTCCGCGGCTGTTCGATCTCGCCCGCGGCGCTTTCGACCAGCAATTCTGGCTGCCGATGCTGGCCTGCGCGGCGGTCATCGTCGGCCTGGAATTGCTGTATCGCTACACGCTGGTCGGCCGCGCCTTTCTGGCCATCGCGGAAGACACTTATGCGGCACGCGCGCTCGGCTTGCCGGAACGCCGCTTGCGCATGGCGAGCTACGCGCTTGCCGGCGCGATCGGCGCGCTTGCCGGCTTTGCCGGCGGCGAGATGCTGCTTGCCTTCTTCGGCAACGCGCCGCTTCTGACCTTTTACGGCTTCGTGCCCGTCGCGCTGGGCGGAATGGGCAGCAACCGCGGGGCGGTCGTCGCCGGCCTGCTGCTCGGACTGTTTCAGCAAGCCTCCAATTTTCTTGTTGGCGGCATCTTCGCCTCCGTAGCGGTTTTCTCGGTGTTCATCATTGTGTTGCTGGTGCGCCCCGAGGGACTGGCCGGCACTTCGCTGCAGCGTCGCGTCTGATGGATACGCCGGCAGCACAATGGCGGGTCCCGGAAGTCAGGCTTCTCGGCTCGACATTGACAGCCGGTGCGGCGATGCCATTCCTGGCGTTGCTCGTCGTCGGTATCGTGTTCCCGCTGTTCGGCGGCGGCTATTGGGGTCTGATCGCGACCCGCGCTTGCGTCTACTGGGTTTTGGTATCAGGTCTTAATTTGATTGTCGGCTTTGCCGGGCAGATTGCGATCGGTTGGGTGGCGCTGCTCACGCTCGGAGCCTACACAACCAGCGTGCTTGCTGCCGGCAATGCGATGCCGGCGCTACCGCCCTTCGCGGCGCTGGCGATTGCCGCCGTGGCCGGCGGCCTATTCGGCTTGATTATCGGTCTGCCGGCGCTGCGACTGCGGACCTTCTACTTCGCCATCACGACGCTTGGTTTCGCCACGATCGTCACCCAGGTAGCGCTGGCATGGCAAAGCGTCACCGGCGGCGGCGTGGGCGTTGCCGGACCGATCTTCCCACAGCCATTCTCCTCGCAATGGGGCTTTTATTATCTCTGCTTCGGCGCGGCGGCGATCTGCACCTGGATGACGGCCAATGTCGCGGCGAGCCGCTTCGGCCGCGCGTTGACCGCCATTAGGGATGCAGAGGTTGCCGCCGAAGCAAGCGGCATCTCAAAACCTGGGCTGCTGACGACGGTGTTCGTGTTCAGCGGGGCGCTGGCTGCGGTCGCCGGCGGGCTGTTCGCCTCGTTGCAGTCTTACATCACGCCGGATGCGTTCACGCTCGACCTGTCGGTGCTGTTCTTCATCGCCATCCTGATCGGCGGCCGCGGCTCGATTCTGGGACCGCTGTTGGGGACCATTCTTCTGACTGTACTGCCCGAATTCGCCGCGCCGCTCGTCGCGTGGTCCACATTTCTGTATGCCGTGCTGCTCTTGGTCATCGTGTTGGCAGTCCCGGGCGGCATCGCCGAGCTCCTCGACTTTAAAAACCGCAGGCCGCTCGAGAGCCACCGCGCCATCGTCCCGCGCCCCGAGCTGCTCCATCGGCTCGTCGGCACCGCGCCCGATGCCGGCGCGCTGACATTGGAGCGGGTGGCGCTGAATTTCGGCGGCGTGCGGGCCATCGACGGTCTCGACCTCGAGATTCGCAGCGGTCAGGTGCATGGCCTAATCGGACCCAACGGCAGCGGCAAAACCACGACGCTGAACGTGATCTCCGGCTACTACGCGCAACAATCCGGCTCGGTCCGGCTAAACGGAGCCGCGCTGCCCGTGCTTGCCCGCCACCGCCGCGCGCATGTTCGTATCGCACGAACCTTCCAGACCCCCCGCATTGTCGGGTCCGCATCGGTGCTGCAGAACGTGATGATCGGCGGCACCATCGACGGTCGAGCCACTTTTGCCGAAGCCATGCTGTCGCTGCCGCGCCATCGGCGCGACGAAGCCATGCTCCACGACGCCGCCATGCTGGCCTTGGCGACCGTCGGGCTGGAACGGCTGGCCTCGGTGCGCGCCGACCGGCTGCAACACAGCGAGCTGCGATTTATCGAGATTGCGCGCGCCTTGATGCTGCGCCCGGCTTTCCTGTTGCTCGACGAGCCGGCGGCCGGGCTTTCGGCGGAGGAGATCGGGCGGCTCGGCGCGCTTTTGGTGGCGATTGCGCGGGCCGGCACCGGTTTATTGGTGGTGGAGCATCATCCCGATCTGATCTTCGACATCTGCCACCATATTACCGTGCTCAATCTCGGCAAGATGCTGGCGGCCGGAACGCCAGCCGAGATCCGCTCTCATCGAGAGGTGGTCAATGCCTATCTTGGCGGGTGAACCATTGCTCCTCGCCGCCGGCCTGTCCGCGGGCTATGGCAAGATTGCCGTGCTGCACGGCGTCGACTTGAAAGTGGACGCGGGCGAGGTGGTGGCGCTGCTCGGTCCCAACGGCGCCGGCAAGACCACGCTGCTGCGAGCGCTTTCGGGGCTCTTGCCGTGGACGGGGAGCTTACGCTTCGCCGGCCGCGAACTTGCCGGCGCCACGCCGCGCGACACCGTCAAAGCCGGGCTTGCCCATGTCATCGAGGGTCATCGTGTCTTCACGCAGCTGACGGTGCTCGACAACCTTTTGCTGGCGGCCTACGACTTGCCGCGCGGCGATCGCGCCGTGCGTGTTGCGGAGGTGCTTGAGCTGTTCCCCGAGATCGCCGCCAAAAATCACGAAAGCGCCGCCTCGCTGTCCGGCGGACAGCAACAGATTTTAGCGGTGGCGCAGGGGCTGGTCCGTCGCCCGCGGCTCTTGATGCTCGACGAGCCATCCGCCGGGCTGTCGCCGGTGCTGGTCGATCGCGTTCTCGTCGTGGTGCAGCGGCTGCGCGATAGCGGGACCGCCGTCCTCTTGGTCGAACAGTTGATCCAGAAGGCGCTGGCCCTTGCCGATCGCGTCTACGCGCTGGCGCGCGGATCGATCGTGCTGGAGGCGGAAACAAGCGAGCCCGATTTGCCGCTTCGCCTGGAGCAGGCCTATCTGCCGATCGCCGGGCGCCTGCCACACATCGGCGCATCCTTGCCGCCCGGCTGACGGCGCGCGTCGAGAGGCTTTTCCATGGATCTCGGTCTGCATGGCTGCAAGGCGTTTATTGTCGGAGCCAGTAAGGGACTGGGCAAGGCATGCGCAAAATCGCTGGCGAGCGAGGGCGCCCGCGTCTTTATCTGTTCCCGCAACAACGAAGAGCTTGCGAGGACGGCGGCGGATATCGGCGCCGCCGGTTACTGCGCCGCCGACGTATCGCAGGCCGCCGAAGTAAAACGCGCGGTGGCCGAGGCCGTTGCCGCGTTGGGCGGACTTGATTGCCTTGTCACCAACGCCGGCGGACCGCCGACCGGCTCGTTCGAAAAAGCCGGCGACCCGGATTGGGATATCGCCTACCAACTCAATTTGATGAGCGCCGTTCGCCTTATCCGCGAGGCGCTGCCGGCTTTGAAGACGTCGGGACGCGGTCGCATCGTCAACCTGACCGGCTACGGCGTAAAAGAGCCGATGAGCGATCTTGTCGTCTCGGATTCGATCCGCGCCGGAGTCACCGTGATGGCCAAAACCATAGCGTCGGACCTGGCGCCATACGGCATTACCGTCAACAACATAGCGCCGGGTCCGATCATGACCGAACGGCTGAGCGAAATACTTTCTGCACGCTCAAGAAGCCTTGGCACGACGCCCGAAGAGCAATTCCGCCGCCTCAGCGAAACCATCCCAGTCCGCCGTGTGGGGCAGCCGAACGAAATCGGCGATCTCTGCGCCTATCTCTGTTCGCCGCAGGCAGGGTACATCACCGGGCAAACAATTGCGGTCGACGGCGGCATCAATCGCTCGATCTGAAAAATCGGGCAGCGATTCGTAGGAAGTTAGAGCGCAATCGTTTCAAGTTGAATCGATCGGCTCTATAACTTTTTGATGGAGCATGATCCCTCGGGTCGAGCCCGAGGCCATGCTTTTCGAAAAAGCCGGTGTCCACCCCCGGATCAAGTCCGGGGGCAGGCATTTTCCGGATCGTGCTCTACCAGCTCACGCGCATGCCGCCGGTGCCGCCGTAACTGCGGCCGGCAGTCGAGAAGTCGCTGGTGAAGTCGGCGAACATCTCGGCGCGGGCCGAGACGATCAGCTTCATGCCGGCATCGACCCGCGCCGAATTGCGCGCCGCCGCGGCGCCGGCAATGATGAACGGCGTGCCCGGCGCGACTTCGAATGACGGCGTGATCTGGCGGCTGGTCGACGCGAAATCGTACAGCCATGCCCCGCGGACATAGGGCAGCCAGACCATGTCATCGGCTAGCGCGGCCCGGTATCCCAGTTGCGCGCCCAGCGAGCCGGGCATCGAGGTGGTCTGCAGGCCTGCATAGCTCAGGCCGAGCATTCCAGGCGCGCCGAGCACCGTCGTGCTCGTCTCGGAATAGGACTGTTGCCACAGATGCAGGACGTCGAACGCGGCGAACGGCGTGACGCTGAGCGCGCCGAGCGCTTCCTTGCGGCCGACTTCGATATGGCCGTAAGCGAGATTGCTGCCGAAGCGCGCCGCGGCGTTTTCAGTCGGCAAAATGCCGGTGGCGATGACGCGGCTCGTCTTATTGGTAAAGTTGCCATATCCGACATCGCCGAAGACGTAGAAAGGCCCGCTGCGATCTGCCACATAGAGGCCGAACAGCCCGCCGTCGACCGTTCCCGAGGTGGCGCGGTCGGGCACCGAAAAACCGGCGTGACTGGCCCCGGCGGCAAAGCCCCACAGCAGGTTCGGACTGGGGCGGTAATCGATGCCGCCCACTCCGCCGGAAATCGTCTCGCTGAGATTGGCGGATGCTTGCGTCGCGCTGCCGTTGAGCGTTTGGCTGCCGCCAAGTCCGGCCACCCAGGTGTGCCATTGCGGCTGATAGGAATCGCGATCGAACGCCTTGAACGCCAGGGCGATGCGTTGCGCGCGATCCTTCGGGGCATACTGCATGACAAGCCCGCCCTCGGCCACGTCCTGCCCGGAGGTTTGCCCGCCGCCGAACCAGTTCTCGAACTGATCGAACATCGACGCGCCGAACAGATTCGCGCTCGTCAGCGCGGTTTGCTGCGTACCGCTGGTGCCCTCCCCCGACAGCGCGTCGTAAACCTGCGCCAATGCGCCAAGCGTCGGCACGTTGAACAACGCGGACACCAGCGGCCCCAATCCGGAGGAGTGATTGGCAAGCTGCGCGGCATTGATGCCGGCGCCGACCGAAGCTTCATTGCCGGCGAGCCCGGGCGGACTGAAGTTGATGCTGTAGCTGAGCACCGCGTCGTCCGCGTCGGGATAGCTCAATCCATAGCTGATGAGCGGCGAGGCAACCGTGGTGAGCGCCAGGCCGGCATTGGTCACGCCCGCGCCGGCATTGACGATGACGAACTGGAAGTTTCCCGGCTGGGCGCCCGCGGTGTTGATGAGATTGGTGACCACATGTCCGTCGAGGCTAGCGCTGCCGGTGACGTTGATGCGATCGCCGGTATCGGCGGTGAGATCGATATCGAGCAAATATTGTCCCGCCGTCGACTGGACCAGATTTCCGGTCACGCCCGCGGTGAAGACATTGGCGAGGCCGCCGGGGCTCACCATGCCGTCGTTGGTCAGGGTGTTGCCGGCGCCAAGCGCGATATTCGAGCCCATGACGAGGAGCCCGCCGCTCTCGTTCTCGATGGCGTTCGTGCCGCTGCCGAGCTGCATCGAGCCGATCATGATGCCGAAATTGTCGATGCTGTTGTTGCCGGTGTCGCCGAAGAAGGCCGAACCGGCGAGGCCGTTGATGGCGGCGATCGTGCCGTTATTGGTGAGAAGATTGCTGGCGCCGCCGAGGAAGCCGACGCCGGCGCCGGTACCTGTGCCGCCAATCACGATGACGCCGCTGTCGACGATAAGGCTGATATTGCCGTTGCCGGTGCCGCCGGCGCTTTGCAACAGAAGCCCGAACGAATTCAGCCCGGTGACGGCGACATTTTGCGTTTGCTCCAGCGATACGCCGCCGCCGGTGCCAAGGCCGCCGGCGCTGCCCTGAAATCCCGGATCGAGGCCCAGAAGATCGCCGGACGCGCCGACAATGCCGCCGCCGCCGCCCACGCTTTGGACGAATACGCCGGCGGAATTATCGCCGGTGATCATAAGCGTGCCGTTATTGGTCACCGACACGGTCCCGCCATTGCCGTTTCCCTGTGCGCTGAGAGCGAAATTCGCGGCGTTGCTCGCAGTCGCGATGCCGCCACCGCCGCCGACGCTCTGCGCAAACAAGCCCACGGAGCCGGCGCCGGTCATGGTAATGTTGCCGTTGTTGGTAACGGTCACGTCGCCGCCTTTGCCATTGGCGCCGGTGCCGCCGCCGATCGGCACGACAGGCCCGATGGTCACCGGCAAACTCGAGCCTCCGGACCCGCCGCCGCCGCCGACGCTTTGCGCGAAGATCGCGACGGCATTGACGCCGGACGTGCTGATCGTGCCCGAATTCGTTACGGTTATGTTGCCGCCGTTGCCTCCCGCGCCGCCGCCGCCGCCAACGGCAAAGGCGATGCCGATTGAGCCACCGATCGTCATGGCGCCGGCGCCGTTACCGCCGCCGCCGCCGATGCTTTGTGCAAAGATTGCAGTCGCGCCCGCCCCCGACGTCGTAATCGAGCCGGTATTGGTGACCTTGATATTGCCGCCATTGCCTGCGGCACCGCCCATGCCGCCGACGTCGATCGGCGTCGGGGCTGCGGCACTGTAGCTGCCGGAGAAACTCGCATTGCCGCCGCCGCCGCCGACGCTCTGGGCATAGATGCCAATGCCGGTGTTGCCGGTGGTCGCAATCGAGGCGTCATTGGCGACGGTCACGTCACCGCCATTGCCGCTGGCGCCGCCATCGCCGCCGACCGCGACCGAGACGACCACCGATCCCGAAATGGAGCCGCCGCCGTTGCCGCCGCCGCCACCGATGCTTTCCGCATAAATGCCATAAGCGGAGTCGCCGTTCGTGGTGATACTGCCGCCGGTCATATTCGTGACCGTGACGCTGCCGCCATCGCCGGCGGCCCCGCCTCTGCCGCCGAAGGTCATCACGCCGTAGGCATTGCCGCCGCCGCCGGCGCCGCCGCCGCCACCGATGCTCTGGGCAAAAATCGCGGACGCGCCGGTGCCGGATCCATTGGTGGTGAGCGACCCGGAATTGTTGACGACAACGTCGCCGCCGTTGCCGGTGGCACCGGCCTGGCCGCCCACCGCGATGATGCCGGCGGCCATGCCGCCGCTGCCGCTGCCCGCGGGGACCTCGCCGCCGCCGCCCGCGATCACGCCGCCGCCACCGCCGACGCTTTGCGCATTGATCGCCGCGGCGTCGTCGCCTTGGGTCGTGATCGATCCGGTGTTCGTTACAGTGACGAGGCCGCCATCGCCCGACGCGCCGCCATTGCCGCCGACCGTGATGACGCCGAGCAGATCGGCGCCGCCGGTGCCGCCGCCACCGCCGGCGCTCTGGGCGAAGATGCCGATCGAGCCGCGTCCGTCGGTGGTGATGGTGCCATGGTTGATGACGGTGACCGAGCCGCCGGTGCCGCCTGCTTTGGCATCGCCGCCGACCCCGACGATGCCGGTAATGCCCGGCGACGCGTTGCCGCCGCTGCCGCCGCCGCCGCCGATGCTCTGCGCCAGAATGGCGTCCGAGTTCTCGGCGGTGGTGGCGATGGTGCCGCTATTGGTGACCATGACGGTGCTGCCGTTTCCGGAAGCGCCGCCCGTTCCGCCGATGGCAATCTTGGGACTTAAGATCGAAAGGTTGTTGACCGGAATGAGGAAGGTGGTGGGATCGAGCGGGAAGTCGGGAATTGGAATGGTGAGCAATCCGCCGAGCCCAATCGCGCCATTGCCGGCTTGGCCGCCGCCGCCGCCCACGCTCTGCGCGACGATGCCTGCCGCATCGATCTCGAGTGTCGTGATACTGCCGGTGTTGTTGACGGTGACCGTGCCGGCATCGCCGCCGGTCCCGCCATTGCCGCCGACTGAAACATTGAAGGCGATATTTGTGCCGGCGTCCGGCGGCGTGCCGTTACAGCCGAGCTTGCCGCCGAGCGGCAGGGTGCAGGTTTGGCCGAGCGCAAATGACAAAGCGTTGGCCCGGCCGCCGACACCGCCGCCGCCGCCGATGCTTTGGGCGATGATGCCGTTGGCGCCGGCGCCGTAAGTGATGATGTCGCCGTTCTGAATCACGTCGACATTGCCGGCGATGTTGCCCATGCCGCCGTTGCCGCCGACCGCGAGCGCGACCTGCACGGTGTTGCCTTTGGTGTTCGAATCGGTGCCAAGCACGACACTGATGGCGCCGCCGGCATTGCCGCCGCCGCCGCCGATACTTTGGGCCTCAATGCCGTAGGCGCCGTCCCCGGATGTCGTAATGGTTCCGCTGTTGGTGGTGACATTGACGGCGCCGCCGGCGCCGCCGCCGCTGCCATTGCCACCGACCGCCACGCCGACGCTGAGCGTCGTGCCAGTGCCGCCGGTGCCAAACGCCGACGCCGCCGAAAAGCCGCCGTTGCCGCCGCCGCCGCCAACGCTTTGCGCTTGAATGCCGATTGCATCTGCGCCGGTCGTCGTGATTCCGCCGCTTTCGGTAACGGTGACGGTATTTGCGCTGCCGCCCATTCCGCCGGTGCCGCCGACGGTGATGCCGAAGGTCCAGGAGTTGGCCAGGGCAAACGCTCCCGAAAACGAAAATCCGCCGTTGCCGCCGCCGCCGCCGACGCTTTGCGCCTGAATACCGTCCGACGACGCGCCGGACGTGGTGATGAGGCCGCTGTTGTGGGTGACCTCGACGGTGCTGCCGCTGCCGCCGGAGCCGCCGAAACCTCCGATCGATGTGCTCAACGCCACACTGTTCGGACCGGTCGCGAGCGTCGCGGTGCCGCTGAAGCCGCCGGTGCCGCCGCCGCCGCCGACGCTTTGTGCGAAAATCGCCGACGAATTGTCGTCTTGCGTGGTGAGCGTGCCGGAATCCGTCACCTGGACAGCACCGCCATTGCCGCCGCCGCCGGCAAAGCCGCCGATCGACACGTTAAGAGCTCCGGCGGTTTTGCCGGTGGTGATGCCGAGCGACATGCTTTGACCGCCATTGCCGCCGCCGCCGCCGATGCTCTCAGCGAAGATTGCGTTCGAGCCCGTTCCCGCCGTCGAGATGTCGTCGTTGTCCATCACGGTGACCATGCCGCCGGCTCCGGCCGTGGCGCCGTGGCCGCCGACGCTGACGCCGACAATGCCCATCGCTCCGATCCCGACGGCTATCGAGCCGCTAAAGCCGCCGCTGCCGCCGCCACCGCCGGCGCTCTGGGCGTAGATGCCGGCGGAGTCGTTGCCGGAGGTCTCGATGCTGCCGGTCGAAACGCCGACGCCGACATTGCTGTTGACGGTGACGTCATTGCCATCCTGGGCGCCGCCGCCGAAGCCACCGACGCTCACGCTGGCCGCGCCGGGCCCCTGCGTCGAAAACGCGCCGGCAATGCTAAACCCGCCGTTGCCGCCTCCGCCGCCAATGCTTTCCGCGTCGACGCCGCGCGACTGATCGCCCAATGTCGTGATACTGCCCGTGTTATCGACGGTGACCGTCCCGGTGGTGCCGCCGTTAGCGCCGTGGCCGCCGACACTGACACCGACGGCCGAAGCCGTGCCGCCGGCGGCGGAAATGCTGAAGCCGCCATTGCCGCCGCCGCCGCCAATGCTCTGGGCCAAAATCGCCGCCGACTCGGCGCCCCCGGTCTGCAGATTGCCATTGTTGGTGACCATCACGGTATCGGCGTTGCCGCCGTCCTGACCTGAGCCGCCAAGGCTGACTGCCGCTTCGCCGGCCGTTCCGGTAGCGGTCGAAAACGCGGCCGAGACGCTAAATCCACCGTTGCCGCCACCGCCGCCGAGGCTCTGTGCGACGATCGCCTGCGAGGAAGGTCCGACCGTCTGGATTTCGCCGGTGCTGCTTACGGTGACTGTCGAAGCGGTCTGACCCATGCCACCCGATCCGCCGAGGCTGACGCCGATCGCTGCGCCGCCGGGAACTTGGGGTATACCGACAGCGAACGTGCCGGTAACCGAGAAGCCGCCGGTACCGCCGCCGCCGCCAATGCTGTCCGCGACGATGCCTGGCGAATTGGCCCCCGATGTTCCGATATTGCCGTTGCTGGTCAGGCTCACGATGCCGGAGGTGCCGCCGCTGCCGCCGGTGCCACCAAGCGCAAGCGTCGCCGCAACGACGCCGCCGCCCGCCGCGACGCTGAAACCGCCGTGGCCGCCGCCGCCGCCGAGACTGTCTGCTTCGATGCCGACGGAATTATCTTCGACGGTTCCGATATTGCCCGTGTTGTTGACGGTGACATTGCCTGCGGTGCCGCCCAATCCGCCCGAACCGCCGATGGCGGCGGTCAAAGCCACGCCGCTCGCTCCGGCCGCGACGCTAAATCCGCCGCTGCCGCCACCGCCGCCGATGCTCTGGGCCAGGATGCCGTCGGCGGAAGTGCCCAAAGTTGTAATCGATGCTTGGGTGAGAACCTGGACCGTCGCGCCGTTGCCGCCATTGCCGCCGGCGCCGCCGATCGCGGCGCTTGCCGTGAACCCGGCGCCGCCGACAGTTGCCGCCACCGCGAACCCGCCGTTGCCGCCGCCGCCGCCGAGACTCTGTGCGTCGATGCCGTAGGCGTTATTGCCCTGCGTCTGGATGGTGTAAGACGGATTTCCCGCCGTGCCTTGGACGGTCACGTCAGCGCCGTTCCCGCCCGATCCGCCGCGGCCGCCCATCGCAAAAGAAAAAGAGCCGGTCGAGAATGCGACGGCATTGCCGCCGTTGCCGCCACCGCCACCGACGCTTGAGGCGAATATGCCGGTCGAATTGACGCCCTGCGTGCTGATCGAGGCGCCGTTGTTCACGGTCACGGCCGCGCCATCGCCGCCGCCGCCGGCGGTGCCGCCGAGGACGATAAAGCCGCCGCCGGTCCCGCCGTTGCCGCCGCCGCCGCCTTGGCTTTGCGCGAAGATTCCCTGCGAACTGGCGCCTGTCGTGCTGAGCGTGCCGGTGTTGGTCACGGTCACCGTGCCGGCGGGTGTCGTCGCACTGCCGTTGCCGCCGATCGTGACAATGCCGCCGGAGCTGCCGCCATCGCCCCCCGAGCCGCCGATACTCTGCGCATCGATGGCAATGGCGTCGCCGCCGGACGTGGAAATCGCTCCGGAATTGCTGACGCTGACATTGTCGCCTTTACCGCCGCTGGAGCCACTGCCGCCAAGGGCGAACAGGCCGCCCGTGCTGCTGCCGCCGCCGCCGCCGCCGCCGATGCTTTGCGCGAAAATGCCGTAGCTGCCCTGTTGGGTGGTCGTGATCGATGCGGCATTGATGACCGTGACCTGGCCGCCGTCTCCGGCACTGGCGCCGCTGCTGCCGAACACGACAAGACCTCCGGCAAAACTGCCGCTGCCGGCCAGTCCGCCGATGCTCGCGGCATAAATGCCATTGGCATACATGCCGGACGTGTGGATCGAACTGCCGCTCGTCGTCGTGACCATCACCGTGCCGCCGAGCGCGGCGTCGCCGGCGCTTGTCGAGCCGCAGAAAGCGGCCGAGCAGTCGCCGGTGTTGCCCCCGGCGCCGCCGAGGCTCTGCGCACTGATGCCGTTCGAATCGGTGCCGCCGGTCGCGATGCTGCCGGTGAACATGACGGTGACGGCACTGGCGGCGCCCCCTGCGCCGCCGTCGCCGGGGTCGCCGCCGAGGCTCGCATCGACGCCGCCACCATTGCCGCCGTTGCCCGCCGCGCTGATCGCAGCCAAACCGGCCGACGACGCGCCTGACGTCGAGATCGCGCCGTTGACGGTCACATTGATGGTGCCGCCGCTGCCGCCGTCGCCGCCGTCGGCGGCATTGCCGCCGACGTAATCGTTGCCGCCGCCGCCGCCATTGCCGGCGATCGAACTGGCGTTGATCCCGGTCGTATTGGTCGTCACCACGGCGCCCGAGGTGCCGATGGTGACATTGGCGCCGGGCTGATTGTAATTCAGCGTCAGATTATTGCCGGGATTGCCGGGATCGCCGCTTTGCACTCCGATACCGACACCGCCGTCTTTGCCGCCCTTGCCGTCGCCGCCCTCGGAGGTGATGCTGAGCCCGATCGTTCCCGCGCTCGGCGCGATATTGGTGCTGAGCGTGTTGGCGTTGAGCGTGTTGGCGGTCGCGGTTCCACCATTCGTGCCGGTATCGTAGGTAAAGCCGCCCGCCACGTTGCCGGTGCAGGTCGCAGTGGTGCCCACGGTCACGCACTGGGCCATTGCGCGATCCGGCATGCTCATCGCGGCGAACAGCGCCGTAAGCACGGCCAAAAGATAAGGCGTAATGCGCGGGGTCGGTTTTCGTTGGAATAGATTCGCGTGTACGCAGCCCGAATCCGGGTGCATGCAGGCCTCTCGATACGTTGCCACAAACGAACGAGACGCCTACCGCCCTGATTCGCTGACCTGGGATGCCCCCGAGCCGATCCGCCTTGTTGCTCTTCTCGTTGCGGACCCTACGAATCAATCTGTGGATATCATGCACAGGGCTCGACACGGCCGCAAATGTTTTGATTGCTGAGTGATTCGGAAAGGGAGCTATTGCAGATGATCGGCGCCAGCGCACCCATCATTCATCCCACCGACTTTTCCGACGACAGCATGAACGCGTTCGCGCATGCGTTGAAAATCAGCACGGTCGCCAACTGCAGGCTTTATGTGGCGCATGTCGCCGATCGATCGGGGACGCAGGAATGGCACGCCTTCCCCCATGTGCGGCAGACCCTGGCGCGATGGGGCCTTCTCGATGCCAACGCTTCGACGGCCGCCATCTTCGAACGCCTTGGCGTCGAGGTCGTGAAGGTCGAGATCGAGCCGGGGGATCCGGTGCGCGGCGTGACGCGCTTTCTCGAGACCCATCCGAGCGGGTTGATGGTGCTGGCGACGGCAGCGCGCGAGGGACTGCCGCGCTGGCTGCGGCCTTCGATCGCCGAGGCGATGTCGCGCCGTGCCCATATGCAGACGCTGTTCATCCCGCCGCACAACAGGAGCCTGGTCGACGCGGCGACCGGCGACCTCGATCTCAACCGCATTCTCATTCCGGTTGACCACCGGCCGTCTCCGCTTCGCGCCATCAAGGCGATCCAGCAATTCTATCGCGCGCTGGGCGCCAAGCCGGAAATCCGCATCTTGCATGTCGGCAGGAGCGCGCCGGTCGTGGCCACTGTCTCCAGCCCCTCGCACCGTGCGCCGGTCGACGTTCCGATCGAGGTGCGCGACGGCGACATCGTCGAAGGCATTTTACAGGCTGCGAAAGAGATGCGCGCCAACCTGATCGGCATGCCGACCGCCGGCCATCATGGTTTGCTCGACGCGTTGCGCGGCTCTACAACGGAACAGGTTTTACGGCACGCGCCCTGCCCGGTGCTGGCGATCCCGGTGGCCTGATCGCGCCGGCTCAATGGTCATAGTCGAAATGCACGGTGCATTGTCCGTCCGTTACTGTCGAGCGGACGCGATCGGCGTTGCGTCGCAGCATAAATCCCGCGAGCAGACGCGTTCCATCCTCGCGGTCGCGAATTTCCTCGAGCGACGGTCGCTCCTTCGGGAACTCGATTTGTTCGCCGGCATAGGTAACTGCGATCTCCATGTTGAATTCATCGAAACTCGCACGCACGATCATCGTCCCGGTTTTCCAGCAGGTCTCGGCGACGGCTTCGACCAGCTGTATGACGCCGAAGCTCGCGCGATTGGTCACATCCTGACGCGCTCCCCACGCTTTGCCCTGCTCGGAGAAAAAATTCTCGATTTTCTGCGGATCGATCTGTTCCCGCGCCATGCCGAGCGTGGCGGTTTTGCGCACGCCGATCCGGAACACCAGGTTCAACAGCAGCGCGATGGCAGTCGATGCCACCAGCGAGGAGCCGGCGACCGCGGCAATCTCCCTCGGCATCAGGTTGACGCTCTGGGGGAACACCTCCATCGCGAGCCCCCCTAAAATGCCGAGACCGAGCACGAAAGTGCGGCGCGCGTCCAGCATGCGCGACATCATGACCTGAAGCCCATTGATCATAATGAAGGTCACGGCGTACATCAGCGCCGACACCACGACGGCGCGAGGCATGATCGCAAGAAGCGCGGTCAGCTTCGGACAAAAGCCCAGCAAAAAGAAAATCGCCGCCGCCACGATCGCAATGTTGCGGCTGGCAACGCCGGTGGCGGCCGCCAGCCCGGCGCTCGGCGTCGAGGTGTTGACCCCTCCGGCGGTCCCCATCAGTCCGGCGATTATGGTCGCCAGTCCGTCGCTGAGCACGCCGCGCGTTATCGAGCGCATATCGGGCCGCACCCAGCTTGCGTCGTTCATCTTCTCACAGATCGTCAGCGTGCCCGCAGCCTTCATCGCCGCAGCGAGACTGGCGATGGCAAAGGGCGCAACCAGTGTGGCGTTGAATGACCAGCTGATGTGATCGAAATGGGGAATTCCCAGCCAATCCGCCTGTGCAACGAGCGCCCAAAGCGCCGGGTTCAATAAACCCGCCGCGGCTGCCGCGGCGTAACCGACGGTGAGTCCGATCAGCGCGCACAGCATGCGCGCCAGGCCTTTGGCCCAGACGTTCAGCGCGGTCATGGTGCCGAGCGTCATCGCGGCCACCAGCCACTCGGCCGAGCCGACCGGGGTTGCGGCCGGCCCCAGCAAGGTACGCAGGCCGGCAAGTCCTGCGGCAATGCCGAGCATGAATATGACCAGCCCCGATACTTCCACCGGAAGATATTTGCGCAGCCGGTTGAGCATTGGCGCGACGAGCGTCTCCAAGGCGCCGGCGAAAATCGTCATGCCGAAGACCAATGGCAGGCCGCCGATCCGCGCCGCGATCAGGCCCGGCGCGAAATAGCTCGCCGTGAACGTCGAAGGCAGCATGTAGCCGGACCCGACCGGCCCGAGCCGAAGCACCTGGATGAGAGTGCCGATGCAAAGCACGATCATGCCGAGCGAGAGCAAATTGGCCACCAGCGATATCGGCGCGTCGACCGCGCGGCAGATCAGCAACGGGTAGACGAGATTGATGGAGATCAATCCGACGTGCTGAACTCCATTCGACAGCGCGACGACAATGCCCGGGCGGTCGTCCGCGCTGTAGATCAGCGAAGACGGCTTCTTGGCGGCGCGCGGAAGGATCGGCGCGCTATAGGCGGACCTCAAGAAACTGCGTATCGGGTTGCCGTTCCGGTGCGGCTGTTCGTCCGCGTCCAGCGCGGCGCTCATTGCACGCTCGCAACGCCGGCTTCCCGCGTCGGATAGATTGGCAGCAGCTCGCCGAACGCACCGATATCGAACAGCCGCTTGACCTCGCCGGAAACGCCGCACAGCGCCAGCTTGCCGTCTCTATCCTGCATTGATCTTTTGGCGATGAGCAATTGACGGAATCCGGCACTGCTGATGTAGGTAATGTTGTGAAGATCGATAACGAGCTGGTTGCGGCCGGCATTCAGCAATCTCGACAAGCGCTCGCCGAATTCCTTGGCGGTTGCGCTATCGATCCGCCCCCGCGGTTCGACGACGGTGATTTTACCGTCGTTGGTCTCGATCAAGTCCATGAAAGTCTCCCCAAGATTTTCATACTATCCGTTTGCGCATTTCGAGGCGGTTGATTCCGTTCTTGCGGACATAGCGCACGTCGTCCATCAGATTTCTGATGAAATGGACGCCAAACCCGCGATCGCGATCCGGCGCGGCGAGATCGAGCGCGGGCACCGAGAGTGGATCGAACGGCGAGCCGTCGTCCTCGACGGTGGCGGCCACGCTGCCCGGCTCATACTCCAGCCGCACCAGGATCGAATGGTCGCGCTGGTCCCGGTACGCGTAGTGGATGATGTTGCTCAAAGCCTCATCGAGTGAAACTCCCAAGGCGACAAGCAGCTGATCCGACAATTTGTGCTTTGCACAAAATTGGCTCACTATCTCGGCCACATCCTCGACCTCGGCAATGCGGTTTCGAATTCGAGTTTCAATTTGACTGTTCATTCTTATTTCCCGGATTCGTAAAACGCGCATATTACAGACGGATTTCACGGCATGATCAATCCGGAAAATCGTGATCAGTCGGCGCCAACTACCGGCCGCGACGCGCACAAATCCCGTTCGGTCGGCCCGCCCGACGAGCGTCGGGGCGAAGACGGCCCGATAGGCGGCGCGAAATCCCGAGCCGGGATTCGCGAACTGCTGCGCCAGCATCCCGCCCTCGGCGAGCTGCGAAGCATCGAGCTCGACCGCTTGATCGAGCGAGGCGAGGTCCTTCACTTCGAGCCCAACGAGCTCATGCTGCAACAAGGCACCGCGAGCGACTGCGCGCTGTTCATCGTTTCCGGGCAGGCGGATATTGCGGTCGAAACCGCATACGGCGCCATTCATATAGCCGACGGCTTGCCGAAAATGATGATCGGCGAGATCGGCGCGTTCACGCTGATGCCGCGCATTGCCACCGTGCGGGCCCGGACCGCTCTCGATGCCCTGCGGATCGGGCGCACGCAATTGCTGGAGCTCGGCCGCGCCAATCCGCAGTTTTTGCTGTTCGTCGTCGAGCAGCTCGGCGAGCGACTATCCCGGCTCAATCGGGCCATCGGCTTTTACACGAACGCACTGGGCGCGCTCGAGCGCAATGACTTCGACCAAAGACTGCTGGACGAATTGCTGCATCCAATGCCGGAATTGGCGGATTTCTCCCAGTCGTTCCTTCGGCTCGCCGAGCAGATCACGGTCAGGCGGCGCCATTTCGAGGAGATGGCGAATGCTGCGGCGATCCAGCGCTCGATGCTGCCGCGTGCTTTCAAAGCCGAGGGCGCTTTTGCGGCGATCGACCTTTACGGCGAATTGCACCCGGCGCGCGAAGTCGGCGGCGATTTTTTCGACTACTTCACGATCGACGATAGGCGCCTTGTCGTCACCATCGGCGACGTGTCGGGCAAAGGCATACCCGCTTCGCTGTTCATGGCGATCACGCAATCCTTGATCCGTTTGACTTTACGTGAGGATGGAGACTTTGCCGCGCAAATTGGCCGCGTCAACGGCCTGCTCGCCGCGGACAATGGCGAGGCGATGTTCGCGACTGCATTTTGCGTCATCGTCGACGTCGCAGCGGGCCGTCTCACTTACAGCAATTGCGGACATAACGCTCCATTGCTGTTGCGCGGGGATGGCACGATCGAGCGGCTCGGGCCGACCGGGCCGCCGCTGGCGGCGTCCGCCAACGTGCAGTTCCGGACGGCGAGCCGACCGTTCGGCGCCGGCGATCGGCTGGTGCTGTTCAGCGACGGGCTGCCGGAAGCGACCAACCGCGCTGGCGCGTTCTTTGGTGACGACAACGTCGAGCACGCCATACGCGAACACGCGACGGCCACGGCGCAGGATCTGGTGCGCGGCCTGTTGCATCGAGCGACGCAATTCGAGGATGGAGCGCCGCGCTACGACGATATTGCTTGCGTTGCGTTGATTTATCGCCGCTCGGAACATCGCTTGTCCGAGCGGCAGTCGGGCGACAAATAATACTCCACTGCGCGCGATCGGCGCCGATGCGCCGCATCGTGGCCGGTCGCGGCGCGTTACGGCCGGCCCGCCTGCTGATCGAGCAACGGCGTGATGCGCCGGATCGCCACGCGGCGGTTGGCGCGCTCGGGACCGCTGGTTTGTATCTTCAAGCCTTCCTTGCCGTAGCCTTGCGTCACCAGGTTCTCGGGCGGCACCCCGAATTGCTCGGTCAGCGCCACCGCCACGGCTTCGGCACGCCGGTCCGACAGCGAAAGATTATCGATGTCCGATCCGACCGCATCGGTATGGCCCTCGATCAGGAAGACCTCGCGCGGATTACGGCCGATCGCGCGATTGATGGCGTCGGCGACGATCGACAGCCGATCGATCTGGTCGGGCGTAATCTGCCACGATCCAGTATCGAAATCGATGTCGAGATCGATGCGCGGCATGTAATCGCGCAGGGCTTCGTTGTAGCGGATTTGATCCAAGGTGTAGAACTGATCGATCGGGTCGACCGGCGCCGCCGTCAGGACGTCGTAGATTGCGGTTTCGTCGGCTGCGTCCGCGTCGACGATGTAGCGACCGCGCGGAATGCGGATGACCGGGGGCCGGATGTTCAGAAAGACCGCACCGCGCTGCGCGCCGGCAAAGCCGTTGTCGATGATGACGAACTCGCGTCCATCCGGATTGCGGCGCACCCGACGCAACAGATGACCCTCGTTATCTTCGATGTCGATGATCTGCACGCCGTCGGGGCGCACCACCACGCTAACGGTCTGATTGCCGCGGCGCTCGACACGCACGTCACGCGCGTCGACGGCGAACCGGTCGACGTCATTGTGACGAATGATGGTCCGGTTGTTCTCTTCGATGATGGTGCGATCCGGCTCGCGGATGAACACGCGATTGCCTTCGCGCGTTTCGTGGCGCTGCGCGCGCAATTGATCCATGCCGGCGCTCGGCTTCTGGCCCGGCGCGGCCATGAACTGCTGCTTGCCGATGGTCTGGGTGGGCGGCGGCACCGCGGCCGGGTTGGCGCCCGGTGCGGCGCGCCGGACGCTCAAGCCGGAGCCCTGCGGCTGAACGTTGGCGCTCGGCGCCGCAGGCCCGCGCTGGGGCGGCATTCCCGGCCCAGGCTCCTGCATCCGGCGCTGCTCCGGGATGGGCTGCGGGCTGGCGCCCGGCGGCTGCATCTCATGGCGTTCCAAGGGTGGCTGCCCGCCTGGCGGCACCCCTGACGGCGCCGGCGCAACGGGT
>Ga0335081_10005682_pt1 | contig 19775 bp, 16 predicted proteins | sample Lox_Sample_35_FD_206713 | JGI IMG/M metagenome (GOLD analysis project Ga0335081, IMG submission 206713) | Soil microbial communities from Loxahatchee National Wildlife Refuge, Florida, United States - Lox_Sample_3.5 | ecosystem: Environmental > Terrestrial > Soil > Wetlands | place: USA... | reverse complement strand
GTCGCTCCCGCGAGGGGAGCGCGGGCACGGGCACGCAAACGCGAGACAGCGAGCCCAGATGACGACCACTACCCCGCCTCGGACCGCCACCGAGCTCGATCGACTCTGCGTCGACACGATCCGCATGCTCTCGATCGATGCCGTACAGAAGGCAAACTCAGGTCATCCGGGAACGCCGATGGCGCTCGCGCCGATCGGCTACGTGCTGTTCACGCGGATCATGCGCCACTCGCCCGCGCATCCGGACTGGCCGGACCGCGATCGCTTCGTGCTGAGCGCCGGGCACGCGTCGATGCTGCTCTACTCGCTGCTGTATCTCGCCGGCTACGGGCTCACGCTCGACGATTTACGCACCTTCCGGCAGCTGGGGTCCCGCGCGGCCGGTCATCCCGAGCGCGGCCTGGCGCCGGGGATCGAGACCACAACCGGGCCGCTCGGCCAGGGCATTGCCACTTGTGTCGGGTTGGCGCTCGGCGAACGGATGCTGAACGCCCGCCTGGGCGACGACCTGATCGACCACCACACATTCTGCATCGCCTCCGACGGTGATATGCAGGAGGGCATCAGCTCTGAGGCCTGCTCGCTGGCCGGCCATCTCGACCTGGGGCGGCTGATCGTGTTCTACGACGACAACCACATCTCGATCGAGGGCCCCACCTCGCTGGCCTTCTCCGAAGACGTCGGCGCGCGCTACGAGGCCTACGGCTGGCACGTGCAGAACCTCGGCGAGAACCTCGCGCTGGACGCGATCGAGAGCGCGGCGCGGACTGCGATCACCATCGAGGACCGCCCCTCGCTGATCATCTGCCGCACGCACATCGCACCCGGCGCTCCGCACAAGCAGGACACCGCGGCCGCGCACGGAGCGCCACTCGGCGAGGAGGAGGTGCGGCTGACCAAACGGGTCTACGGCTGGCCCGAGGAGGAACCGTTCTACGTACCCGAAGAGGCGCTCGCGCATTGCCGGACGTGTCGGGACCGCGGCGCGGAGTTGTACGCCGAGTGGCAGGAGCGCTTCCGGGCGTGCGGTCGTGAGCATCCCCACGTGACGAATGAGCTCGACCGGCTCATCCGACGGCAGCTGCCGCACGGTTGGGACGACGAGGCTCCGCGCTTCCACGCCACGGGGACGCTGACGGCCACGCGGAAGTCGTCCCACACCGTGCTTCAGTGGGTCGCGGCGCGGGTCCCCGAGCTGATCGGCGGGTCGGCGGATCTGGCGCCGTCAACGCTGACCACGGTCGAGGGCGCGGACAGCGTGCAGGCCGGTGCCTACGGCGGGCGCAACCTCCATTTCGGGATTCGGGAGCACGCGATGGGCGCGATCGTGAACGGACTGACACTGCACTACCTGCGCGCCTACGGGTCGACATTCCTCGTGTTCAGCGACTACATGCGCGGCTCGATCCGCCTGGCGGCGCTGATGGGGGTGCCGTCGATCTTCGTGTTCACGCACGACTCGATCGGGCTGGGGGAGGACGGGCCAACGCACCAGCCGATCGAGCAGCTGGCCGGATTGCGGGCGATGCCGGGGCTGGCCGTGATCAGGCCGGCGGGGGCGAACGAGACCGCGCTCGCATGGCTCTACACGATCGCGGCAACCGAGCACCCGAGCGCGCTGATCCTCTCGCGGCAGGGAGTGCCGACGTGGAACCCGGCGGCCGTCCCGGACGATGCGATCGAGCGGGGTGCCTATGTCCTGCGCGATTCCTACCGGGAACCGGACCCGCCGCAGGTGCTCCTGCTGGCGACCGGCAGCGAGGTTCACATCTGCGCGAGGGCCGCCGATCTGCTGGAGGCCGACGGGATCGCAACACGGGTCGTGAGCATGCCGTGCCTCGAGAACTTCGCCGCGCAGGACCGCCGCTACCGCGACACCGTGCTCCCGCCCGATTGCCGCGCGCGTGTGTCACTCGAGGCTGCGAGCACGCAATGCTGGCACCGCTGGGTCGGCGAGTTCGGCGAGGCGATCGGGATGCCGAGCTTCGGCGCATCCGCCCCCGCGGGCGCGCTCTACCGGCACTTCGGCCTCACGCCGGAACGCGTAGCCAAGGCCGGCCGGGGGGCGCTACGCCGAGCGGATACAACGGAAGGACGTCGATGAGCACAATCACTGAGGCCAACCCCAGGCTGAAAGCGCTGACTGACGCGGGAGTGAGCGTGTGGCTGGATCAGATCCGCCGCTCGCTCATCGAGAGCGGCGAGCTCGCGCGGATGATCGCCGAGGACTGCCTGCGAGGCATGACCGCGAACCCCTCGATCTTCGAGAAGGCGATCCTCGGGTCGACTGACTACGACGAGGAACTCGAGCGCCTGGCGCAAGAGCGGCTCGATGCGCTCCCCATCTACGAGCGCCTCGCGATGCGCGACGTTCGGCTGGCCGCCGACGTGCTGGGCGGCGTTCACCGCGAGTCCGGCGGTCGCGACGGGTTCGTCTCGCTCGAGGTCTCGCCGGGGCTCGCTCACGACACCGAAGGCACGCTCGACGAGGTGCGCTCCTACTGGCAGCGGCTCGACCGCCCGAACGTGATGATCAAGATCCCCGGCACGCCGGAGGGCGTGCCGGCGATCGAGCAGGCGCTGTACGAGGGGATCAACGTCAACGTCACGCTGCTGTTCGCGGTGTCGGCGTACGAGGCCGTCGCCGAGGCATACATCCGCGCTCTGGAGCGTCGTGCGGCAGACGGCCTGGCGCTGGAGGTCAACTCGGTGGCGTCGTTCTTCGTCTCGCGCGTTGATACGAACGTCGACCGCAAGCTCGCCGAGCTCCGCCGCACCGAACTGCAGGGCAAGGCGGCGATCGCCAACGCGCGCCTCGCGTACAGGCGGTTCAGGGAGATCTTCGCCGGGCCGCGCTGGGAGGCCCTTCGCCATGCCGGCGCGGCCGTTCAGCGCCCGCTGTGGGCCTCGACCAGCACGAAGGACCCACGCTACCCGGACACGATGTACGTCGAGGAGCTGGTGGGAGCCCACACGGTCAACACGATGCCGCTGCAGACGCTACTCGCCGTCGCCGACCACGGCCAGGTGCGAGGCCCGACCGCGGAGCGGGATCCCGCTCGGGAGCTGGCCGCGCTCGCGGAGGCGGGGGTCGACATGGACCAAGTAACCGACGAGCTGCTAGCCGACGGCATCAAACAGTTCGCCGACGCGCTCGGACGGCTGCTCGAAGGCATCGCGGAGCGCCGGGCCGCGGTCATCACGGGACGGCCCCCGACGATCCGGGCGAAGCTACCCCCCGATCTGCAGAGCCCCGCCGCCGAGCGTGTGAGGCGCGCGCTCGAGGAGAACGTGGCCCGGCGTGTCTGGTGCCGCGACGCGTCGCTGTGGGGGGGACCGAACGTGGCGGAGATCTCCCAGCGCCTCGGCTGGCTCACCGTGTCCGAGACGATGCTCGAGCACGCGACCGAGCTGCACGCGTTCGCCGATCAATGCCGAGCCGACGGCTTCACCGACGCGGTGCTGCTCGGGATGGGCGGCTCAGCGCTTGGACCCGAGGTGATCCGCCGCTCGTTCGGCGAGATCCCCGACGCGCTGCGGCTGCACGTGCTCGACTCCACGCACCCTGAAGCCGTGCTGCGCGTGCAGGAGTCGGTGGACGTCCGGAGGACGCTGTTCATCGTCTCCTCGAAGTCGGGCGTGACGATCGAGCCGCTGTCGCACTATCGGCATTTCCGCGAGCATGCGGGCCCCGAGCAGTTCGTCGCGGTCACCGACCCCGGCAGCCCGCTGGCGACGCTCGCCAAAGACAACGACTTCCGCCAAGCGTTCCTGAACCCGCCCGACATCGGCGGCCGGTACTCGGTGCTGTCGTACTTCGGGCTGGTGCCGGCGGCGCTGATGGGCGTCAACATCGAGGCGCTGCTTCACCGCTGCCAGGTCGCCGAGCAGAACTGCGCGCACTACGACTCGAGCGAGTCGAACTCGGGCCTGTGGCTTGGCGCCGCGCTCGGCGAGCTCGCGCTCCACGGACGCGACAAGCTTACGTTCATCATCTCGCCACCGATCGAGAGCTTCGGTCTTTGGGTCGAGCAGCTGATCGCCGAGTCGACCGGGAAACCGGGCCCGCCTCCCCGCGGGATCCTGCCGCTGGTCGACGAGCCGCTAGCCGCCCCGGAGGCCTACGGCAACGATCGTGTGATCATCTACCTGCGCAACTCCAACGAGCCGCTCGAGGACCTCGACGAGGAGGTCGGCCGCCTCGCCGACGCCGGGCAGCCAACGCTGACGGTCGCGACCCACGGCCCCACGGACCTCGGGCGGATCTTCTTCCTGGCGGAGTTCGCGACCGCGGTGGCCGGCTGGGCACTCGAAATCAACCCCTTCGACCAGCCGAACGTCCAAGAGGCCAAGGACGCCACCCAGCACGTGCTCGAGCGCGGCCCGCTCCACCGGATCGAGCCGGCCCGCGACGAGCAGCTGCGAGCGCTGCTCGCGGGAGCGAGAGCACCCCACTACGTCGCGATCATGGGCTTCCTGCCGCCGTCAGAGCGTGTGGACGAGGCGGTGACCGAGCTGAGGGCGGTGATCCGCAGCTCCACGGGAGCCGCGACCACGTTCGGCTACGGACCGCGGTTTCTTCACTCGACGGGCCAGTTGCACAAGGGAGGGCCGCCCACCGGGCACTTCCTGCAGCTCATCGACGAGCCTGTTCGCGACCTCGAGATCCCCGGCGCGGGTTACTCGTTCGGGACGCTGATCGCCGCACAGGCTGCCGGCGACCTGCACACCCTGCGCGCGCACGGACTCCCTGCCGAGCGGGTCACGCTCGCGGGCGAGCCCGGCGCCGCGGTGCGGGCGCTCACCGAGCGGATCGCCTCGGTCCTGTCGGGGCCGTAGGCGGTCGGGCGCGAGCGGAACCTTGGTCGCCGTTGCCGAGACCGATGTCGCCACCGAGAACCCACTGACCGAGGGGCTCGAGCACCCCCCGGTGCACCCGACCACGCTGGTGGTGTTCGGGGCCACGGGCGATCTCGCGCGCCGCAAGCTGCTGCCGGCGCTCTATAACCTCGCGCACGAGGGCGCCCTCCCGGAGCGGTTCGAGTTCGTCGGCGTGGCCCGCGGTGAGCGCCCGGACGAGGACTTCCGCGCGATGGCGCGGGAGTCGATCGAGCGCTTCTCGCGACGATGGCCCGACCGGTACGTGCTCGACGGGCTGCTCGCCGAGATGCGGTACGTGGCGGGCGTGTTCGATCGCGACACCGTCTACAGCGAGCTCGATCAGGTCCTGCGCGAATTCGACGAACGCGCCGGCTACCCGCTGAACCGCGTCCACTACCTCGCGACCGCGCCGCAGTTCTTCCCGGTGATCTGCGAGAAGCTTGGCGCTGCAGGACTGCACCGCTGCGAGCGAGCGGAGACGAGGATCGTGATCGAGAAGCCGTTCGGCCACGACCTGGCCTCGGCGCGCGAACTCAACGCGTGCGTGCTCGCCGTGTTCGGGGAATCGCAGGTGTTCCGGATCGATCACTACCTGGGCAAGGAGACGGTCCAGAACCTGATGGCGCTGCGGTTCGCCAACGCGCTGTTCGAGCCGGTGTGGAACCGCAACTTTGTTGACCATGTCCAGATCACGGCGGCGGAGAGCATCGGGATCGAGGGCCGCGTTGGCTACTACGAGAGCGCCGGCGCGCTGCGAGATCTCGTCCAGAACCACATGCTGCAGCTGCTGGCGCTGCTGACGATGGAGCCGCCGACCGCATTCGAGGCCAACCGCGTGCGCGACGAGAAGGTGAAGGTACTCGACGCGATCGTGCCCCCGGCTGTCGAAGACGTCGGCTCGATGGCCGTTCGCGCGCAGTACGGCCCGGGGGTGGTCGGAGGGGTTCCGGTTCCCGGGTACCGCGAGGAGGAGGGCGTGGCACCGGACTCGCGCACGGAGACCTACGCCGCACTACGGCTGCATGTGTCGAACTGGCGCTGGGCGGGTGTGCCGTTCTATCTGCGCACCGGCAAGCGCCTGGCGCGCAAACTGACCGAGATCGCCGTCACGCTCAAGCCGGTCCCGCACCTGGCGTTTCGCGGCTCTGGATCGGTCGGTGCGCAGGCGAACCAGATCATCCTCGCCGTGCAGCCCGACGAGGGGGTATTGGTCTCGCTTGGAGCGAAGATCCCTGGGCCGCAGATGCGGATCCGACCGGTGAACATGGAGTTCCGTTACGGCACGTCGTTCATGTCCGAGTCGCCGGAGGCCTACGAGCGCTTGATCCTCGACGCGATGCGCGGCGACGCGACCCTGTTCACACGCGACGACGAGATCGAGGACCAGTGGGGGATCATCGACCCGATCCTCGCCGCCTGGCAGCAGGACACAAGCTCGCCGATCCCGCAGTACCCCGCGGGATCGGCCGGTCCGCGTGAGGCGGACGCGCTGCTCGTCGGCGGACGGAGATGGCGGCGGCTGTGAGGCGCGAGATGACCAGTGCTTTGCCATCGCTGATTGTGCTCGGGCCGCCCGGCGTCGGCAAGGGGACGCAGGCGAAGCGGCTGGCCGAGCGCCTCGGCCTCGAGCACCTAAGTCCGGGCCAGCTCCTTCGGGACGCTCTGGCATCCGGCCGACCGCTCGAGGACAACGTCCGCGCCGCGATGGCCGTCGGCGAGCTGGTGCCCAACGAGATCATCGATCGCCTGGTGCAAGAGCGGCTCGAGCAGCTCGGGCCCCAGCGTGGACTCGTGCTCGACGGCTACCCGCGAACCCAGCAGCAAGCGGAGACGCTGCGCGGGATGCTGGCACGGCTCGGCCGCCTCGAGCGAAGGCCCGTGGTGCTGTGGCTGGAGGCCCCCCGGGAGGAGCTCATGCGCCGCCTGCGTCACCGCGCCGCGCAAGAGCACCGCCCCGACGACAACGAACGGGCGATCGCCCGCCGCCTAGAGCTGCACGAGTCGAAGGCGCCCTCCCTGCTGGCGACGCTCGCGCGGTGGACCGACGTTGCCCGGATCGACGCCTCCCCGCCGGCCGACCTCCTCACGGAGAAGATCCTCAACACGCTCCGGGAGCGCGCTGCTGCGGGGGGCGGCGCGACTTCTGTAGGGGAGCAGCCTATGCTTGCCGGCTCGTCGCGGCGGCCTAACTCGGGCAGCATGACCTGGGCTGCCATCCCCGTCCGGGATGAGCTTCCGCCGGCCTCCTAGCAAGCCGCGGGATGCGGCATGGACGGGCAGTCGAGCCCAGGCATTGCGTCAGGTCGCACTCGCTCGCCACCTGAGCCGGCGCGCCGTCAGGCGTGCTCGCATCGAGTCGCTTGTGCTGCTGCCGGCGCTCGCGGGCATCTTCGTTGTGTACAGATATCGCCGTGACCTGTTCCCGAGAGATTGGGACACCGGCGTACGCCTGGTTGCCGCCCTTGCAATGGTCTCGCTCGGCTGGCAGTTCGCCCGGGACGTCGGTCGAGCGTTAGGCCCCACACTGCTGCGCCGATTGGATCCTGGAACCGCGGGCACCGTGGGCTTCCTGGTCAGGCTCCTAACGATGACCGCCGCGATTGCCCTGGCCCTGAGGATTGCCGGGATACGCCCCCAGGCACTGGTGCTGGGCGGTGCCGCCACAGCCGTGGTCGTGGGACTCGCGGCCCAGCAGACGCTGGCGAACGTGATCGCCGGCATCGTCCTGCTGAACGCGCGAACGTTCCGCGTGGGCGAGCGAATCCGCCTTCAGGGCGGCGGCCTGGCCGGCTCGGTCGAGGGCGTTGTCGCCTCGCTGGGCCTGATGTACACGACGCTCGCCGCTGGAGCCGACGCGATCATGGTCCCGAATTCGGTGGTCCTGAGCGTCGCGGTGGTGCCGCTGCGCCAGCCGCCCGCCGTGGATGTGCGAGCACGGCTGCGTCCGGACTCGACGCCCATCGAGGTCGAGGAACTGCTGAAGGGCGCGATCAGCACTCCAATCCGCGGATCGCCACGCATCACGTTGGAGGAGGTCGATGGGGATGAGGTGATCATGCGAATCTCCGCGACCCCCCGCGATCCTGTCGATGGGCCGCGGCTGGCCACCGAGGTGCTTCACGGCATCGCTCCGCAGGTGGTCAGCCCCAACCACTAGCTGCGCGCGCGTGGGCGCCGCTCTGCGCGCTCGCGCTGCTTCTCGCCACGCGGTCGTCGTTGTCGAAATGCGCCGATGACCTGATGAGCACGAGTTGCGTAGCGCCACGGGAGGCCTATGTGCCGTTGCACGGGTCGCAGGACGCAAGCGCGTCCCTGAATGGCCCGACCTGCTGATCGACCGAGAGCGAGGCCGCAATGTCCACTCAAACCGCCGTCGCACGGACAACTCCGATCATTCCGCCCGGCACGTGGATCGTCGACCCGGCGCATTCGAGCGTCGAGTTCGCCGTCAAGCACATGGGCATCGCCACTGTGCGAGGTAAGTTCACCGAGTTCGAGGGCACTCTGGAGGTCGCCTCGAGGCTCGCCGACTCGAGGGCGTATGGCAAAGTGACGGTGGCGTCGATCACGACCAACGACGAGCAGCGCGATGCCCATCTCCGCTCTCCGGACTTCTTCGACGTCGAGCGCTACCCGGAGATCACGTTTGAGTCGACGCGGGTCGAGGCCATCGACGACGAGTCGTCGCAGATCTTCGGCAATCTCACGATGCACGGAGTTACACGAGAGGTGAAGCTCGATGTCGTCATCTCGGGAACCGACGAGGACCCATGGGGCAACACGCGAGCCGGTCTCGAAGCCGTGGGCTGCATCATGCGGTCAGACTTCGACATGAAGTTCAACCAGACGCTTGGCTCGGGGAACATGCTCGTCGGAGACAAGATCACGATGTCGCTGGACATCTCCGCGATCAGGCGGACCTAGGATCGCCGGCTTCGGCGGAGCGGCCTGATCATGCGGCTAGCCGTTCTCGGCATGGGAAGGATGGGCCACGCGCTGGCGGAGCGCCTGCTCGCCGGTGGTCACGGAATCACGGTGTGGAACCGGACCCCCCACAGGGCCGACGACCTCGTTGCGAAGGGCGTGCGGTCGGCCGCGACTCCCGCCGAGGCAGCTCAGACTGCCGAGGCGACGTTCATCTCGCTCGCGGATGACAATGCGGTGCGCGAGGTCGTCTCCGGACCGGAAGGTGCGGCGGCAGGCCTCGGCGATGGCGTTCTCGTCGACGCCAGCACCGTGTCGCCGGAGACCTCGGCGCAACTTGCCCGGGCAGTGTCGGGACGATTTCTCGCTGCGCCGATTCTCGGCGCCCCGGTGGCCGTCGTGTCGGGGGACGCGATCTACGTCATCGGCGGCTCGCACGAACTTTACGAGCGCGTCCGCCCCGCCTTCGAGGCGCTCACCGAGGATGGGCATCGTCGCTATGTCGGCGAGGACCCCAAGCTGGCGTCCACCCTCAAGCTGCTCTCGAACCACCTGCTCCTGTCCGGCATTGCGATCCTCGCCGAGACCGTTGCAACCGCTCAGGCCGTCGGGCTGGCGGACGAGCTGATCAGCGACTACTTCGGCCACCTCCCACTCGTCGCCCCGGCGCTACGCAACCGCCTCGACGACATAGTCTCGGGCGATCACAAAGGATGGTTCGCAACCAGACTCGGCGCGAAAGACCTGCGGCTGGCCGAGGAGCTCGCCCGCTCGCATGGGGTATCGCTGCCGCTCGCTGAAGCGGTGAAGCGGCGCTACGAGCAAGCGGTGGCTGAAGGATGGAGCGATGCCGACATCGCGGCAGTGGTCGAGCTGGTCAGACGAGACCTGGTCAGACGAGACAGGGCGGCGAGCGGCGGGGCCGACGGGGCGACCTCTCGCGCTCAGCAACGTGTGGCCTGAGCCCGTACCCGTCGCCTTGCCTGCGCGCGGACGAGTCCTAACGACGGTCTGGTGACTCTCTTCCTGCGGATCTTCCCAAGTCGGCAGCAGTACCGCCTGCCGAAGGAAGAAACAGCCGGCGAGGTGACCAAGGCCCTGGCCGAGGTGCTCGGGAGCCGCGGCTGCATGGCACTCGGCTACGAGATGCCCGACCAGCCCCGCAACACTGCGGTCGTCCTGATCAACGGAAACGTGGTCGAGGCCGTCGAGCTGGTCGACGTGCCCGACGAGCCCCCACCGGAGTAACGGCTTCACCGGCCGGGATAGGTGTTCCTGTTCTTCTTCAACCGCCTTGGCTGTCTCGGATCGATCCTTGCTTCGCTCGTTGGGACGCTGATCGTCCTCGCCTTGATGCACGTGATCTAGCCAAAGCCGCCGCCCACGGGGACGCTGATTCTTTGCGCCCACTGTCGGTCGCGTCTGAGCGTCCTGCTCATCAACGGGCCGGGCCGCCTTGGCGTCTCAGGCGAGGCGGAGCGAGCGGCCGAGGAGGCTGCCCGCGTGTTCTTCCACGAACACGGCTGCTGCCCGGACGAGGCACCGGCCAGCGATAGCCGCTGAGTTCTCGTTCCAACGCCGGGCTGGTGGCGATCGGATTCGCCGCCAGCTTCGTCGTGCCGGTGGGGCGAGGCAGCGAAGCGCCCGGTGTGTGCTGGGCGCACATGCTCACGGGCGCAAAGGCCATGGACCAGCGGCGATCAGGCACGTACCTTGGCGCTGACAAGAGGAGGCCCAATTCCGATGAAGACAGCAACCCATCCGACATACACCGAGGCGAGCGGGCGCAGCACGATTACGGGGCACCGTGGACGGCTTCGCAGGCCAGACACGAGTGGGCACCCACGCAGACCGCACGATCCTCCTGCGCCTCGTTCCCGCCGTGATCGCGCCGCACGCCACGGTGATCGACTCCTCGATAAGGGCGGCGCAGCGAGGCTGCCGTCCGCGCTTGAGCGGCAGCTAGTCACCGCGGCGCAAAGGGGTGATGCCCGGGCACGCACCGAGCTGGTTGAAGCATTCCTCCCGCTGATCGCCTCCGTGGCACGCCTGTACCGGTGCACGCCGTCCGTGGACCGCCTGGAGCTGCTGCAGGAGGGCGTTGTCGGTCTCCTCCGGGCGGTAGAGCGATATGACCCGGCACGCGGGACACCGTTCTGGGCCTATGCGAAGTGGTGGGTGCGCCAGGCGATGCAGCAGCTGGTCTCCGAACTCACCCGGCCGGTTGTCCTGTCCGACCGGGCGCTGCGCCAGCTCGCGCGCCTGCGGGAAGCCCGCGCGGCGGCCCTCGCCGAGTCCGGGCGCGAGCCGTCGCGGGAGGAGCTGGCCGCTCGCATCGGCCTCGTGCTTGAGCAGGTCGACGACCTGCTGGCGATCGACACTGTGCCGTTCTCCACCGAGGAGCCAATCACGAGTGAGGACGGCGCGTTCACCACGATCGGCGAGCAGCTCGTTGACCCGGTGTCTGAGGCGGAGTACGAGCGGGTGCTTGAGGAGAGCGAACAGCGGGAGGTGATCGCGCTGTTGGACCAGCTCGCGGACCGGGAGCGGTCCGTGCTGCAAGCCCGCTATGGGTTTGACGGCGAGCCGCGCAGCTTGTCGCAGATAGCAGGGCGCCTTGGCGTCAGCGGCGAGCGGGTGCGCCAGCTCGAACGGCGTGCGCTGGACAAGCTCGCGGTCGCCGCCGGCGCGGTGATGGCGTCGGCCTGAGCGGGGGCTTGATCGGTGCCGGCGTTGTCCTAGGTATTGGACTGAATGAAATCGGGCGTCAAACGCCGCGTGATGACAAATTAAATCGACCGGAAAGGCGGTGATGCCAGATGACGCTGCTCTTCGAGCCGATGGCTCCGCTGTTCGGGCCTTCGCGTGAGCTGGACCGCCTGCTCGCGCCCGCCACGGCTCAGCGGTCGTTCGTTCCCGCCGCTGACACGGTCGTGACCGATGACGAGGTCATCGTCACGATCGACCTCCCCGGCCTGACCACCGACCAGGTATCGATGCAGCTCGACGGCGAGCGCTCACCGTGCGCGGCGAGCGGCCCTCCCCGTACGAGACCGCCGGCGAGGCTCGTCGCCGTGTCTGGCAGCGGCTCGAGCGCGGCTTTGGCAAGTTCGAGCCCGTCCTGCGCGTCCCGGACGGCCTCAAGCCCGAGACGGTAACCGCGACGATGGCCGACGGCGTGCTCAGCGTCCGCGTCCCGATCCCCGAGGCGCGCAGGCCGAAGCGGATCGAGATCGTCACCGGTGGCGCGCGGCCCGTGCTCGAGCAGTCCACGAACGACGAGACCGTTAAGCCCCAGCGCGAGCTGGTCGCCGCGTGATCGACAGCGCTGAAGCCGACAGGACAACTCACCGGTCGCTGGGTGGTTCGGGCGATGGGCGATGCGGCTGACCGTGAGCGTCGCGACCCACACCGGTCGCACCGCCGGCCCGCCCCCCGATGGGGGGCACCAGCCCGCAGAAGCCACGAAGCAGCCAGCCCGGTGAGCACACACGGCCGTCCAAGGCCTGATCTGGCCGGCCGCGGGACGCCCTTTCTGTGGTATGGACATCGCCATGACTGAGGCTGCAACCGAGGCCGAGGGCGGGCCGGTCGTCGCTGCGCCCGAGGCCCGCCGACTCGCGGCGGCCTGGACCCGGGATGTTGAGGCGCACGCGGCGCGGATGCTGGAGTTCCTCGCGGCTCACCTCGCCGAGCTCAGGGAGGACAGGGTCACCGCCGAGATCACGCTCGCGGCATGTGAGGCGAACCTGCAGGCACTGCTATCGATGATGCGCCACGGGATCCCCGCGAACCGCGCCGAGGCGCCCAGTGCCGCGCTCGAGCATGCGCGCCACATGGCCGCGCGGGGCGCGAGCGTCGACGTAACGTTGCGCTTCTACCGGCTCGGCCACGCGTGGTTCACCGAACTGTGGAACGCGGCACTGGTGGAGAAGGTGCGAGATCCGCCGCGGTTGCTGAGCGCGGTGCGCGAGTCGGTGGCCGTCAGCTTCGCCTACATCGACGTCGTCTCGGCGAAGGTCAGTGCCGAGCTGATCGCCGAGCGCGATCGCCGCCAGCGCCGAGCGACCGCGGTTCGCGCCGATGCGGTCGACCGGCTGCTCGCGGGTGAATCGGTTGACGCCGACCGGCTGGAGAGCACGCTCGCGTTCGCGCTGAAGCGCCCCCTGTTCGCGTTCCTGTGCTGGACCGACGGAGACGCCGCCGCGCTCGAGCACGCGGCGGCGGCCTTGGCCGCGAAGGCGGGGTCTGGCCGTCCGCTGATCCTCGCTGAGGGTACCGGCGAGCTCGTCGGCTGGGCGCACCTGGACGGCGCTCGCGAGCCATCCACGGCGGCGCTGGCCAAGGCCACAGCAGCCGCGGCGCCGGAGGTCCACGTGGCGATTGGCGGCATCGGCAGCGGCGTGGAGGCCTTTCGTCAGAGCCGCAACGAGGCGGAGCGGGCCCGCCGCCTGGCCCAGCTGACGGGGCGCCCCGCACCCAGCTTCACGCGCTACGCGGACGTCGCGCTGGTGGATCTGCTCTCGCGTGATCTCGTCGCGGCGCAGGCGCTCGTGGCCGCCGAGCTTGGGGCGCTTGCTGAACGCGGAGAGCGCACCGCCGTGCTCCGGGCGACGCTGCTGGCGTACCTGTCGGCGCGCGGCAGTCCGGCCGCGACGGCCGCCGCGCTGCGGGTGCACCGCAACACTGCGCTGCAGCGCCTGCACCGCGCCGAGGCGCTGCGCGGCCAGCCGATCGGAGTGCGCAGTCACGAACTGCTCGCGGCGCTGCTGCTCGCGGACATGCTCGGCGACGTCGTGCTCGCGGCCGGCTGAGATCGCGCAGGCGAACGGGAGAATGGTCCGGTCGATGGGTCGATGGGTCGATGGGTCGATGGGTCGATGGTCGATGCGTGCCGGCGCAAGCGACCAGGCGAGCAGCTCGCTACGGCGGCGGGAGCGGCGTGGTTGTGGTTGCGGTGCTTGTGGTACTCGACGGGCTGCCCGGCGTCGTCGTCGCAGTCGTTGATGACCCGGCCGCTCGTTTCGGCTGCGAGTGCGTGCGCAGCGTGGGCTTGGCCACCGTGACCGTGCCTGTTTGGCGGGAGGCGGGCGCTGGTGCGGCCGGCGACGCATCCGTGCGTCGCGGCGAGGAGGTCGAGGGCTGCGGCGGCCGCCGGACCGATCCTCCCCAAAGGGTGGTCTGGTCGGCTCCGCTGGCGAGCGAATGGTGCAGCAACAGCTCCCACCCCGTGAGCGCAACGCTGCCGATGACGAAGGCGGCGATTGTGGTGCGAACCACGCGCTCCCAGCGCGCTGGTCTGCGAAGAAGCCGAGCGACGTAGCTGCGCTCGGCATTCCTGTCAGGGTGGAGGCGCTGACGCGCAACGTGAATCAGGCGTTGGCTCGGGCGATGCAACACCTCGGCGAACAGCGCCACGAGCAGCGGCGTGAATGCGGCGCTGGCGATCGTTCCGGGCGCCCACAGCTCTCGCACGACGATGGCCGCTGCCGCCGAAGAGACGGAGGCAATCACCAGTGTCAGGGGCGATGGTCCGGAGTGCTGCATTCGGCTCCCGTTACCTGAAGGCCTCTTCTTCTCGACTAGGCCGCGCGCGATCGATCCACAAGCGGCCACCGACGCCTCCGCCGCCGCCCACGCAGGCCGCGGACCCGGGCTACCCGCCGCTCCCCGGGTACTGTCCGAGCGTCACCCTGACCGTGGCTCTCGACCCGTCGCGTCTGGTGATCCCCACCTCGACAGTCTGACCGGGACTCAGCGTGGCGAGCACCTCCGCGACGTCGATGGGACTGGCCACCGACCGACCGTCGATCGAGGTGATCACGTCCCCAACGACGATCCCGGCACGTGCGGCCGGACCGGCTGCGGTGACCGATGCAACGACTGCGCCGCTCGTCACACCGGTAGCCAGCTTGACACCGAGGAACGCGCGGTGCGAGGTCACGACATGCCGGTATTTGACGAGGTGGCCGGCGATGTCCGTCACCAGTGAGCTCGGGATCGCGAAACCGATCCCCGGGGCGCTGCCGCCGAGCTCGGGATCAGTCGCGGCGAGTGTCGGGATGCCGACCACTTCTCCGCGCAGGTCGACGAGGGCACCAGCGCTGTTGCCGGGATTGATCGGCGCGCTGGTCTGAATGACATTCGGCAGTACCGCTCCGGTGGGCTCGTCGACGGTCCGGCCGAGCGCGCTGACGATCCCTCGGTGACGGAGCTGCGCAGGCCCAGCGGGTTGCCGATCGCGAGCACGATGTCACCCACCTGCATCGCATCCGACCCGGCAAATACAGCGCTGGGCAGCCTGGCGCCCTGCGCACGCACGACAGCGAGATCGTCCGGCGCGAAGGCGCCGACCACCGTCGCGTGATAGGAGTGGCCACGAGAGTCGGTGACCTGCAGCGGGGCGCCACCGGCCACAACGTGTGCGTTCGTGACCACATCGCCGTTGCTGTCGAACACGACGCCGGAGCCAAGCACCTGTGGAGTTGAGATCTGCACCACCATTGGAGTCACGCGGCCGATCACCGTGACGAAGCTCTGCTGAAGCCCGGTCGGTGCTGATGACGCAGTGCCTGCAGGTGAAGTCGACGTCGTGATGACCGTCGTCGAGGCATCACCACACCCGCCGAGCAGGAGCGTGACGATGAGCCATGCACGTAACAGACGGGGTCGCGGCTGAACGGCCATAACTCACCTCCCACCGGTGCCAGGTCTCTGGCGTCGAGCTACATCCCGCATCGGTGAGAAGTCGTCCTTCCGGATCCGTCGCTCGATGGCCTCGAGCTCGCGCAGGCGATCCTTGGGGATGGTCACGTACCCGCAGTTGTGTACCGGCCCCGGGTACCGAGCGCCGCAGCTGTGACAACTCCGCTGCGCGCGATCGCCTGCTGTTTCAGTGGTCATCCTGACGCGAACCTCGAGTTCGCGATGGCTACGCGGCGCTCATCGCCGACCCGTGCCCTCAAGCGTCGCTCGCGCCGTTTCGGCTGGCGCGCGCTCCGGCTGGGGAACGGCGAGTGGAGGGCCATAGATTGTGCGCGATTGGCGGGTCGCACGGCCCTCCTCGGTCGCTGCACGCAACGCCGCGCGGAAGCGTCCCGGACCCCAGTAGCGGCCGCCCACGAGGCGCTTGAGCTCGTCTCGATCGAGCGGTCCGTGCGCCTCGAGCGCGCGCGCGAGGACCTCGATCTCGCGGTCGAGATTCTCCCGCGACATCGCCGCCAACCGACTGCTCGTCGCCGCCGTCCCGATCATCCCTGGCGAGTAGAACGAGCTGCCCGGGCCTGGGCGGAAGCGTCGCATTCCTGCGTTCTCGCTCTCGACAGATCGTGCTCGGCGCTGGTGAATTCGCGCCTCGCGCTCGCTCTGTGAGACGCTGGCGTCGGCAATCCGCAGCGCCTCGGCCTTTGCCCGATGGTCGGCGGCGTCGACGCGCTGCTCGGCGGCGGACGCGAGCAACTCGCGGTCGTGAGCCTCACGCTCGTAGCGTGCTTGCTCCTGCTCGTCGCCGCGGGCGCGAGCCTCGCGCACGAGCGCCCTCGCTGCGTGCACCGCGGCCCATCGCTCGTGCATCTCGGCGCGGGCGCGGGCGAGCTCGGCGGCGGCGCCCAGGAGATGCTCGGCTTCCCCTCGGGCTTCCTCGGCGAGGGCCCGTTGCTCTCGCTCGCGTGCGCGCTCGGCGGCGGCGTCCGCGAGCAGCGCGTGCGATGCCCCCTCCGGCTGCCCTTCGGCCGTCAGAGCGTTCGCCTGCTCCTCGTAGACGCGGGCTCGCTCCTCCGCGGCGGCGGCGCGTTCGAGCGCCGCCCGTCGCGCGGCCCCGGTTCTGGCCTGCAGCGCCCTGGCTCGGTCTTCGTGCGCGGTGGCAAGCTCATCGAGCCGCTGCGCGCGCAGCTCGGAGAGCTGCGCCTCGATCTCCTCGGAGCGGAGCCGGCCGTCGGTCTCCGCGGTCGCGGCCCTGCGCAGCTCTTGCAGCACGGCTCGCCGCTCGGCGGCGATCGCCCGCTCGTCCTCGGCCTGCTCGCGGGAGCGCACCGCCTCGTGCTGCTCGTGGTAGGCCTCCGGGACGGGGGGCATCTCGGGCGCAGCGGGGAGCGGGAGGAGCGCCTCGGCCTCCTCGACGGTGAGTGGCTTGGCGATGTTCTCAAGCGACTGCTGTTCCGCGCGAACGCCGAACAGCAGCTCCGCGATGCCGCCGAGCGCCATCGCGCCCGCACCGATGAAGAACCCGATCGCGATCAGGTCCTTGTGGCCGGTGTGGATCAGCTGGCCGAACAGCTCCGGGCCGACGATGCCCCCGGTGGCGGTGCCGATGGCGAAGAACAGGGCGATCGCCAGCGCACGCGTCTCCATCGGGAAGACCTCGCTGACGGTCAGGTACGCCGAGCTCGCGCCGGCCGACGCGAGGAAGAAGGCGGCCAGGACCAGGCCCATGAACGACCACGTTGTGAGGCCGCCGGTGACCACCAGCACGCCAAGCAGGGTCACGATCGCGGCGGACAGGAGGTAGGTGCTCGAGATCATCGGGACCCGGCCGACGGTGTCGAAGAAGCGCCCGAGCAGCAGTGGCCCGAGGAAGTTGCTGATCGCGAAGATCGTCATGAAGTACGGGACGGAGCCCGAGCCGACGGCGAAGAACTGGTGCAGGATCGTTCCGAGATTGAACGTCACGGCGTTGTAGAGAAACGCCTGCCCGATGAACAGGGCCAGGCCGAGGAATGCGCGGCGTGGGTAGCGTCTGATCGCGACCTTCGCCAGCTCGCGGAACGGGATCGCGTCACGCTGGCGGACGGTGATTGCCTCATCGGGCTCCTGCAGAGGCACGCCGGTCTGCTCGTGCACCTCCGCTTCGATCTGATCGACGATCCGCTCGGCCTCCTGCTCGCGGCCGTGGATGAACAGCCAGCGAGGGCTCTCGGGAAGGTGGCGGCGGACGAGCAGAATCCCGATGCCGATGATCGCTCCCGCCCCGAACGCGACGCGCCAGCCCACGTCCTTGGGGAGCACCGCGGTGTTGAGCAGTATCAGCGCGGCCAGACCACCGATCGCCGATCCCACCCAGAAGCTGCCGTTGATCCCGAGGTCGACGCGCCCACGGTTGCGAGCTGGGATCAGCTCGTCGATCGCCGAGTTGATCGCCGAGTACTCGCCGCCGATTCCCATCCCGGTGAAGAAGCGGCAGGCGAAGAAATACCAGGGCGCAAACGCGAACGCGGTCGCGACGGTGGCTACCAGGTACAGCAACAGCGTGACCATGAAGAGCTTCTTGCGCCCATGGCGATCTGTCAGCTGCCCGAACAGCAGCGCGCCGATGCACGCGCCGGCCACGTAGATCGCGGCGGCGGTGCCGATGTCTGCGGTGGTCATGTGGATGCCGCTGCCCCGCTCGGTGAGCCGCGCCGCGATCGCCCCGACGATCGTCACCTCCAAGCCGTCGAGGATCCACACCGTGCCCAGGCCGATCACGATCCGCCAGTGAAAGCGCGACCACGGCAGCCGGTCGAGGCGAGCTGGGATCCGGGTGCGGATCGTGCGTGGGGAGATGGTGATAGTGCTCGCTGTCGGGGCGGTTGCGTCGGTGCTGGTGGTCATGAGCTGCCGTCCTATCGTTCAGATCGGTGCTGCGCTGCCGCCTCCTCGGCCATCGCTATCGCTTCCGGAGCGACGGAGACACGATGCGCTGGCACTGTCAGCGCGGCTGTGGGGTGGGAGGAGCCAAGCGCTATCCGACGGCGGCGGACGCGGAGCGCTACGCCGCGGCCTTCGATCGCGAGGATCGCGAAGCGGTCGGCCGACGCGCGCCGCTCGGCTTGCTGCCGCTCCGGCTGGCCCGCGCGCTGCGCGGGCGTCGACGCGAGCGCTGATCGGCGGCGCCCGGGGAGACACGCCGGCACCGTCGACAGGAAGGGTGCTCCTGGCGTAATTAGCAGAAGCACTGTCCAAGCAAGCACTGCGCGCTCCTTTCCGGTGGGAGGTGTGACCTCTGGCAGCGGCAATAGGCCGACCCTCATCGGCCCCAAGCGATCACCTGCTCGCACTCGTCAAACGCGACCTAGAGCCGTCGCCGCTGGGTTCGGGCAGGGGTCGCATCTCCGGGTCGTGCGCCCGCAGGATCTCGAGCACCACGTCGACCTGGCCTTCGACCCTGACGTCCGTCAGCGCCACGCTGTCGGTGCGGTGGGCGACGCGTTCGAAGACGAGATCGACGTAGGCGTCACCGACGCGGAGCCGCTCCAGTGCGACGCGGTTGACGTGGCGGGGGAGTGACGGGCGCCTGACCCGCAGCGTTCCGCGGAGAGCGTCGGCGGTGATTCCCAGTCCGGCGATCAGCATCGACGGCAGCGATCCGGCGGCCCATGCCTGCGGACTGCACGCCACGGGATACGGCACGGGGTCCTCGTAGTCGGCACGCGAGAAGCCCGCGAAGAGCTCGGGCAGTCGGTAGTCCTGCAGGACGGAGGCGGCGTCGAGGAGGCCCTCGAGGATCCGCAGGAACGGCTGGTCCAGTCCGTACCTGCGGAGGCCCAAGGCGAACAGCGCGTTGTCGTGCGGCCAGACGGTCCCGGTGTGGTAGCCGACGGGATTGAAGGCGCGCTCCTCGCACCCCAGTGTCCGGACTCCCCAGCCCGAATAGGAGGCATTCGTCATCAGCGCGCGGCAGACGGCGTCAGCGCGGTGGCTCGGGATCGCGCCTGCCCACAGCAGGTGGCCCTGGTTGGAGGCCAGCACCCGGCTCGCGCGCTTCTGGCCGTCCAGCCCGATCGCGTAGTAGCCCAGCTCAGGCAGCCAGAAACGCTCGATCAGCCCTGCCAGCGATGCCGCCTCGTCTTGCAGGCGCTGCGCCCGGTCGGAGTCGCCGTCGAGCTCGAACAGGCGGGCCAGGCCGCGCTTGGCGGCGACCACATATCCCTGGACCTCGACGACCGCTACCGGGGCTTCGAGCGGCGTTCCGTGCTCGTCCGGGATCCCGTCCC
>Ga0335081_10005681_pt1 | contig 19775 bp, 17 predicted proteins | sample Lox_Sample_35_FD_206713 | JGI IMG/M metagenome (GOLD analysis project Ga0335081, IMG submission 206713) | Soil microbial communities from Loxahatchee National Wildlife Refuge, Florida, United States - Lox_Sample_3.5 | ecosystem: Environmental > Terrestrial > Soil > Wetlands | place: USA... | reverse complement strand
AAAAACAAAGATGAGCCCATAGATGAATAGCCAGTCGATTTCGAAATGGAGGGCATAGGAAGCCCTGGAGATATAGGCGCTCAGGAGGTCCCGGGAAGAGATGAAGATCGTTGCACCCAGGATCGGACCGAAGAAGTTGACCAATCCCCCGCCCAGGAGGTTCATCATGACCACGTTTCCGGATTGAGTCCAGTCAAGGACCGTCGCAAAGGCGGAATTGATGAAGAAAGTATAGAGTCCCCCCGCAAGCCCGGCAAACGCCCCCGAGAGGGTGACGGAAGCCCACTTATAAAAATAGACGTTGTAGCCCAGGTATCGTGTGCGGACTTCATTCTCCCGGATCCCCTGGATCACCTTGCCGAAGGGAGAATGGACGATCTTCCAGACGATGATCGTGGCGATCAGGAAAATCGTCCAGCAGACGTAGTAGTAGTTGACGGGGTTGGATAATTTTACCTGGAAGAGGCCCGGAATCCCGATCGGAATCCGGTCAATCTTCGACAATCCTGTCTCTCCGCCGGTCAACTCTTCCCAGCGGAAGGCAATGAAGTAGAAGACCTGACCGAAGGCAATAGTCAGGAGAGAGAAATAGATTCCCCTCTTCTTGGCCACGATGAGACCGACCAAGCCCGCAAAGAGACCACCTCCGACAACGCTAAGGAGCAGAGGGATCCAGAATCCAGGATAGACACGTAAAAAGATGATCCCTGCCGTATAGGCCCCAATTCCGAAGTAGGCTCCATGACCAAAGGAGGTCAGCCCTGTGTAACCCAATAAGATATTGAACCCTACGGCAAAGAGGGACCAGATCATGACCTCTGTCCCTAAGGAGAGAAATTTACCAATGAAAGGGAACTTCGGGAAAAAGAAGAAGAGCGCAAATATCCAAACCATTGGGTGGGTGAGTTTTTTCCACCATTGTTGTTGAGACGGCATCTCAAGCCTCCAGAACGCTCTTTTCCCCCATCAGGCCTCTCTGCCGGAAGATCAGGATAAAGGCCATAATCACATAAGGGATGATGTCCTCGGCCCGGGGAAAGACCATCACGATCATGCTTTTAGACATTCCCACGATGAGCCCTCCAATTACGCTTCCCCAGAAGCTCCCGATCCCGCCTAGGACAACGATGAGGAACGCAGGCATCAGGATATCGGTGCCCATGGCGGGCTTTACGCTGTAAATGGGGGCCGCAATAACGCCAGCGACACCCGCTAAGATGGCACCCAACCCAAAGACATACATACGGAGACGGGGAAGGTTCTTGCCGAGGGCCATGATCATTTCGCTATCATAAGCGCCCGCTTTGATAATCCCGCCGTAGGGCGTTTTTTCCAAGAAAAGCCACGTAGCAAAAATGATCAGGATGGCAAGAACCCCCAGAAAGAGTCGATACTTGGAATAGGTCATAAATCCGAGTTCAATCGATCCGGCGACAAATTCGGGAGCCTTCACCGAGTAACCGACCTTCCCCCAGATAGGGACCATTCGAATCACAGCCTCCAGGGCGGTTGCCATCCCAAAGGTCAGAAGGAGCCCAAAGAGGGGATTGCCCCCGTAGGTTTTCCGAATGGCTGCCCGCTCGAGGATGATGCCGAGGACTCCCACAAGGATTGGGGCAAAGACGAGGCCAACCCAGAAGGGAAGGTTGAAGTACCTCTGAGCGGTAAAGGCAAAATAGGCACCGAAGGCGAAGAGTACGCCATGGGTGAAGTTGATGACCTGCATCACACCCAGGACCAGGGTAAATCCCAGGGCCACCACGGCATAGACAAGTCCATTCACCAACCCGATCATGACAAATGAGGAAAATTCCCCAAGAAACTCTTCCATCGTTCTTCCCTTCCAAGAGAAAGTGGGGATGGGCGTCCTCGTCCCCACCTTCTCTTTCAAATTCAAGCCGGATAGTCTTCTAATTTCACAGGATTTTCTTCTTTGCTCCGAGCCACGTCCTTTCCCGGACACCACTTCAGAAGCTCGAAGAAGTCCGTACGGTCTTTCATATCCTTTTCTTTCTTCGACTTCACCACGTAATAAGCCCAGACAAACTGGTGATCCCAGTCACGGATCAGGATAGGATCATTCTTAAGGGATTCGGCAATTGGGATGGTATAACCCTCAAGGGCTTTGATGACGGGCGTCACCTCTTCTTTGCCAACCCGCTGGATGGCCTTGAGAAGTTCCCTCAGCCCGATATACCCGTTGGCCGTATCCTGGGTAGGAACAGGGATCAAGGCCGCAGGAAACATCTTCTTATAATTGGCTACGAAGGCTTTCACTGTGGGCGTGTCAATCCCGTAGTACCATTCCGTTCCGTGGATCCCAAAATTCTTTTTCGCTCCGGCAGCCCAGACATCTTCATAATCATAAAGGGTGTGGACGATGGTCGTCTTCTTATAAACTCCGAATTCATAGATCTGTTCCATCAAAGCAGCCCGGTCCACTCCGCCAACGGTGATGACGAGTGCTTCGGGTTTCGTGGCGAGAGCTTTTTGAAAAAAAGCACTATAATCGCGCGTTCCAAGCGGGATCTTCGATTCGCCTAAATCGGTCCCTTTATACCGCTCCAGGATTTTTCTTCCCCATCGGGTCCCTGACCATCCCCACTCGTAATCATGCGTAAAGAAGTACCACTTCTTTAGCTTCGCGGTCTCAATAATATAGGGTCCAAGGCATTTCAGGGCCATGGCCATGTCGGGGCAAACACGGAAGACACATCGATGAGCCTTCTCGCCGGTAATCGTATCCGAGTTCTGGTTGGTGGCAATATAGAGAACCCCTGCTCTCTGGGCCACCTCTCCCACCGACACAGCAACGGAACTTGAAACGCCGCCGATCAAGAATTTCACCTTGTCCACCTCAATAAGCCTTCTCGCCTTCCGGGCACCCACCTGGGGATCGGTCTCATCGTCTTCGACGAGCAGTTTGACCGGACGGCCCAAAACATTCTTGATCTCAGCCGTAGCCATCTGCATGCCCATCCGCTCCATCATCCCGTGGTCAGCATAGTTTCCACTGGCAGGGCTTACGACTCCGATATAGAGTGGTTCCGCTGCCACCGCCTTCTTGGCGATGTAGGGAATCCCTGGCCCCAAGAGGGCCGTACCGGCGACTGCACCTTTCAAAAAAGTTCTCCTCGATATCTTCTTGCCTAATTTCTTTTCCATATGATTTCCTCCCTTCCAAAAATAATAAGACGGTTATTGAGTCAGATAAATCCTCACCCCCTTTCAATTTTTAGTGTGCAGTCCAGCCGCCATCAGTTAAAAAGATATGGCCCGTTACGAGATTTGACGCCTCTGAAGCCAAATAGATCACTGCACCCGTGATATCCTCAGGTTTCCCCACTCGACCTAAAGGAATACTTCCCAAGACATATTCTTGAAAGCCCTCCTTCTCAAACATGGGGGGTTTCGCTTAGGGACGGGTGGAAGAAACAATTAGAAAATACTATTAAGCGCATTGACCGTCAAGGAAAAAATTTCCTCGGTAAAATTTAACCCGTCTTGCTGATTTGTGGTTGAAATGTTGCATGATAGGACATAAATGTAAAAACAACATTTCAGGGAGAAGCAAACGGAATATCCCTTTGCCAATTTTCAAAAATGAGTTGATGGGTAGAAATAACGCTTTCACAAGTCATTACTGGTAGCCATGTTCGGCAATCGAGGATTACGAGTTGAAAGAGAGGGATAACGAAAAAATAACCCGCCGGGCCACAGAGATTGTGAATCGATTTGGTAGGCTGAAGGTCTTGGATAACCCGGAACTGTTCATTGAAGTGAAAAAGGTTGAAGATTTTCGGAACCTCCAGAAGGCCCTTCGTGAGACTTTAGGGGCAGAGGTGGATCTCGAAAAAATTGTCAGAAAGTAGTGGTTCAATGCACTGAGTGTCACCCCCGAGAAACCTCATTTGAAAAGCCTCATAATATCGATAAATTATAAATATTGTAATATTTATAAAAATTTTTTCTTGACAAAAGAATTTCTTTTTCATATAAGAGAAACCGTCCCTAACCCATCTAAGGTTTAAAGAATCCTCGATGTTCGAAACCGTTAAGCCTAACAAAGTCTCTGAGCACATCATTGAGCAAATCCGGAAAGCAATCTTTGAAGGCCAATTGAAGCCCGGGGATAAACTTCCTTCTGAGAGGGAGTTGGTCGAGAATTTTAAAGTCAGCAAGACAACCCTTCGCGAGGCGATACGGTCGCTGGAAGTTTTAGGATTTTTAGAGATTCGAAAAGGAGCATCCGGGGGCTCGTTTGTCACTGAAGTAGACATGAAAAAGGCGAGAGACTGTTTCAGCAATTTTCTCCATTTCAAAAACCTTTCGCTAAAAGACCTTTCGGAGGTTCGTCTCCTTTTGGAACCCTACATCGCAGAAAAAGCCGCCCTTGGAATTAATGAGGATGATTTGAAGCGGTTAGAAGAGTTATTGAGAGAGTGTGATTATGTTCTGAAGCATGACATCCCCATTGAATCTCGAAAGAATGAGGTGGAATTTCACAGAATCATTGCGAGTGTCACAGGGAATCCCATCCTCATGTTCATTCTCGATTTTGTCGAAAACCTCCTCATTGATACCAAAGAGATTTTAAGGCCCAGCAAAGAATTTTCCCAAAAGGTTCAAAAGGCTCATAGGCATATCTATAAAGCACTTTTGGAGAGAAATGGAAAAAAGGCACGTGCTGAAATGGTTAAACATGTTCGAGAGGTGGAGCAAGATCTTGTTGCCCTGCAGAAGGAGAGGCGTATCGAAGAGTTAAGTCTCCACGGAGTCAAGCGGGGAAAAGAGAGCTTTATCTTTTAGTTTTCAAAATCTGAAATCCCCTCGATTCTTTCCTTTTTTTCTTATTTTCATTCTAAGGAGGTGATGTGTAGACTGAGGATATTTTTTATTTCAAACGGTATCAGAGGGGAGAAAGTTGGCGTGTCTGCCAGGAAAGGGTGCGGTAACAGAAATCTTTCACTTTTAGTGATCCGCGGAAAGGAGAGATGAGATGAAAAAGAAATTGATAAAGAAGGTTTCAAGAAGGGACTTTCTAAAAGTGGTTGGAGCAACCGGGGCAGCGATGACTTTAGAGCAGTTTCTTAAAGCACCTTATGTTGGTGCTGCAGGTAAGCCGCCCATCTTGCTCGGAAATATCGAACCCCTCAGCGGTCCCTATGCCGATTCTGGAAGGGATGAGTTCCAAGGGGCAAAACTCGCTAACGATGAATATAACCAGAAGGGTGGGGTTCTCGGAAGGGAGATCAAGATGATCTCTGAAGATGCCCCCTCGAACCCCGGGATTGGAGTTCAAAAAGCCAAGAAGCTGGTGGAGAGGGACAAGGTTGACTTCCTGACAGGTACACTTACGAGTAGCGTCACGATTGCTGTGGCCGATTACGCTTGGAGTCAAAGAAAGCTCTTCGTAGCCTTTGGCAGTCACTCAGACGACACTACCATGTCCAAATCCCACAGAACTACATTCCGAACCACCATCCAGAACTGGGCCCTCTCGACCGCCTGCGCGAGCTGGATTGCGAAAAACTGGAATGTGAGGAAAGTTTATAACATCACCGCGGATTATACATGGGGACATACTGCTCGTGAATCGATGAACCGCGTCATCGTTAAAAAATTTGGAGGAGTAGAGTTAGGGAATGACTTCACTCCCCTGGGAACGACAGACTTTAGCGCACAGTTGTTAAAAGCGAGGGGACTCAAACCGGACTGTCTGATTGTTAACTGTTACGGGGCTGATCAAATAAACTGTGTCAAACAATTTAAAGAATTCGGTTTGGAGAAGGAGATGAAGCTGGCAGGTCCATTGAGTGGCACGCCGATGATGAAAGGGATCGGAACAGCTGCTGCTGGGGCGTGGGGCTTATCCTGGCATGGAACGATTGATACTCCGGGTTCGAAGAAGCTATATGCTGCCCTGATGAAGGCCTATCAAACCTATAAAGAATGGAGGCCTTCTTATAGGCATTATCTCGGTTATATCTCCCATACTCAGCTTTTCGAAGCAATCAAAAGGGCGAAGACAACAGATATAATCCCCGTGGTTCAAACGCTCGAGGATTACAGGTTTGATGGCCTCAAGTGGAACCGAAGCTATTGGCGGGCCTTTGACCACCAGAATGTTCAGGATGTGCTTGTCGGCTTAGCCAAGAGAGATGAAAACTGGAAGAGCGAAGATGACTATTTTCAGATCCTCGGCCATATGAAGGGGGACGACGCTTTTCCAAATTACGAGGAGTGGAAAACTAATGGTGGAAGAGAACTTGAGCCATACGATATGTTAAAAAAAGCGTGATGTTTTGGAAGGGATCTGTTCTTTCGATGATGGAACAGGTCCCTTTTTTTCGTGGAGATCCGTTATGCACTTAAACCTGACATTTCCCGTCATCATCACGCAATTAGTAAACGGTTTTGCATTAGGAATGCTCTTTACATTAATGGCTGTGGGTCTGACCATTATTCTGGGGTTGATGAGGGTAATTAACTTCGCCCACGGGGTTCTTTATGCTCTTGGGGCTTACACATTGATCACGTTGCAAAAGATCTTCGGTTTCTGGCCTATATTGGCAATCGCTCCTGCTTGTGTCGGAATTCTTGGCCTTGCGATCGAGGCCTCAATGATCCGTCCTCTTTATAAAAGGGATCCCCTCTATACCCTTCTCCTGACCTTTGGATTAGCCTTGGTGATCGAAGATGTGATTAGATTGATCTGGGGAGACGTTCCTTATCCTATGGCTGCACCGCAGGTTCTGTCAGGTGTGGTTAACATAGGCGTTGCCTACTTTTCCAAGTACCGTATCTTTGTTATCCTTTTCACCACTGTTGTCCTTTTTGGAGTCTGGTTGTTGCTGGAAAAAACCCAATTGGGAAAGACTATCCTCGCAGGGACCTTCGATCGTGAAATGGTCGTGATCCTTGGGATCAAGATCGATCTTTTATTCACTCTCGTCTTTGGGATTGGAGCGGGCCTTGCAGCCGTCGCAGGCGTGCTGGCTTCACCTATTCGGGGCATTTTCCCACCTATGGGAATAGATATCATTATGCCGTCCTTTGTGGTGGTGATCATAGGAGGGATGGGGAGTTTTTGGGGAGCCGTGATCGGAGGACTTTTGGTGGGAATCGTCAAGAGCTTCACCGTTGAAATTTATTCTCCTATGGCAGATGTTATTGTCTATTTTTTATTGGCCATTGTCCTTCTGATCAGGCCAAGAGGGATTAGTGGGATTGAGGGTCTACTCGAATGAGCGCTCCGAGAGTATGGTTTGAAACGATTAAGACCAACGCCTATTTTCAACTGACGATCCTTTCTATCATCGTACTGTTATGGCCCTACATCATCCCCTTCATCGGGGGATATGATGGTCTTGCCATTGAGATGGTGATCTTTGCCATCTTCGCCATGGGCTTCAATATCCTGCTTGGGTATACCGGGATTCTCTCCTTTGGCCATGCCGCCTTCTTCGGCCTGGCGGGCTACTCCATGGGCCTCATTCTCATCCATCTGAAGATCCCTATCTTATTGGGAATGCTCTTTGGGATCGCCCTCGCAACGGTGACCGCCATCCTGATCGGGTTTTTGATCATTCGAAAAACAGGGATCTACTTCGCCATGCTCACCATCGCCTTTGGCCAGATGTTCTTCTTCATCGCTTCCCGCTGGAAGGACTTTACAGGCGGTGAGGACGGCCTGACGGGGATCCCCAGGAATGTGATCGGAATTCCGGGACTGTTTTCGATTTCGATTTTTGAGTCCCGACGTTTCTACTATTTCATTGCTGTCGTTTTTATCATTGCGGCAATTGTTAAATACAAGCTAATCCACTCACATTTTGGTCAGGTCCTGAAGACGATCCGGGAGAATGAGACCCGGGCCCAGATGGTTGGTTACAATGTCCAAAGATATAAGCTCCTCTCCTTTATTATTTCGTCGATATACGCTGCGGTGGCCGGGACTCTTTACGGGCTCTTCCTTAACTATATGTTTCCCCAAACCCTGGACTGGATTCGGTCCGGGGACGTTGTCATCATGACGCTGGTAGGAGGGATGGGAACATTTTTTGGTCCGATCATCGGGGCAGGAGTGATCGTTGCCCTTCGGGTGCTAATCAGTATCTATGCGAAGATTAAGGGAATGGTCTATTGGCAGTTCTTTATGGGGATCATCTTTCTTGCCTTCGTTCTCTTTTTCCCCAAAGGAATCTGGGGTTTTTTTCAAAAAAGGGAATGATTCGCTTCCAAGGAGAGTGGCGTGGAAGTACTTGAAACTAAAGAATTATGTAAAAATTTCGGTTCCTTGGAAGCAGTCCATCGCGTGGGCTTCAAATTAGAGAAAGGGGAATTGAGGTCAATCATCGGGCCCAATGGTGCGGGGAAGACCACTTTTTTCAATGTCCTAACGGGCATGCTTGCCCCAAGCAGCGGGGATATTCTCTTCAAAGGCGAGAGCATCGCTGGCCTTCCTCCCCATCAGGTCGCAAAGAAGGGAATCGGTCGGTCCTTCCAGATTACCAGCATCTTTCCACAATTAACGGTTTATGAGAATATTCTCATCCCTTCAATGCTTTATTACTCTAAGAATGGGGCCGTCAATAGAACATGGGAGATTTTAGAGGACGTAGACCTGAAGGATAAGGCCAATGTGATTGCAGCAAACCTCTCCCATGGAGACCAAAGACATCTGGATATTGGAATTGCCTTGACGACTAAACCCGAACTCCTGCTTCTCGATGAGCCCACCTCAGGGATGCCGCCTGAAGAGAGTATTCGCACAGTCAAATTGATTCAAAGATTGAAATCAGAAAGAGGATATACCATCATCCTCATCGAACATAAAATGGATATCGTCCTTTCCGTCTCCGATCGGATCACTGTGCTTTCCCTGGGTGAGAAGATCGCCGAGGGGACACCAAGTGAGATTCAGGCCAGTGATGAGGTTCAGAAGGCTTACCTCGGGGGTCTGGATAAGGAATATAAGATGGGGAACAATCGGCAGAAGAAGCTGGCGGGAAATGGGCAGGAAATCTTAAAACTGGAGAAGGTCAATAGCTTCTATGGCGAGAGCCATGTCCTTCGGGATGTTTCCATGAAGGTGGGAGAAGGAGAGATCGTCGCTCTTCTCGGACGCAATGGGGCGGGAAAGACGACCACTTTGAGGACCATTTTGGGTCTCACGCCTGCTCGGAGCGGTTCCATCCACTTTGGGAAGGATAGGATTGAAGGACTCCCTCCGGAGACTGTAGCCAACAAGGGGATTAGCCTTGTCCCTGCAGGGAGAAGGATATTTGCCAACTTAGATTTAATGGAGAACCTCGAGCTTCCCTTTTTTATGAAAGGGATTGATTCGAAACAAAAGCGGAGTCAGATTGAACAGATCTTCAATTACTTTCCAGGACTCGTAGAGAGAAAGGCACATAAGGGAAATCGTTTGAGCGGTGGCGAGCAGCAGATGCTGGCCATTGGTCGGGCTTTGATGGGTAATGTCAAATTTATGATGCTGGACGAACCTTCCCAGGGGTTGGCTCCCATGATTGTGAAACATCTGGCAGAGATTGTTCAAGAAATCAATAAAGAAGGGGTGACGATCTTGCTCGTTGAGCAGAATGCCCTGATGGCCTTGGAGCTGGCGGATCGGGTCTACGTGATGGATAAGGGCGAGATCGTCTATGAAGGAAGACCTGAAGACCTATGGGCTAATCGAAAGTTAAGTCAGGCACTTTTGGGTGTATAAAGTTTAAAGACCCGATGCCAAACACCAAAATTCAAGTGCCAATTGAAACTTGAACGCCAAATTTGAAAACTCAAATCTCAAAATGATCTTGCATTTTGCCTTTGCGATTGAAATTTAACATTGCCTTTACTTTGAAAGAGGGAGGTGGAAAATGATGCAAACTTTTCAATTTAAAGCGCCTTCGGTGATTGTGAACGGGCCTGGCGCTGCCAAAGAGGTGGGATCCTTTGCTAAAGGGCTGGGTAAGAAGGCCTTAATCGTTACGGATAATCTCTTAGAGAAAATCGGCCTTCTCAACGAAATCAAAAAGGCTCTAGAGGTCGCGGGAATTCCTTTCACTACTTACGACAAGGTCGTGACCGAGCCTACCATGGATTATACTGGAGAGGGATTGAAAATCTATCGGGAGGTGAAAGCCGATTTTCTAATCGCTGTGGGAGGAGGTAGCCCCATCGATACGGCGAAAGGTATTTCAGCATTGGCGACGAACCCTGGGAAGATGAGCGATTTTGAAGGAGCTAATAAGATTCCAAACCCGGGGGCTCCTCTTATTGCCATTCCGACCACTGCGGGAACGGGGAGCGAAGTTACCCAGTTTACGATCATCACTGACACAACAAGGGATGTGAAGATGTTGATCGCCAGCCCAAACGTCATGCCACGGGTAGCCCTCGTTGATCCGATGATGACCCTTCTGATGCCTCAGGGAATTACTGCCGCGACGGGATTAGATGCTCTGACCCACTCTATCGAGGCCTATGTTTCAGTGAAAGCCCAGCCGATTACTGATGCTCTGGCTCTCCATGCGATTCGATTGATTTCGGGAAATCTACGACAGGCATGGTGCAACGGGAACAACATCGAGGCAAGAACAAACATGATGACCGGTGCCCTGGAAGCAGGACTGGCCTTTTCCAATGCTTCGGTGGCATTGGTTCATGGCATGGCTCGACCCATCGGAGCCTACTTTCATGTTTCCCATGGGATCTCCAATGCTGCCCTCCTTCCCACGGTCATCGAATTCAGCATCCCGGGGAATCCCAAACGGTATGTGGATATTGCAGAAGCGATGGGAGAGGTCACGGAGAGACTCTCAATCATTGACGGGGCTTATTTAGCGGCCAAAGCAGTGAAGCGGTTGAATGACGATTTGAAAATTCCTACCCTGAGAGGGTTGGGGGTGGATGAAAAGAAGTTTCATTCTATTGTAAGCCAGATGGCTGCTGATGCCATTGCCAGCGGAAGCCCGGGGAACAACCCCAGAAAAGCAACGACCGAAGAGATTGTGGAACTTTATCGAAAAGCCTTTTAATAGATCCCCGCCCTCGCCCTGTCCCTGGAGGGGAACGGAAAGGTGGGGGGACTAAAAGATTGGAGAAGGAGGTTAAACAAAAAGATGAAAAGGGTTAAAAATTACATCAATGGAGAATGGGTTGGTTCGGGCACGAAAGAATATGGGGATGTATGGTGCCCTGCTACAGGAGAGAAGATCGGAGAGGTCCCCTTTTCGACAGCAGAAGATATTGATAAAGCTGTCCAAGCCGCCAAGAAAGCCTACTGGGAGTGGAGATGTACACCCCCCTTGACCCGTGCCAGATACTTTTTCAAACTTAAGGATCTCTTCGAAAATGCATTCGAAGATATCTCCAGAACCCTGGTGACTGAAGAAGGCAAGACGCTCGATGAATCACGGGGCGAGGTGCGGCGAATGATTGAGAATGTGGAGCATTGCACAGGGGTCACCACCATGATGACAGGCTATAATTTGGAGGATATTGCTCAGGGCATTGACTGTACAGCGGAACGTCAGCCCATTGGAGTCTTCGGGGCCATTGCACCTTTCAATTTTCCAGCCATGGTAGCTTGGTGGTTCATGCCCTATGCCGTTGTGTGTGGGAATACCTATGTTGTAAAGCCCTCGGAGCAGGTGCCCATGACGCAGACCCGGATCTTTGAAGTCATGGATGAATGTGGTTTTCCCGAGGGGGTCGTTAACATGGTCCATGGAGCAAAGGATGCCGTGAACGGAATGCTCTATCATCCTGATATTAAGGGGATCTCTTTTGTCGGCCAAAGCACCACGGCCCGTTACGTTTACAAGGCTTGTGGGGAAACGGGGAAGCGCGTCCAGGCTTTGGGTGGGGCGAAGAACTTTGTATTAATCATGCCCGATGCAGAATTAAACAGGTCCATGCCCTCCCTGATTACCTCTTTCTATGGGTGCGCTGGGGAGCGATGCCTCTCTGGGTCAGTGCTGGTTGCCGTCGGAGATGTTTATAGAGAACTGAAAGAAAAGTTTGTTGCGGCGGCCAAGGCCCTTAAGGTTGGTAATGGTCTTGAAGAAGGGGTGCAGATGGGCCCTGTGGTTTCCAAGAAGCATAAGGAAAAGGTTCTGGGATATATTGAGAAAGGGCTCAAAGAAGGGGCGAAGCTGGCATTGGATGGAAGGAATATTAAAGTCGATGGTTACCCAAATGGTTTTTACATTGGTCCAACCGTCTTCGATGAGGTGCACCCAGATATGACCATCGCAAAGGAAGAGATATTTGGACCGGTCGTCTCTCTCATTCATGTCAAGAATCTTGACGAGGGTCTGAAACTGATTGAGAATAGCGAATATGGGAACGCTGCATGTCTTTATACTACGAATGGAAAAACGGCTCGGGAATTCAAGTATCGCGCCGTGGCAAGCATGATGGGGATCAACCTTGGTATTGCTGCGCCTATGTCCTTCTTCCCCTTTGGCGGGGCAAAGGGCTCGTTCTTTGGTGATATCAAAGGCCATGGAAGAGAAGTCTTTCAGTTCTTTACAGATACAAAAGTTGTCATTCAGCGGTGGACATAATATTCGAAGGTCCCTAAAGGAGAATCAGCAATGGCCCTGACCACATTCGGAGCGATTATGGGGTTTGCCGCAGAAATCACGGGACAAACCGCAGAAATCTATAAGACCCTGGGACAAAAAGCCAAAGACCTTGGCTTGAGAGAGGTGCTGCAGTCTTTATCCGTAGAGGGAGGGAAAAATCATTCCCTCATGGAAAAGACACGACGGGAGAACGTAACCGAGATGATCCTGGAACCCATCACCGGACTTCACCAGGAAGGTTACGAGATCGATCTCAAGGTTACCGACCAGATGGGGGATGCCGATCTATTGAAGGCGGCTTTGGCCTTTGAGGAGAGAGAGAAGAAATTCTTCAATGATGTCTCCTCTAAAATCCCGCTTCCGGAAGTCGCCAGGATTTTCCGAAAAATGGCTCAGAAGAAACAGGAAAATTTGGAGAAACTCCAGAACCTGGCCTTGAATCAGGCGTTAAAGAAAAGATCTTAAGCTTTTACGAGAACCGGTCTTAAAAATTTGCAAGAAAGGGGAACCGCAATGGCATTAAAAAAGAAAATGCCCCATCCAGAGCATGAAGGCCATTTATGTTTTTTAGAGAACATCGGCTATCTGAAGTCACCCGAACTTCTGGAGATGGGAGTAAATCGAAAAGAAGAATTTAAGAGGCTTGTAAGAAAGCCAAAATTCTTCTGTCAGAAATGTGGTCGTGCTGCAGCAAACCAAAAAAGTCTCTGCGAACCAGAAAAATTATGATTTGATGCAGGAATATATTTTGTAGAAGATGTCTCTTCTCTCATCCCGCCTTTCCTGCTTAAGCGGGACAGGCGGGCTTTCTCGAGCACTTTCGTGAAAATCTGAGACCTATCGAATCTGTAAGAGGGGACTCTCATGGGTAGGAAAGAGAGAACTACCAAGGAGATCTTGCAGGCAGAGTTGGCAGGTAAGAAGCGTACACCGCTTTATCATCCTGATGTTCTCGAAAAACTTCGCCAGGAGTTTGAGCGGTGGAGGAATGCGACAGTTCGCAAGGAAGATCGGGAGAATTGGCGTGCCATTCCTTGTACCATTTTAGGTTCCGATATTCAAAGGGAGATGCTCTATACGCCACTGAGTAATCCTGACTTTGACTATATGCAAGATTTGGGTCATTCCGGCCAAGAACCCTTTACAAGGGGAATCCACGCCAATATGTATCGTGGCAAAGAATTCACCATGCGTCAGCTCACTGGTTTTGGGGGACCTGAAGAGACGAACCAGAGAATGAAATTTATGTTGGCCCACGGTGCTACGGGGATCAACGCCCTTTTTGACCTTCCAACGATTCAAATGTATGACTCCGATGATCCTCTTTCGAAAGGACAGGTTGGCATGTCGGGAGTTGCGATTGATTCGGTGGAAGACATGGAACTCCTGTTCCGAGATATCCCTCTCGATAAAGTGACCGTTTCATTGGTGACTCATTATCCGTCGAATACGGCAATTTTATTCCCAATGTATTTGGCACTCGCCGAGCGAAGAGGCGTTCCTTGGAACAAATTACGTGGTAGCGTGCAGAATGATATCACATTGGAAGAAGTGGTCCGTAGCGGCCCTGAATATATTCCGCCGAAAGACTGCTTCAGGATACAATGTGACAATATAGAGTTCATCAGGCAGAATGTGCCTCTATGGAACTTTGTCACCTATAACGGCTACAATTTACGAGAGTTCGGAACCTCTGGTGTGACGGAGATGGCCGTCGCTTTGGCCAATGCGATCGGAACCGTTGAAGAGATGCTCAGCAGGGGGCATGCTGTCGATTGGATTGGCGAGAGGTTGGCATTTTTCTGGTCTCCTGCGAACGACTTTTTCGAAGAGGTCGCCAGAATAAGGGCGGTGAGAAGACTTTGGTATAAGATAATAAAATATAGGTTCCATGCTGGAAGTCCCAGGTCGATGTGGATGAGATGCCATGTGCAGACATCGGGTGTTTCCCTCATGAGGGAGGAGCCTCTGAACAACATTATCCGGGCAGCTTATCATGCCTTAGCCAGTGTCTTGGGTGGTGTTCAATCTTTACATGTGGATTCTTATGATGAGGCTTATTCTGTGCCCACTGAGGAAGCGGCATTACTATCGTTAAGAACACAACAGATTATTCAGGCAGAGACAGGCGTTACAGAGGTGGTTGACCCCCTGGGTGGTTCTTTCTATGTAGAAGCCCTGACCAATGAGATTGAAACGAGAATTCTTAACGAGGTCGATGAGATTGAGAAGATGGGGGGTTATATAACAGCAATCGATAAAGGCTGGTTACACAAAAAGATTGCTGAATACTTCTATGATGAAAGGAATAGGATTGAGAAAGGACTTATAAAAATCGTTGGTTATAATATCTATAAAGCTCCCGTTGAACTGCCCCCGATCAATGTCTTTCAATATCCAGAGGGAGTAGAAGAGAGGCAGAAGGCGAGATTGGCGAGGTTAAGAAAGCAAAGGGATAATGAGAAGGTGGACGCTGCGCTCACCGCCCTTGAAGATGCTTGCAAAAAAGGAGAAAACGTCGTGGCTTACTCCTTACAGTGTGCAAGGGCACGCTGTACTGAGGGTGAGATATTTAAGGTTTTTAAGAAGGCCTTTGGTCTGTGGAAACCGCCTGTACTTTGGTAAAGGCACCCCCCCTCACCCTTAAAGGGTGAGGGTAAGAGAAGGTCCTATAGAAGATGGCAGGGAAGATAAAAGTACTCTTATCAAAGCTTGGTTTAGATGTTCATAACAGGGGTTTGATCATCGTTGCAAGAGAATTGAGAGATGCGGGGATGGAGGTCATTTACATAGGGAATTCATTTCCCAAGGAGATCATTCACACTGCCATCCAGGAAGATGTGGATGTGGTTGGCGTAAGTTCCCTGGGAGGTGCGCATCTCACGCTGGGTAATGACCTGATTGAGGATGCAAAAAAAGAGGGGGTAAAACACCACATGGCCTTTATTATTGGAGGTGTTTTCCCTCCCGAGGATGCTGGAAAATTGAAAGAGACCGGTTTCGATGAGACCTTTATCCCCGGAGCGACCAGGGAAGAGATCGTGTCCTCCATACGCAAGATTGTATCTCAAAAAGTTTCCAGATCGCTTTGAATTCTTTTAGCACTCCATTATGAAGTACTCTTTACTTTAAACAATGAAATAGTCTTTAGGTTAGGGGTTAGGAAGCCCGTTTGGTTTAGGATCAAATGGTAATGGCTGAAGATTTATAACCAATGACATAACCCTCCAAATAGGCCTGCATCTTTACCTTAACCCCAAGTACAACTACGCAGTCTTTCGTGGAAAAAGAGAGGAAGGTGCTTTATGCTAAAACAGTGGCCGCCCCAATATGATCGCTCTTATCTTCCCTCCGCAAATTCCAAATTTTGGTTTAAGGATTTGGAAACGATGGACCCGGAGGAAAGGGAGCAGATAGTTATTCTGCCAAAGCTTCATGCACAATTGAAGTACGCCTATGGAAGGTCTCCTCTTTACAAGAAAAAATGGGATAGGGTCGGAGTTAAGCCTGAAGACATTCAATCCTTGGCGGATTTTGAGCACATTCCTTTTTTAACCAAGGAGGAAATTCGTCAAGATCAGAAGGAAAATCCCCCCTTCGGGAGCAACTTATGTGTTTCCCTGAATGATTTGGCAAGGGTGCATGGAACATCAGGGACCACGGGCAAACCAACGGCTTTCGGCATCAGCAAGGGAGATATGGAATGTATAGCTGAAGCCCATGCCAGGACCATGTGGGGCTTTGGGATGCGTCAGAAGGATATCGTTTTCATCGGTTCTTTTTTCAGCCTCTACTGGGGAAGCTGGGGAGCATTAGTGGGAGTGGAACGTCTCGGGGCTGTTGCATTTCCTTTTGGTGCCGGCGTTCCAGGGCAGACTGATCGCGCAATCGAGTGGATGAAAGAAGTCAAACCTTCAGCTTTTTATGGCACGCCTTCTTATAGCCTCTATATAGCCGAAAGGGCTAAAGAGAAGGGAGTGGACCCGGCCAAAGATCTTAATTTTCGCATCCTTTTCTTCTCGGGTGAACCAGGAGCAGGAGTCCCTTCCACCAAAAAACGAATCGAGGAAACGTATGGCGGAATCTGTATTGATGCAGGCTCAACAGCTGAAATGACCCCGTGGATGTCTAATTGCGAGTGTGAATATAGGAAAGGGATGCATCTGTGGCAGGACATTGTCTATGCAGAGTTGGTGGATCCTGTCACCAAGAAGAGGGTGCCCTATGGAAAGGAAGGGGTGATTGTTTATACCCATTTAGAGCGAAACTCACAGCCTATGATCCGTTTCTGGGCGGGGGATATCTCGATGTGGGTTAATGATCCGTGCCCTTGTGGCCGAACCTACCCCCGACTGCCCAGAGGCATCTATGGCAGGGCAGATGACATGTTTGTGGTGAGAGGGGAGAATGTCTATCCGAGCGCAATAGAAGATGTGATCAGAGGAAGCAAGGGATTCGGCGATGAATATCGAATTATTATTACCAGGGAAAAAACGATGGACGAGCTCATTGTTCAAGCGGAATACGCTAAAGGAGTCGATACCGGAATCGTTCCTCAGTTAAAGGGGAAGCTGGAGGCGGCATTAAGGGCACGGGGGCTTCGTGCAGTGGTTCAGATCGTAGAACCTGACCAGTTGGAGAGAACGGAATTTAAGGGGAAAAGAGTGATTGACAAACGTAGCTTATATGATGAAATGACAAAACACACCTCTTAGTCCATCCGGTTGTGAGGAAATATTGAGACATATTCGATGGAAAAGGATTGCCTTGCCGCACACAAAGAAAGGCGTATTGAAAAACAAGGATTTGACCGAATCGGGAGAGAGAGGGAATCCATTTCCATTTTCTCAATGAGGGGATGAATTTTTGAGAAGAAAGGAGGGAGGCAGGCGTTAGACAGTAGGTGGGGTTGGTTTTATCAAGAAAAAGCTTCTAATCAATTCATTGTATCTGTTCAGAAAGGAGGATGTTATGCATAAGACTTTTGTAGTTGCAATGGCTGTTTTGTTTTTGGCCCTCATGGCAATTCCATCATTTGCCCAGGATACGCTCAAGATTGGTGCACCTCAACCGATGACAGGTCCTGATGCACCCTTCGGGAGCAAGTTCCAAAAAGCCTATGGCATGGCTCTGGAGGAGATCAATGCGAAAGGGGGCGTCAAAGGAAAGAAGCTTGAAGTCATCATTGAGGACCATCAGGCCAAAAATCCTCTAGCTGCCACAGTTACTGAAAAACTGATTACCCAGTATAAAGTTTTGGCTCTTACCGGAGGGCGAGCATCGGGTCAGGCTGTTGAAATCGCTTCCGTGGCACAACGACTTAAGACCCCTTATGTTGTGGATCACCCTTCTGCAGACATCATCACCTCTAAAGGCTTCGAATGGGTGTTTCGCAATAACCCGACCGGATCGATCTATCCTCAGGCGTTCAATAAATTCATCAGCGAAGTACCAGGAGCGATGCCCAAATCTGCTTCGGTCGTATACGACAATACCGTGTTTGGAAAAACGATCGCCAACTCAGCAATGGTTTTTCTTAAATCAAAGAAGGTGCCAATTCTTAATGACGAAGCCTATCCTGTTAATACGCTCGATTTCAAACCCTTGATGACGAAGATCAAGGCGCAGAATCCAGATTTTCTTCTCATGGTGGCGGTCTCCACGACGGATGCCATCCTGCTAACTCGTCAGGCCAAGGAAATGGGAGTGGCACCTCGCGCTTTCGTAGGATTCGGTGGTGGATTTGGAGTGGCTGACATAGCCACTGAGTTGGGGCCATTAAGTGAGTATCTTTTTTCTTCGGCTGCCTGGTCAGGGAACCCTAACGATCCAGCAACCAAAGCATTCTACAAGAAGTTTTATGAAAAATATAATATCTATCCGAAAGAACATGAAGTTGAGGGATATTCGATCATCTATATTATCGCCGATGCTTTTAAGCGCGCAAAGCTGACAGGGAAGCTCGAAGAAGATCGCGATGCCGTTCGTCGAGCTTTACTAAAAACCAACATGACGACTGTTTTCGGCAAGGTGAAGTTTGGGAATTGGAAAGGTCCATTAGGAGATCAGTATACAAACCAGAATATCTATTCACCCGAACATTCAGTTCTTGCCCAATGGCGAGGCGGCAAACTTCTCAATGTCTATCCAAAGGCGGTTGCAGAGATAGCCGTTGTTTTCCCTGACCCCTCAGTGAAACGTTAATCTCAACTGGTCGCGCACGCCCTCTTAATAGAGGGCGTGCGCAAGATATTGTCGAGGGTTATGGAGACCTTTGTTCAAAGCATCGTAAGCGGCATACTCACAGGATCGCTCTATGCGATGATCGGCGTTGGGCTGACAGTGATCTTTGGTGTGATGCGCATTATCAATATGGCCCATGGCGATATGGTCATGCTCGGGATGTACGGATCCTTCGCGGCTCTTACATCCTTGAAAATCGACCCATTTTTATCCATTATCGTTTGGATTCCTATTGCCTTTCTTATGGGTGTTTTCATATACCGATTTTTGCTCAAGAATATTGTGCCCGCTGGGGAATTGAACACGCTGCTTTACACGGCGGGGTTATCGCTCTTCATTGCCAACCTTGTACTTCTCACCGTAACTGGCGACTACCGAACCATTAAATTAAAATATGCAATCATGCCTTTGCGTCCCTTTGGAATTGCTGTTCCCATTCCACTCGCCATTGCTTTTGGAATGGCAATATTGATCACAATTGCTCTTTATTGGTTCCTCGTCCGTACGGATACCGGCCGTGCCATCAGGGCAACGAGTCAGGAACCCGAAGCCGCGGCACTGATGGGCGTAAATGTGGATCGCATGGCAATCATCACCTTTGCTCTCGGGACAGCACTGGCTTGCGGCGCGGGCGTTCTGCTGGCGCCCTCTTTATATCTCTATCCCACGGTCGGGGAAATTCTGGTTGCCAAATGTTTTGTGATTGTGGTTCTAGGTGGCCTGGGCTCTGTGCCTGGAGCGATTGCAGGAGGCTTGTTATTGGGGGTAGCCGAATCACTGGGTGCCGTCTATGTTTCAGTAGCATACAAGGACGCCATTGGACTCGTGATGTTCTTACTGGTCTTGCTCTTTAGGCCTTCCGGACTGTTTGGAGTTGGTAAATCATGAAAAAGATTGTTATCGCTCTTGCCATACTCCTCCTCTTCACGGCAC
>Ga0335081_10005680_pt1 | contig 19775 bp, 16 predicted proteins | sample Lox_Sample_35_FD_206713 | JGI IMG/M metagenome (GOLD analysis project Ga0335081, IMG submission 206713) | Soil microbial communities from Loxahatchee National Wildlife Refuge, Florida, United States - Lox_Sample_3.5 | ecosystem: Environmental > Terrestrial > Soil > Wetlands | place: USA... | reverse complement strand
CGCCCCAGCTCCCAGATGTGGTTCGGCCAGATGTCGTAGCGGACCATCACCGCCGCGTCCGGACGGACCAGGTCCAGGAAGCGCCTGGCGTTCTTCCGCGTGTCGAACGGGAGATACGTGATCACGTCCGCCAGGGGGTACTTCCGCGAGTGCTCGTAGCCCGAGGGGGAAAAAAACGAGACCACGACCAGCGTGCCCGGGCGGCGTCTCTTCAGCTCCGCGATGATTGGCTTTGCCTGCTCAAACTCCCCCATCGAGGAGGAGTGGAACCAGACGCGCGGGCCCGGCGGCAACGCGGCCACGCGGCGCTCGAGCAACGCGAAGAGCGTCACGCGGCCCCGTATCCCCCTGCGGGTCTTGGCGTTGACGAGCGCGATCGACTTGAGCGCCGCCCAGAACAGGGGGATGACTGCAAAGCTGTACGCCCATTCCCAGGGGCGGCTCATGCGCTCATCCGTTCTTCGGCCACCCGTGCGACTGCCTCCGCGCTGATCTCGGTCATGCACCGGAAGTGTCCCTCCGGGCACCGGGGAAGGCCGATGTGCGTGCAGGGCCTGCAGGCGACCCCGGGACGCTCCACCACCGCGGACTGTTCCCCGCGCGGGAAGAACCCGAATTGCCTGACCGTGGGACCGAAGACGGCCACCAGCGGAACCCCCCGCGAGGCGGCGATGTGCATGAGCCCGGTGTCGTTGGCGACGACCAGCGCGCAGCGGTCCATCGCCGCGGCCGTCTGGAGAAGCGAGAGGCGTCCGGCCAGGTTGATCGTCAGCGCTCCCGGCAGGGCCGAGCGGATGCCCGCGCCGATTGCCGCGCATTTCTGATTCTCCTCCGCCCCGCCGAAGAGGAGCACGGGACGCGCATGGCGGGCGGCGAGCGTTGCCGCGACGGCGGCGAAGCGCTCCTCGGGCCACATCTTGTTCCCGTGCCGGGCGCCGGGACAGAGGCCGATGGCGCGCTCGCCGGGGGTGAGGCCTCCCTCCCGGAGCAGCGCCTCCGCGTGCGCTCTGTCTGAGGGATCGAAGAACAGCTCCGGGGGCCCGCCGTCGTCGGTCACCCCCCAGCGGCGGACGGTTTCCAGGTAGCGCGCCGGGACGTCGGGCGCCCCCCCCGACCGGCCGTACACGTCGATCTTGAACGCCACCAGAAGCGCCCGTGCGATCTTCCGCTTGTTGATGCGCGTGACCGCCGCCGCGCCGGAGGCGAGGAAGCGGCTCCGGATGCTGTCGTGGATGTCGATGATGAGGTCGTAGCCGGATGCGGCGATCAGGCGGCGGAGCCGGTGAAGGTCTCCGGGCGTGCCGCCGGAGGGAAACGGCACGATGTGCGCGACATGGGGATTGTACCGCACGAGATCGGCGTACTCCTCCTTGACGAGAAAGTCGATCTGGCATTCCGGGTAGCGCCCGTGCAGTGCGCGCACGAGCGGCGAGGAGAGGACGATGTCGCCGACGGAACTTAAGCGGATGACCAGCGTTTTATGTAGTACGCCCTGCATGTCGGCCGTGTGCAATGGTACCAACTTTCGGGTCCAATTGCAAAGCTTGAATGTCAGGCGGGGAGCGCATACATTGACGGAAGACAACCGTAGGTGATGACATGAATCGACCGGCGACACTCGGCGAGCTGCGCGCGAGCGGCTACCGGGTCCTCCCGCTCAAGGACGAGATGCGCGCGAATCTCATCCGGAAGATGCGCGCGAAGGAGGAGCTCTTCCCGGGCATCATCGGGTACGACCAGACCGTGGTTCCCGCGCTGGTCAACGCCATCCTGGCGAAGCACGATATCATCCTGCTCGGCCTCCGAGGCCAGGCGAAATCCCGCATCGTGCGGCAGCTCGTCACGCTGCTCGACGAGGAGGTGCCGGTGCTGGCCGGGAGCGAGATCAACGACAACCCGTTTGCGCCGGTGAGCAAGTTCGCCGCCGACCTTGTGCGCGAGCGCGGCGACGCGGCGCCCGTGGAGTGGATCCACCGCAGCCGCCGCTACGGCGAGAAGCTCGCCACGCCCGATGTCACGATCGCGGACCTCATCGGCGACATCGACCCGATCAAGGCCGCCGCGCAGCGGCTCCACTACGCGCACGAGGGGGCGATTCATTTCGGCATCATCCCCCGCTGCAACCGCGGCATCTTCGCCATCAACGAGCTGCCCGATCTCCAGCCGCGCATCCAGGTCGGCCTCTTTAATATCCTCGAGGAGAAGGACATCCAGATCCGCGGGTTCAACATCCGGATCCCGATGGACATCATGCTCGTCTTCACGGCCAACCCGGAGGATTATACCAACCGCGGCAACATCATCACGCCGCTCAAGGACAGGATCGACTCGCAGATCCTGACCCACTATCCGCGCTCGCTGGACGACGCGATCCGGATCACGGAGCAGGAGGCGCACATCGCCCGGGAGGGGAAGGAGATCCGCATTCCCCAGTTCTTCCGCGAGATCGTCGAGCAGATCGCGATCGAGGCCCGCAAGTCGGAGTTCGTCGACCAGAAGTCCGGCGTGAGCGCCCGGCTGACGATCGCCGCCATGGAGAACCTGGTGAGCAACGCCGAGCGCCGCGCGATCATGATCGGCGACAGCGTGGTCGTCCCGCGGATCAGCGACCTCCCCCACGTGCTCCCCGGGCTCACGGGGAAGATCGAGCTGGTGTTCGAGGGGGAGCAGGAGGGCTCGGTGAAGGTGAGCAAGGCGCTCGTCGGGAAGGCGGTCAGGGAGACGTTCAAGAAGTACTTCCCCGACCCGCTCCGCAAGCGCGCCCGGCAGTCGGGGGAGAGCGGCGGCGGCAAGCAGGCGGCCGAGGACCCCGAGTACGGCAAGATCATCCAGTACTTCGAGACCGGGAACGCCATCGAGATCGCCGACGACATGACGATCGCCTCCTACACCCGCGAGCTGGACAAGGTCCGCGGGCTGAGGGACCTGACGCGCAAGTACATGAAGACGATCGACGACCAGTACGAGCTCCCCTCGGTGATGGAGTTCGTCCTGGACGGGCTGCACCAGAATTCGAAGATCGCCAAGGACGAGATGGACCACCGGACGGCGTACAAGGACCTGGTGGGGAGCATCTTCACCGGACAGGGGAAGATGTACGAGGAGGACTGACGCGTGCGCTTCCGGTACTCCCGCTGGCGGCCGGAGTCGACGACCGACGAGCAGCGGCTGGAGCAGATGGTGTCCCTCTTCAGCTACCTCACCGTGCAGACCAGCGGCGACGTGGAAGAGGCGCTGGAGTGGCTCAAGCAGCTCGCGGAGGAGTACGGGCTCTTCGACGAGAACCTGACGATGGACGACCTGATCGACAGGCTCCGGGAAATGGGCCTGATCGAGGATGCCAAGAGCGGCCTCCAGCTCACCGGGAAGGGGATCCAGCGCATCCGCCAGGACGCCCTCCGGGAGATCTTCACCTCCCTCAAGAAGGCCCCCTCCGGCAACCATGAGACGCCGTTCACCGGCACGGGCGTCGACCGCCTGAGCGAAACGAAGAAGTACCGGTTCGGCGACCAGCCCACGAACATCGACCTCACCTCCACGCTCACCAACGCGTTCCGGCGCGACGGGATCGACGATTTCACGCTGAAGGAGGAAGACCTCGAGGTCTACGAGACCGAGCACCAGACGACGTGCGCCACGGTCCTGATGATCGACATCAGCCACAGCATGATCCTTTACGGCGAGGACCGCATCACACCCGCCAAGCAGGTGGCGCTCGCGCTGACTGAGCTCATCATGACGCGCTTCCCGAAGGACTACATCGCGCTGGTGACCTTCGGCGACGACGCGCAGCTGGTGAGCATCAACGAGCTCCCCTTCCTCACCGTCGGGCCGTACCACACGAACACGCGCGCCGGCCTCCAGCTCGCACGCGACCTGCTCCGGCGCAGGGGAGGGAACGTCAACAAGCAGATCTTCATGGTCACCGACGGCAAGCCGTCCGCCATCTTCGAGCCGAACGGGCGGCTGTACAAGAACTCGTTCGGGCTCGACCCGCGGATCGTCAACAAGACGCTCGACGAGGCCGTCGCCTGCCGCAGGGAGCACATCCCCATCACCACGTTCATGGTCGCGCGCGACCCCTACCTGGTGAACTTCGTCGAGGAGCTCACCAAGGCCAACCACGGCCGCGCGTACTATTCCTCCCTCAACACGCTCGGCGAGTTCGTCTTCGTCGACTACATCAGGAACCGCCGCAAGAAGTTCTCCCGTTAGCCCCCGCGCGGCGCGCCCGGTGCGGCGCCGCTTCTTGAAATTGAAACGGATTTTGTGCACTATACCGCGTGATTCTCATCATTCCCGCGGTGGAAATACGCGACGGGCGCTGCGTGCGCACCGCGCAGGGCGTCGAGGGCTTCGGCTACTCCGACGACCCGGTTGCCATGGCGCGGCTCTGGCGCACGGAGAACGCGAAATCCCTCCACGTCACCGACCTCGACGGCGCCCGCGAGGGACGCCTGGTGAACGCCGATACCGTCAAGCGGATGGTGCAGACCGTCGACATTCCCGTGGAGCTCGGCGGCGGCGTGCGGACGTTCGAGGACGCGCGCTGGGCATTTGAGACCGGCGTCTACCGGGTCCTGGTCAACACGATGGTGATCGAGCACCCGGAGGAAGCCCAGCGGCTCCTCGCCGTCTACGGTCCCAGCAAAGTCGTCCTCGCGATGTACGCCGTCCGCGGCATCGTGGCGATGCACGGCGGAACGACTACCTCCGGCCTCACCGCCCTCTCCGTGGCGCTCAACGGGAAAGCCCTCGGGTTCCGGCGCCTGGTCTACGCCGACATCGGCGAGGACGGTTCTCCCGCCCGGGTGAACTTCGACGTGCTGCGGGATCTCGGGGAAAAGACCGGGATGCGGATCACGGCCGCCGGGGGGATCGCGGGGCTGGAGGATCTCCTGAAGGTGCAGGAGCTCGAGCGCTCCGGCGTAGACTCCGTGGTGATCGGCCGCGCGCTCTACGAGAACAAGTTCGCCTGTCAGGCGGTCTGGCGCAGGTGCGAGGCGGGCAACTATCCCTTCACAGCCAGGATCTGACGATGGGGAAAGTGGCGGTGCTCCTGGGAAGCAGGAGCGACGAGCAGGCAATGGCAGGGTGCACCGAGTACCTCGCGAAATTCGGCATCCCGTTTGATCTGAAGGTCTCCTCCGCCCACCGGCAGCCCGCGGAAACCGCGGCGTTCGTCACGAGCGCGCAGGCTGCGGGGTACGCCATCATCATCGCCGCCGCGGGCATGGCCGCCCATCTCGCGGGGTTCGCCGCGGCCCACACGACGCTCCCGGTGATCGGCGTGCCGCTCGACGGCTCGGCCCTCAGCGGCGTGGACGCCCTCTATTCAACGGTCCAGATGCCCGCGGGCATCCCCGTGGCCACCGTCGCGATCGGTCCGGCCGGGGCGAAGAACGCGGCCGTCCTGGCCGCGGAGATCCTCGCGATCACCGACGAGACCCTCCGCCGGAAGCTTGCCGAGTTCCGCGCCGGGGGAGCGAAGTTCTGACGCTCCCCCCGTCCCAGCGCAGCCGATGAAACTGCTTGTCGTGGGTCACCTGTGCGTGGACGGCGTCCACCGCGGGGGGAGGCTCGTGCGCGAGCGCTGGGGAGGCATCGCCAACGCCGTGGCCGCGCTCGGCCGCATGGCTGCTGAAGCGGACACGGTAATCCCCGTGTGCGGCGTCGGGGCCGCCGAGCGGGAGGGCTTTCTCCGTTGGCTCGGACGCTACGGCGCCGTGGACCCGGCGGGAGTTTTCCCGCTCGAGGGACCGACGAACAGGATCGACGTGTACGACAGGCCCGGCGGCCCTGCGGTCGCGTGCGCGCAGTCGGTCGCGCCGCCGGTGCCCTGGGAGCGGATCAGGAGATTCCTCTCCTCGGACGGCATCCTGATCAACATGGTCTCCGGGGCCGATATCACGCTGGAGACGCTCGACCAGGTCCGGATGGAGATCCGCTCGCGCGAGACCCCCGTCCACTTTGACTACCATAACCTGACGACGGGGATTTCCCCGGAGCGCGAGCGGGTGCGCAGGCCGCTGGAAGAGTGGCGCCGCTGGGCGTTCATGCTGCAGTCGGTCCAGATGAACGAAGAGGAGGCCGCGGGGCTCACCGCGGACCCCCAGACGGAGGAGCAGCTCACCGGGCACCTCCTCACGCTCGGCACGGGTGGAGTCGTGATCACGCGCGGAGCGGGGGGCGCGACGCTCTACACGAGCGAGCACAAGAAGATCACCCGGCATGACGTCCCCTGCACGCCGGTCGAGGGCGCGGACACCGCGCTCGGCCTGGGCGACGTCTTCGGGGCGGCGTTCATTCACCGGTACGTGGCGACGCGCGACATGGCGCTCGCGGCGGCCTTCGCGGTAGAGACAGCCACGGCCGCCGCCGCAGGTCCCGACCCGGGGGAGCGCGCGAGCGCGTAAGCGGCGACAGTTGCGGAGGCGACAATGAACATTGCGCTGATCGGCTACGGGAAGATGGGGAAGGAGGTCGAACAGGCGGCGAAGGCGCGCGGGCTCACGGTGGCGAAGACGTTCGACATCCACAACAACACGGGGGGCCTCGGCCTGACGCCCGACGCGCTGAAGGGAGTGGACGTCTGCATCGAGTTTTCCACGCCGGGGGCGGTCATGGACAATATCGCCGCGGTGGCGGAGTGCGGCAAGAGCATCGTCGTCGGGACCACCGGCTGGTACGACCGGCTCGAGGCGGTGAAGAAGCTGGTGAAGGAGAAGAAGATCGGGTTCCTCTACGCCCCCAATTTTTCGCTCGGCCTGAACATCTTTGCGCAGGTCGTCGCCCAGGCGGCGCACCTGGTGGACCGCTACGCGCAGTACGACGCGGCGGTCAGTGAGAGCCATCACCGCGGCAAGGCGGACAGCCCTTCGGGCACCGCCCTTGCGATCGCCGCCTGCGTCCTGCAGGGGATGAAGCGGAAGACGGAGATTCTTGCCGAGACGTGCCACGGCCAGATCAAGCCGCACCAGCTCCACGTCACGTCCGCGCGCGTCGGGAGCGTTCCCGGCACGCACGCGGTCCTGTTTGATTCAGACGCCGACAGCATCGAGCTCGTCCACACCGCGCGGAACCGTTCCGGATTCGCCCTGGGCGCGGTGGTGGCGGCCGAGTGGCTCAGGGGGAAGCACGGCTTTTACACGATGCGCGACGTGATCACGCTCTGAGACACATTCCGGGAGAACACTCGATGGCCAGACGCAAACTCCTGTTCCGCGGCACCGGGACGGCGCTCGTGACCCCCTTCAGGAAGGACGGCGGCGTGGACGAGGTCGTGCTGCGCGAACTCGTCGACAGGCAGATCAGGGCCGGGGTGGAGGCGCTCGTGCCGGTGGGAAGCACCGGCGAAGGGGCCACGCTCGGCGAGGACGAACAGGCGCAGGTGATCGAGGCCGTGGTGGACGAAGTGCACGGCCGGGTGCCGGTGATCGCAGGGGCGAGCAGCAACGCCACGGCGCGCGCGGTCGCGCTGGCGAAAGAAGCGAAGCGGCGCGGGGCCGACGCCATCCTCACGGTCGCCCCGTTTTACAACAAGCCGACGCAGGAAGGTCTCTACCAGCATTTCAGCGCGATCGCGGACGCGGTCGAGATGCCGATCGTGGTCTACAACGTCCCGGGCCGGACCGCCTCCAACATCGAAGCCGCCACGCAGCTCCGGCTGGCCGAGGAGATCCCGTACGTCGCGGGGGTCAAGGAGGCATCCGGTAACCTGGCACAGATCATGGAGGTGCTGCACCACCGGCCCGCGGGGTTCGGCGTCTGGTCGGGGGACGACAACCTGACGCTGCCCCTCGTGGCGCTCGGGGCGGACGGGATCATCTCCGTCGTGTCGAACGAGGTGCCGAAGGAATTCGGCGAGATGGTCCGCCTGGCGCTCAGGGGGAAATACGACAAAGCGCGCGAGCTCCACTTCAGGCTCCTGCACCTGATGAACGTGAACTTCGTCGAGTCGAACCCCATCCCCGTGAAAGCGGCCATGGCGCGCATGGGGCTCCTGGAGGAAGTCTACCGCCTCCCCCTCACGCAGCTGCAGGAGGCCTCCCGCGCGAAGCTGGAGAAGACGCTGAAGCAGCTCAGGCTCGTGAAGTAGCCGATGCCGCTCCAGGCCGACATCGAGGCCCTCTACGCGACCGATCCCGCCCGGCTCGACCGGGAGGAGGCGCTCCGGCGCTTCGCGGAGTTCAAGTTCTTCCTCAACCGGGGCGAGCTGCGGGCCGCGGAGCCGAAAGGGGGGACCTGGCACGTGAACGCCTGGGTGAAGAAAGGGATCCTCCTCGGCTTCCGGCTCGGTGAGCTCGTGGACGTCTCGATCGACGGGCGCTTCCGCTATTTCGACAGGAGCACGTTCCCCCTCAAAACGCTGAGCGTCTCCGACGGCGTGCGGCTGGTCCCCGGGGGCTCTTCCATCCGTGACGGCGCCTATGTCGCGCGCGGCGTCGTGTGCATGCCGCCGATGTACATCAACGTCGGCGCGTACGTCGACGAGGGAACGATGATCGATTCCCACGCCCTCGTCGGTTCCTGCGCGCAGGTCGGCAGGCGGGTCCACGTCAGCGCGGCGGCGCAAATCGGCGGCGTCCTGGAGCCGGTCGGTGCGCTCCCTGTCGTCATCGAGGACGACGTGCTGGTGGGAGGAAACTGCGGCATCTACGAAGGAACGATCGTCTCCCGCGGCGCGGTCATCGCCGCGGGCGTGGTGCTCACCGGCGGCACCGCGCTGTACGACGCGGTGCACGAAAAGGTGTACAGGAAGACGTCCGAAGTCCCGCTCACCGTCCCACCCGGCGCGGTGGTCGTCCCGGGGAGCCGGCCGATGACCGGCGCATGGGGGAAGGCGCAGGGGCTCACGCTTGCCACGCCGGTGATCGTCAAGTACCGCGACGGGAAGACCGACGCGGCCACGGCGCTCGAGGAATCGCTCCGATGAGCGACCGCCGCGTGCTCGTCTTCGGGAGCAACGGCCTGCTCGGCCAGAAGGTCGCCGACCTGCTGGCGCGGGGGACTCCCGCCTCCGTGACGCTTACCTCGTTCGAGAGCGCGCCCGTCCGTCCGCCGGAACCGGCGGTCTACATCGGGGCGGACGTCACCTCCCGCAAGGAGGTCCGGCAGGTGGTCGCCCGGGCGGAACCGGACGTGATCATCAACTGCGCCGCGATCACGAACGTGGACGCCTGCGAGACGGAGCGGGAAACCGCCTGGAAGGTGAACGTCGGCGGGCTTGAGCATATCATCGAGGCGGCGCGGCGCACCGACGCCCTCATCGTCCAGGTGTCGAGCGACTACATCTTCGACGGGAAGAACGGGCCCTACACGGAAGACGACCGACCCGAGCCGCTCTCCTATTACGGCAAGACGAAGCTCGCCGGTGAGAACGCGCTGCGCGCCTCCGGGATGAAGTACCTGATCGCGCGGACGATGATCCTGTACGGATTTGCCCCGGGCGTGAAACAGAACTTCGCGCTCTGGCTCCTGCAGTCGCTGGAGAAGGGGACGCCGGTCAGGATCGTGGACGACCAGCTCGGCAACCCGACGCTGGCCGACGACCTGGCCTACGGGCTCCTGCGGGGCGTGGAGCTGGGAAGGACCGGCATCTACAACATCGCCGGGCGCGAGATCGTCAGCCGTCACGAGTTCGCGCTGCGCATCGCGCGCGCGTTCAGCCTTGACCCGTCGCTCATCACGCCGGTGAAGACCGCGCAGCTCCGGCAGCCGGCCCACAGGCCGCTGAAGTCGGGGCTCATCACGCTGAAAGCGGAAGTGGAGCTGGGGATCCATCCTTCCACGATCGAACAGGGGCTCGCGGTCCTGAAGAACCAGATCTCCCGGGGGAAGCGGCGGGCGGCCGACAGCGGACCCGTCCCCGGTCAGCCGCACGGCCGCGGCGCAACACGAGGAACGTAACGGATGCTGGACATCAGGTACATCAGGGAGCATGCCGACGCGGTGCGCGAGGGGGTGCGGCTGAAAGGGGAGGACGTCGCCCGCGTGGCGGAGGCGATCGCGCTGGACGAAGAGCGGCGCCGCGCGCTGCAGAAGACCGAGGCGCTCAAGAGCCGCAGGAACACCGTCTCGGCGGAAGTGGCGCGGATGAAGGCGAAGGGGGAAGACGCCTCCGCGCTTATCGCCGAGATGCGCGACGTGGCGGAGGAGATCAGGGGCCTCGATGCGGCGGGGGCGCAGGTCGAGGAGAAGCTGCGCGCCGCACTGCTCCTCATCCCGAACGTTCCCCACCCGAGCGTCCCCCCGGGGACAAGCCCGGCGGACAACCAGACCATAGCCACCTGGGGAGAGGAGCAGGCGGCGGATTTCCCCCTCCTGCCGCACTGGGACCTGCTGGAGAAGCTCCGGATCATCGATTTTGCGCGGGGAACCAAAATCACCGGGGCGGGGTTCCCCGTGTTTACCGGCAAGGGGGCCCAGCTGGAGCGCGCCCTGATAAACTTCTTCCTCGACGAGGCGCGCGGGCGGGGGTATACGGAGATGGCGCCCCCCCTCCTGGTGAACGCGGCGAGCGCCACGGGGACGGGACAGCTCCCCGATAAAGAGGACCAGATGTACGTCGTCGGGAGAGACGATTTCTACCTCGTGCCGACGGCGGAAGTGCCGGTCACGAACTTCTACCGGGACGAGATCCTCGCCGAGAAGCAGCTGCCGGTCCTCCTCTGCGCCTACACTCCCTGCTTCCGGCGCGAGGCAGGTTCGTACGGGAAAGACGTGCGGGGGCTCAACCGCGTGCACCAGTTCAATAAGGTCGAGCTTGTCCGGTTCGCCCACCCGTCGCGGTCGTACGACGAGTTGGAGAGCATGCGGGCCGACGCCGAGGCGCCGATCAGGAAACTCGGGCTCCGCTACCGCGTGTTGCTCATGTGCGCCGGCGACCTCGGCTTCACGCAGGCCAAGAAATACGACCTGGAGGTCTGGTCTCCCGGCCAGGCGAAATGGCTCGAGGTCTCCTCCATCAGCAACTTCGAGTCGTACCAGGCGCGCCGCATGAACATCCGCTTCCGGCCGGAAGCGGGGGGGAAGCCGGAGATCCTGCACACGCTCAACGGCTCGGCGCTCGCGCTTCCCCGCGTCGTCGCGGCGCTCCTGGAGCAGTACCAGACCCCCGAGGGAAAGGTGGTCGTGCCGGCCGCGCTCCACAGGTACACGGGTTTCGAACTGATAGGGTAGTGTGTGAGGCCGCTCCTTCGCTTGCGTCCGTATCTCGCGCGGTACCGCTCCACGCTCCTGTGGGGGCTGGTGACCGTGGTGATGAGCAACGTGTTCAACGTCGCCCTCCCCCTGTTCGTGGGCCGCGCCATCGACAAGCTGAAGGCGGGACTGCAGACCGGCGCGCTCGACACGTCCGGCGTCCTCATGTACGCGTTCCTGGTGGTGGGCTTCTCGCTCATCGCCGGCATCTTCACGTTCCTCACCCGCCAGACGATCATCGTCGTCTCCCGCCACGTCGAATTCGACATCCGGAACGATTTCCTCGCCCATATCCAGAAGCTCCCCCTGGCGTACTTCCAGAACACCCCCACCGGGGAGCTGATGGCGCTGGCCACGAACGACATCAGCGCGGTGCGCAACGCGCTCGGCCCGGGCATCATGTACCCGACCGATACGATGATGACGTTCATCATGGTCCTCTCGGTCATGCTCTGGGCCGACTGGCAGCTCACGCTCCTCGCGCTTATCCCGCTCCCGTTCGTCTCCGTGGCGGTCTATTACCTGGGGAAGCTCGTCCACAGGAAGTTCGAGGAACGGCAGGCGCAGTACTCCGCGCTCACCACGCGCGCACAGGAGAACCTCTCCGGGATCCGCGTGATCAAGACATACGTCCGGGAGGAGTACGAGATCGCGCGCTTCAGGGACATGAGCTGGGACTACCTGAAGAAGAACCTGGTGCTCGCCCGCGTCCAGTCGATCATGTGGCCGCTGATGTTCCTGCTGATCGGCTTCTCGCTCGTGATCACGCTCTACAGCGGCGGGCTCCGCGTGATGGACAGTCGCCTCTCCATCGGCACGCTGACCGCCTTCTTCGGGTACCAGGTCATGCTCATATGGCCCATGATCGCCTTCGGCTGGGTGATCAACCAGCTCCAGCAGGGGGCGGCCTCCATGGCGCGCCTGATGCGGACGATCGACACGGAGCCGGACATCCGGGATTCCGCCGAAACGGACCCCTCCATCACGTCCGTGGCCGGCGCGATCGAGTTCCGCAACGTCACATTCCGCCACCGGGGGGCGCAGGAGCCGGCACTGAAGGACATCTCCCTCACGATTCCTCCCGGGCGCACGCTCGCCGTGGTGGGATACACCGGCTCGGGCAAGAGCACGCTTGTGAACCTGATCCCGCGGATGTACGACGTCACCGAAGGCCAGCTCCTGATCGACGGCGTGGACGTGCGGAAGATCCCCCTGAGCGTCCTGCGGGGATCCATCGGGTACGTTCCGCAGGAGACGTTCCTCTTCTCCGAGACGATTGCCGAGAACATCGCCTACGGCGTGAACGATGGCGCCGATGGTGGCGCCTCGAGCGCCTCGGGTGGCGCTTATAGTGCCACAGGTGGCGCCTCCAGCGCCACAGGTGCGGACATACACGAGGCGGCCGAGATCGCGCGGATCGCGCGCGACATCGCGGAGTTCCCGAAGGGCTACGAGACGATGCTGGGCGAGAGGGGGATCACGCTCTCCGGCGGGCAGAAGCAGCGGACCAGCATCGCCCGCGCCGTGATGCGCAAGCCGGCGATCCTGATCCTCGACGACGCCCTCTCGGCCGTGGATACGTACACGGAGGAGGGGATCCTCTCCCGGCTCCGGGGGGTGATGAAGGGGCGGACGAGCATCATCATCAGCCACAGGATCTCCACCGTCAAGGACGCCGACGCGATCGTCGTGCTGGACGGCGGGAGGATCAGGGAGCGGGGGACGCACGACGAGCTGGTCGCGCTCGGCGGCATTTACGCCGAGCTGCACAGGAAGCAGCTCCTGGAAGAAGAGCTGGAACAACTGTAGATCGCCGCGCGGGAAGCGCTCGCGACAGGTCCCGTCATTGCGAGCGAAGCGAAGTCCGCTCTTTGGACCACGCCGCTCTTTGGCGTGGCAATCTAACCGGAATAATTCATGCAGGAAGAAGAAGTCCTCGGCAAAGCGTATGACGCCCGCCTGATGCGGCGGATGCTCCGTTACCTGCGCCCCTACGGATGGTACGTCGGGGCGGGGATCGCGCTGAGCATCCTCGTCTCGGCCATGGAGGCGGTGCGCCCCTATTTCGTCAAGGTGGCCGTGGACGTGAACATCGCGCAGAAGGACGGGCCCGGGCTGATGCGGACCACGCTCCTCTTCCTGGCCGTCATGGTCGTGCGCGGCGTGCTGCAGTACCTCAACACCTACCTCACGCAGTGGATCGGCCAGCGGACGATCTTCGACCTCCGGATGGAGATCTTCACGCACCTGCAGAGGCTCGGGCTCAGGTTTTACGACAGGAACACGATCGGGCGCCTCATCACGCGCGTGACGAACGACGTCGAGGTCCTCAACGACATGTTCTCCTCCGGGATCGTGATGGTCTTCAGCGACGTCTTCACGATCATCGGCATACTCTACTTCATGTTTTCGATGAACTGGCGCCTGGCGCTCATCTCGCTCTCGGTGCTCCCCCTCCTCTTCTACGGCACGTTCCTCTTCCGGCGGAAGGCGCGGGAGGCGTACCGCGAGGTGCGGATCCAGATCGCGCGGATCAACGCCTTCATGCAGGAGCACATCACCGGGATGATGGTGGACCAGGTGTTCTCCCGCGAGCCGCACGCCTACGAGTCGTTCCGCGCCGTCAACGGCCTCCACCGCGACGCCAATATCCGCTCCATCTTCTACTACGCGCTCTTCTATCCCGGCGTGGATCTCGTGGGGGCGATCGCCGTCGGCCTGATCATCTGGTACGCGGGCGTAGAATCGCTGAAGGGGGGAGTGACGATCGGGACCGTGATGGCGTTCCTGCAGTTCAACGAGATGTTCTGGCGGCCCATCCGCGACCTCTCCGAGAAATACAACATCATGCAGACGGCCATGGCGTCCTCGGAGCGCGTGTTCAAGCTGCTGGACGACGGCACCATGATTCCCGACGCCCCCGGGGCAAGGCCCCTCGGGGACGTGCGGGGCGATATCGAATTCCAGAACGTCTGGTTCGCCTACACGGGCGCGGAGGATGGGCAGGAGCCGAACTGGGTGCTGAAAAACGTCTCGTTCACGATCCGCGCCGGGGAAACCGCCGCGTTCGTCGGCCACACGGGGGCGGGAAAGACGACGATCATCAGCCTCCTCTCCCGGCTCTACGACATCCAGAAGGGACAGATCCTCATCGACGGGGTCGACATCCGGACGGTTCCGCAGTCGGACCTCCGCCGGCACATCGCGGTCGTGCTGCAGGACGTCTTCCTCTTCTCGGGCGATATCACCGACAACATCAACCTGGGAAACACCGCGATCACCCCCGGGCGGGTGACGGAAGCCGCGCGCGTCGTCGGCGCGAGCCGCTTCATCGAGCAGCTGCCGGGCGGCTACCGGGCCGAGGTGAAGGAGCGGGGCGCGACGCTCTCGGTGGGACAGAAGCAGCTCATCTCGTTTGCGCGCGCGCTCGCCTACCAGCCGCGCATCCTCGTGCTGGACGAGGCGACGTCGAGCGTCGACACCGAAACCGAGCTCCTCATCCAGGAGGCGATCAGGAAGCTCCTCGCCGGGCGCACGTCCATCGTGATCGCGCACCGGCTCTCCACGATCCAGTCGGCGACGAAGATCATCGTGATGCACAAGGGGGAGATCCGAGAGATGGGGACGCACCAGGAGCTGCTCGCCCTGGGGGGCGTCTACTACACGCTCTACCAGCTCCAGTACAAGGACCAGGAGCTCCCCCGGGCCGTGTGACGCCCATCGCTGCGCCTGCGCCTTCCCTTCGGTACATTCCCCGGCCGGCGCCCCCCCGGGGGAAGCCCGGCGCGCCGTCTCCCGGACCGCTCAGCCCACCACCAGAGGAGGATCCCGATGAACGCACAGATGCCGGGCGCATCCAAGTTCATGACGCTGGAGCGGCACATCATCGAAGGGGAACGCGCGCACCCGGGGGCGTCGGGGAGCTTCTCCTCGCTGCTCCACAATCTCTCGCTGGCCGCAAAGCTGATCTGGCGCGAGGTGACGAAGGCCGGTCTGGTGAATATCCTGGGGAAGACCGACAGGATGAACATCAGCGGCGACGTAATCAAGAAGCTCGACGAGTTTGCCGACCAGACGATCTACCGCGCCATGGACCACGCCGGGGACCTCTGCGTCATGGCCTCCGAGGAAAACGAAGACATCCTGCAGATCCCCGATAACTATCCCCAGGGCCGGTACGTCCTGATCTACGATCCCCTGGACGGGTCCGGCAACATCGACGCGAACGTGACGATCGGGACGATCTTCTCGGTGTACGCCCGCGTGACGGAATCCGGAATGGGGACGATCGAGGACGTGCTGCAGCCCGGACACAGGCAGGTGGCGGCGGGGTATCTCCTCTTCGGGTCGAGCATGATGTTCGTCTACTGCACCGGGCACGGCGTCCACGGGTTCACGCTCGACCCGAGCGTCGGGGAGTTCATCCTCTCGCACGAAAACATCCGGATCCCGGCGAAGGGGTCGATCTACAGCATGAACGAAGGAAACGTCGAACGCTGGAACCCGAACATGCAGCGCTACGCCCGGTGGCTCAAGCAGGACGATCCCCCGACCGGGCGCCCGTACAGCGCGCGCTACATCGGCTCGCTGGTGGCCGACGTGCACCGGACGATGCTCTACGGCGGCATCTACTGCTATCCCGGCGACGCCAGGAACCCCAACGGCAAGCTCCGCCTCATGTACGAGAACAATCCCCTGGCGTTCATCATGGAGCAGGCCGGGGGCTCCGCCTCCGACGGCAGGAGGCGCATCCTCGACATCAAGCCCACGTCGCTCCACCAGCGCCTCCCTCTCTACATCGGGAGCAAAGACGACGTCCGGACAGCGGAAGAGTTTCTCGCGGGTATGAAATAAAAAGCCCCGGCGCGTTCTCCGCGCCGGGGCCACTATAATTCAGAGTTCAGAACTCAGAGCTCAGAATTCAGAGTTCGTCTTATTGTAGCTTCGACAGCTTCTCTTTTGCTTTTTCCACCAGCGAGCTCGCCGGGTACGTGCTCACCAGCTTCGAGTATGCGTCTTTCGCCGACGACTTGTCTCCCATCGCCATGTACGAATTCCCGATCATGAGCTGCGCATAGGGACGCTTGCCCGAGCCCGAGTAGCCGAGCACCGTCTCAAACTGCTTGATCGCGTCGTCGTACTTCTTCATCCCGTAATACGATTCCCCTTCCCAGTAGTGGCAGTTGTCGACCAGCTTGTCGCCGCCGGCGTTGATGATGGCTTCGAACTGGTTGACCGCTTCCTGGAAGTTCTTCTTTTTGAACTCCCCGAGTGCCGCATTGTACGCGCCGGAGACATCGCCGACCGGGGCAGCGGCCGTCATCGCAGGGGCGGGGGTCGCGGCCGCCTTGGCGGTCGCTTCGTTCAGCTTCGTCTCAAGCTCGGCGTTCCGCGCGGTGAGCGTCCTGTTTTCCGCCGCCAGTGCGTCGAGCTGCTCCTTCATCCGGCGGGATTCGCTTTTCATGCTGTCGGCGGCCGTGCTCGGGGCGGCTTCCGTGGTCGTCGTCGTCGGCTGGCTCGACTCCCAGTTCTCAGTCTCTTCTTCAGAGGATCCGCAACCGGTGGCTCCCACGGCCATGCCCAGGGCTAAAGTGGCCGGGATGAGGAACAGGCTCGGGAAGCGGACACTTGTTGGGTCCTTGCGCATGGGTGCTCTCCTTTTGCGTGTGGTGGTAATTGCCGTTAATGTATCAAAGCGGTGGGGTAATGTCAAGCGCTGCCTTCGCGGAGCCCCCCCGTGGCAACAGCTTAGCTCCGCCCCTTCACGCAGTTTTCGAGCAGGCGGCCGGATTAGCAATTAAATTAAGAATTAAGAATTCTCAGTTCTTAATTCTTGATTCGGGCGCGCCGCGGCGCGCCCGTCAACAGGCCCGCTATCGTTTGGGCGAGCCCGTCAGGAACCCCATCAGGATGCTGGGATTGCAGGCGCATGTCGCATATCTCGTTCACGTAGTCGACCGTGACGTACCTCCCGTGCAGATCCAGGGCGATCTCCGTGGAGAAAAAGTCGAGTCCGCAAACTGCGCTGATCTCCCGGGTAATCGTCTCCAGGGGGGCGAGTGCGTACGCCTCCGCCTCTCCGGGTGCCACCTCTCCGTACACATGCGTTCTGTCATCCCACCAGCACGGGAAGACGCTCCCCAGGACGAAAAAGACCCGGAACCAGGCACGGCGACCGCCGAGATCGACCGGGACGACCTTCTCCTGCAGGAGATATTTGTCGTCCCTGTGGTGCTGGCGCGATTCGAGCACGTCCTTGAGCGTCTCGGCGCCCGTGATGACGCCGGTTCCTCCTCCGGTGGTGTTGGCAGGTTTGATGATGAACGGCCTCCCCAGCCTTGCGAGGTGCGTCAGCGACAGCTCCACCTGCCGTTCCCGGTTGTACGGAGAGATGATGATCGTGTACGGGACCTCGATCCCGTGCGAGAGGAACTCCAGGTGCATCGTCGCCTTGTCCGCCGCCCTCCGCACCGCGGCGGGGTGGTTGAAATACCAGGCGCCGGATGCGAGCATCGCGGCGCTGAGTGCGGCGAATGGCTCCTCGTCGGGCGCCGCACGGTCAAGGAACGCCCCGATGCGGAGTTCCCCCGTTCTCACCGCCGCGGCTGCTTCGGGCGCGTCCGAAGCGCCGAACGCCGACATCCGCATGCCTCGCTCGTCGCACGCCGAGCGGAGGAGCGCGACAAACTCCCGGTCGTATGTCCAATCCCAGGCGACTGCGAAATCGATCTCGCGCGGCATCTGTACGCAGAAAGAGACAGAACTACGATACCGAAAAGGGCACCACCTGTCAAGGTTTGCTTGTTATTCAGAGGGTGAAATGGTATATTTTTTTCGATAATGGTGAGGTGGAACGTGCAGAGCAAACGGGGGATCCTGAAGGCGGCGGGGCTCTGGCTGGCCGCGGCGGCCACTGTGTGGATGGTGGGGTGCGGGACGGGGGAGAAGGCCGCTGTGGCTCCGGCACCGTACCCGGCGGAATCTCCGCGCATGGATTATCGTCACGAAGCCGCGCTCTCGCATTTTATCGCGGCCTCGGTGTATGAAGTGAAGGGAGACTACGCGCAGGCCGCGCTGGAGTACATGGAGGCTCTCCGCTCCGACACCAACCACGCGATGTACTACGGCCTCGCCAAGTGCTATTCCGCCCTGAACAAGCCCTCGCTGGCCATCGACGCCGCAAGAGAAGCCGTGCGGATGGCGCCCGGGCGCACCGAATACAGGAAGCTGCTGGCGGACATCGAGGCCTCTGCGTACGCGCTCGACTCGGCCGCGGCGCAGTACGCGTATATTATCGGGCGGGACTCGTCAAACGTCGAGGCATGGTACGACCTGGCGCGTGTGTACCAGGCCGGACAGAAGCCTCTCAAAGCCCTCGAGACGTACGAACGCTTCACGGCCCGGTTCGGGCCCGAATGGGACGTCCTGCTGCAGATTGCTGACCTGTGCAACAAGCTGGGTGAGCCGGCCCGGGCGGCGGCGGCGCTCCGGCAGATGGTCGACCTGGATCCCGGCAACAAGGAACTCCGGCGCACGCTGGCCCAGACGCAGGCCCGGGCCGGGGATCTGGACGGTGCGCTGGCGACATACGGCGACCTGCGCGACATGGATCCCGGGGACCTCTCGACGCAGGCGGAGGTTGCGGGCGTGTGGCTCCTGAAGAAGGACTACAAAAAGGCGGCGGAGCTTTTCGATCCGATCCTCCGGCGCGACACTGTCTCGGCGGACGTCAAGGTCCATATTGGCGAGCTCTACTACGGGCAGATGGAGAGGGACTCGGCGCTCGTGCCCGTGACCCAGGAAATCTTCGAGAAGGTGCGCGACGCGAACCCCAAGGACTGGCGCCCCTACTGGTTCCTGGGCGGGATCGCCTCCGCGAAGAAGGACGATTCGCTGGCGGTGAAGAACTTCCGGAAGGTGACCGAGCTGGCGAGCTGGAACGCCGACGGGTGGGTTTTCCTCTCATCCGTGTACCTGACGAAGAACGATTTTTCGCACACCGTGAACATCCTCGAGGCTGCCGAGAAAGCCGTCCCCGAGGACTTCCGTGTGAACTTTTTCCTCGGGATCGCCTACAGCCGCGTGGGACGGAACCCCGACGCCGCGCGCGTGCTGGAAAAGGCGCGCCAGATCAGCCCGCGCGACACGGAGGCGATCGCGCAGCTGGCGCTCGTCTACGATTCCATGAAGAAGAACGACGAGAGCGACAGCCTGTACGAGGAGGCGCTCCGGATCAACCCCAATTTTGCGCTCGTGCTCAACAACTACGCCTACAGCCTCTCCGAGCGGGGGATACAGCTCGAACGCGCCCTGAAGATGGCGCACCGCGCGCTCGACGCCGCGCCCGACAACGCGTCGTACCTGGACACGATGGGGTGGATCTACTTCCAGCTCGGAAAGTACCGCGACGCGGAAACGTACGTGAAGAAGGCGATCGCGAAGGGAGAGGTGAGCGCCGTGGTGCACGAGCATATGGGAGACATCTATTTCCGGCTGAACGACACCGAGCGGGCGCTCGAGCACTGGAACGCCGCCCTGAAGCTGGACGAACACAACACGTTGCTTCGCGAAAA
>Ga0335081_10005678_pt1 | contig 19777 bp, 20 predicted proteins | sample Lox_Sample_35_FD_206713 | JGI IMG/M metagenome (GOLD analysis project Ga0335081, IMG submission 206713) | Soil microbial communities from Loxahatchee National Wildlife Refuge, Florida, United States - Lox_Sample_3.5 | ecosystem: Environmental > Terrestrial > Soil > Wetlands | place: USA... | reverse complement strand
GCCTCGCAGCAGGCCGACACGGCCGCCGAGGCGATCGCCGCGCTCGCGGGCGTGGCAATCGAGCCGGCTCCGTTCGCCCCTGTGCTCCACGGCGCTTTGCTCGGCGGTCCGAGGCCGCTGTATCTGAGTGCTCATGTCACGGGGGGCCACGGCTCGACCTCTGAGGTCAGCGAGGCACCGACAGCGGCCCCGCCCACCAAGATCGTCGCGAAGTACCTCGCGCCGTATCTGGAATCACGGGACCAGGCGGCACTACGATGACGCAGATGCCCCCCATCGAGACCTCGGGGACCGGCGGCGGTCCGTCGCCGGGAACGATTCGCGTCGTGATCGCGGACGACCACGCGGTCGTCCGCAGAGGCTTGCGCCAGGTACTCGACGCCGAGGAAGGATTCGAGGTCGTAGCCGAGGCGTCCGATCTCGACAGCGCGCGCCGGTACGTGAGAGGTCATCACCCGGATGTGCTCGTGCTCGACCTGAACATGCCGGGCGGGTCGAGCCTCGACGGGATCCCCGAGATACGCGCCGAGTGCCCCGGAACGCAGATCGTCGTGCTGACGATGCAGGACGAGCCTGCCTATGCGCGCCACGCGTTGAGCGCGGGCGCGCTCGGCTACGTGCTCAAGGAGTCTGCCGAGTCCGAACTGGTCGAGGCGATCCGCCGTGCGGCAGCGGGCGATACGTACCTCAACCCGCGGCTTGGCGCGCGCGTCGCCGCCGAGCCCCCTCCCGGCCTTCCAGACGGACTTTCCGAGCGAGAGGTCGAGGTGCTGCGCATGATCGCGCTCGGACACACGAATGCCGAGATAGCCGAGCAGCTGTTTCTGTCGGTGCGGACGGTCGAGACTCACCGCGCGCACATCCAGCAGAAGCTACGTCTCGGATCACGGTCGGAACTGGTCCGCTACGCGCTCGACCACAGGCTCGTCGACGTCTAGGGGACCTCGGGTGGCCGGGCGGCTGCAGTCGTCCGGCTACCTAGTGAGCTAGTCCGGAGCTCGCGCGCGAACTTTTGGCGATTGACTGCCATATGCGTAGCTGCATCGCCAAAGTTCGGTTTCTCGACGTGCATCGCCCGCCGGGATTTGCTAGTTGACCACAACTACAGGGGACACCGACCTCGTCCCCACTACCCGCACTCCGCGGTCGGCGCGCAACCCGAGTCAGCCTCTCGATCGAACCCACGCCCGGCGCCGGCGGGGATGGCGAGTGTGGGTACGGCCTGTGTGGGGTACGGCCCGCACGCCGGGGCCGCGGGCGCGCGATCAAGTCGAGCGGCCGTTGGCGACCCGCCGAGGGAGAGCTACGTTCCGAGCGACCTGTAGTGCTGGCGCCAGATCAGCTTGTAGATCGGGATCCAGCGAGGGATGTCGCGGACCCCGGGAATGAACGGGATCAGGATCAGCGCGAGGCTGAGCACGCCCATGATCGCCATGACCAGGATGTCGGCGTTGGCCGACGTCGAGAACGGCTTGATCTGGTACCAGAACGTGTACAGCCACAGCCACACCTGCCCTGGGTAGCTCCCGGTCTCGTTCATCATCCCCCACTGAGCGCCGAGCAGGTGCTCGGCCTGCGCCCGATTGGAGAGCACGCCCCCGTCGGCCATGAACAGGAGCGGCTTGGTGTAGTCGGTCTGGTAGAACTGCTTGCTGGTCAGGAGCGCGCCGTCCAGCCCCCCGCTCTGGGCGAACCCGAGCAGCCCGCCCATCATCGTCGGCAGCGGACCGTAGCTTCCGGCCGGAACCGAGATGGCGGTGTTATTGGCGGTCGCGTTCGCCTTGGCCAGCGCATTCTCGTATGCGGTGGTCCACTTTGCCTGCTGGGCGGCGGAGGCGGACTCGTAGGCGGTGACCGCGGCCTGTAGTGTCGGCTGGCCGGTGATCGCGCGGAGCGGCGCCAGCACGAAGTCCTGTGCGGTGTCGACCGGATGGCTCACGCCCAGCCACTTCTGCGGTCGGATGAACAGGATGTGTTGTCCCTCAGACGCGTGGTTGTAAGGAGGTCCGTACCCACCGGTCCCGCTCGTGCCATCGAGCTCGGTGGTGGCGGTGGTGACGAAATCGACGGGGTCGGTACGTGCCCACGACTGAACGGTGCTCGGTTTTTCGTCAGGCGAGGAAAAGAGGATCGTCAGCACAACCGCGAGCGCGAGCACGACGCCGAACGCGAGACACGCCTCCTTCACGATGTCGTAAGAGCGATAGCCGCCCTTCCACTCGCGGTAGCTCTCGTCCTCAGCCAGGCGCTCCCGGCTACTCATGACGCTGACTCCGCTGCGCCGGGACCGGCACCGTCACGACCGGCCTGCGAGGTGCTGGTGGGGACCGTGAACGGTGGCACGACGCCGTGTTTACGGACGAGCAGAATGTGACCGATTACGATCGCCACCACGGCTGCCGGCAGCAGCAGGATGTGGTAGCTGTACATCTGGCCGAAGTTGAGCAGGTTGAAGAACGACCCGATTCCCGCCGCGTTCATCGCGTCCTTGGCCTGAGTGGAGATCCACTGGGCGTCGAAGTTCTGCTGGGAGACGTAGCCAGTGAGCGCGCACGGGATCGCGACCAGGAACGTGACCGCGCCAGTGATCCAGACTGCTTTGCGGCCGCCGCGCCAGGCGGCCATGAAGTACTTGCCCCACAGGTGGATGACCATCACGAAGAAAAACAGCTCGACCGACCACAGATGGATGCTGTTGAAGAAATGGCCGATACCCGTGAAGTGCCACCACCCCGGACCTTTAAGCGCGAGGATCGTTCCCGAAAGAATGATCACGGCAAGCGAGCTCAAGGACAGCACCCCGAACACGTAGATCCACGACGCGACGTACGAAGGCTGTTTGTCGGGCAGCAGCTTGTCGGGCGGGAGCGTGGCGACAGCGCGTTCGCGCACCGCTGCCGTCCACGACCGTTCCTCGGAGGCGCTCATGGCGAACCTCCGGTCGCGCGCCGGGACGGGAACGGTGCCAGGATCGCCGCGACGAAAACGATGATCATCAGCAGGATCACGACAAGGTTTGACACCGACAACTGGAAGAAATGCCAGTGCACATACGAAGCGTGATGATTGAGATTGAAGATCGCAGCCATGGACCGGCACCGTACGGGGCATCGCGAACCTGACGATCAGGGGACGCGTGCCTCCTCACTTCGGGAAACTACGTAAGTGGAGTTGCGGTACGACGTGTGGGTTTTCTTACTAGCGATGCGCGCCGGCGCTTCGCGGATACACGAGCAGCGGGCACCGCGGGTGGCGCGCCAGATAGTTGGACGTGCTGCCCGTGAACAGGCGACCGACCGGCCCGCTGTTCCGCGATCCCACGATCAGCAGATCGATCTGCTCGCTGAAGCGGGCAAGCTCCTCGCCCGGCGATCCGTAGCTGACCTCGCCCTCGAGCTCGTCCAGCCCGCCAAGCCTGGCCCTGTCGTCCGGGGTCAGCTGCTTCGCGACTTCCGACCAGCGGTGCTGGATCGGCTCGCCGTACGGAAGGCTCTGTCGGGGTATCACCACGAGCGGCTCGATCGTTGCGCCGGTTTGCGCGGCGATCACCTTTGCGGCTCGGAGTGCCTGCGCGGCCTCGGGCGAGCCGTCCCAACCAATGCCGATCCTCGAGATGCCCAAGGGGGGGACACGGCCTTGCGGCGCGATCGCGACCGCGCAGCCAGCGTCTTTCAGTGACTCAATCGTGTGGTCGCCCGCAATACGGCGGCCGAGCGCACCCCGATGGCAGGCACCGACCACGAGCAGGTCGTGGTGCCTCTTGTCCGCGAGCTCGTGGAGAGCATGGGCGATGGAGGGATCGTGTACGACGAGGAGCTTGGCATCGATGCCGGCGGCGGCTCGCGCGCTGCTCAGCATCTCGTGCGAGTCGGTGTGCCGGTCCGCGCCGTTCGTCCGCTTGACGGGATCGACGTGGGCGAGCGTTATCAGGGCCCCGAAACCGGCGAGCTGCCGCGCAAGCGCGATCGCGTCGCGTCCACCCTGGTGACCGTCCACTCCGACGAGCACGTTCTCGAACACTGGATCTCCTAGAACCGTCGCTATGCCCGCGCCCGCGGCCGTTGTCCCCGACGGCCACGGTCATGCGACCGTGGCCGTCGTCTCCTCGTGGCTGTCAAATCCGGCGGGGTCGGGCGACTTCCGGGCGCCCCGGGTCAGAACCAGGAGCGGACAGCGAGCCGTGCCGGCCAGGTGCTGCGCGGTGCTCCCGTGAACCAGCCGCCCGAGCGGGCCGTAGCTGCGCGAACCCACGACAAGCAGATCCAGCGACGCGCTGTAGACCGTGAGCTCCTCGACCGCGTCGCCGTACGCCGCGTGGGGCTCGACGCCTCCGAGGCCCGCGATCCGTTCCCTCGCCAGGGCGACGACCCGATCGATCGCCGAGGCCTCCACACGGTCGGGCGCTCCGATGTAGATGTACGCGGGGATTGATACGGCCTGAAAGGCGGAGAGCTTGCTGCCCAACTCCTCTGCGAGGCCTCTGGCGACCCTCAGCGCATGCTCGCTTTCAGGTGAGCCGTCAAAGCCCACGCCGACCTCGCGTATCACAGCGTGCGGCTCGCTCGCATAGCCGACGGGCGCGATCGCGATCGCACACGGTGCGCCGTTCAGAGCCGCGCGCGTGTCGTGTCCGAGTGCGGCGCGTCCGAGCAGCCCGTGTCTCGAAGAACCGACCACGAGCAGGTCGGAGTGCATCATCTCGGCGATCTCGTGCAGCCCGCGGCCGACCGACGTTTCACCGCGCCAGCGGAGATGCGCTTGGACGCCCGCCTCGCGCGCCGCCCGCTCCAGCAGCTCGCGCGCGTGCTCCCGGTCCTCGGCGACCGGCGCATCGGTCCACCGGTACGGCCCGGGAGGGTCCTCATGGAAGACGTGGGCGAGCGTCAGCTCGCCGCCTTTCGCGAGGAGCATCTGCGCGACGGCGATCGCGTCGCGGCCTCCGTCGTGATCACTCACTCCAACCAGTATGTTCCTGAACATCTCGGTTCCTCCTCATACCGGCTGAGGGATCGACGCTCCGACCTTTTCGGCGAGGTCGACAAGCCGCGTGGAGTAGCCCCACTCGTTGTCGTACCACGCCACGACCTTTACCTGCGTGCCGTCGATGACCGAGGTCAGGCCAGCGTCGAAGATCGACGAGTAAGTGGACTTCACGATGTCCGAGGAAACGATCGGGTCCTCGGTGTAGTCGAGGATCCCCGCAAGTGGGCCTTCGGCCGCGGCTGCCGCGAAGGCGGCGTTGACCTCGTCCCTGGTCGTGGGACGCTCGGTCTCGACGGTCAGATCGACGAGCGATCCGGTCGGGGTCGGGACCCTCACCGCGAACCCGTTCAGCTTCCCGTCGAGCTCGGGGATCACCAGTCCGAGGGCCTTGGCGGCGCCGGTCGACGTGGGAATGATGTTGAGCGCGGCCGCGCGAGCGCGGCGCAGATCGCTATGCGGCCCGTCGAGCAGGTGCTGATCCGATGTGTAGGCGTGAACGGTGGTCATGAGGCCATGACGGATCCCGACCGTCCCGTGCAGTACCTTGGCGACCGGTGCCAAGCAGTTCGTCGTGCACGACGCGTTCGAGATGATGTTGTCGACATCCTGGTCGTAGACCTCATCGAAGTTCACACCCAGCACCACGGTCGCGTCAGGCGGCTGGTCCCCCTTGGTGGGAGCGGAGATGATCACCTTGCGCGCGCCGGCCGCCAGGTGCTTCTCCGCGCCGGCGCGGGTGCGGAACCGACCAGTCGATTCGATCACGACGTCGACACCGAGCTCTTTCCACGGGAGCGCGCCCGGGTCGGTTTCCGCGAACGCCTGGACCTCTGTCCCCTCGATCGCAATACCGCCGTTCTGCAGCGCGACCTCTCCCGGGAACCGCCCGAACACCGAGTCGTACTGGAGCAGATGGGCAAGGGTGGGGGCTTGCACCAGGTCGTTGACGGCGACAACCTCGATGTTGGAGTCCTGCTCGTAGGCCGAGCGCAGGAAGCAACGCCCTACTCGCCCGAATCCATTGATGGCAACTCGTACAGGCATCAGAAACCTCTTCTCTGTTTGGTTGTGGGGTACTGCCTTACGTCTCGAGCGACGGCATCGGGGGTGGCGGCGCGGCCGTCTCGACCCTGACGCGGGCATCGACGATCACCGCCCCATCGGGTCCGGCGATCAACGGGTTGCAGTCGAGCTCGACGATCTCGGGATGGGCCTCGACCATCGCGCTGACACGCAGCAGGACGTCCTCGATCGCGGCCAGGTCGCAGCGCGGGGCTCCGCGGTATCCGTCGAGCAGCGGGAACGTGCGCAGCGAGCGCACCATCTCCCGTGCTTCGAGGTCGGTCACCGGGGTGATACGCACCGCGACATCGCTGACCAGCTCCGCGGTGGTCCCGCCCGCGCCGCAAGCGAGCACGGGACCGAAGCTCGGGTCATGGACGACTCCGACGATCAGCTCGACGCCGGTCGGCGCCATCGGCTGCACGACCAAGCCGTCTAGACGGTACCCGGCTCGCGCCACAGCGTCTTCTATCTCGCCCGCAGCGGCGCGCACGGCGTCGGCTCCGTCGAGCCCGAGCCTGACGCCGCCGGCATCGGTTTTGTGCACGAGCCCCGGCGCGCTCGCCTTCAGCGCTACTGTCATGCCGAGCTCAGCGGCCGCTCCGACCGCCCCCTCGGCGTCTCTGACCACACGCGTGGTGATGAGCGGGAGCCCGTAGCAGTCGAACAGCCGCGCGACGCAGCCGGGCGGTAGCCAGGCCTCATCGCTCGCCAGCGCCCTGCTGATGATCGCCGCCGCCTCGACCGTTCTGAGGTCATGGAAGGCTGGCACGGAGCCGGCGTCTCTCGCGCGCCAGCGTGCGTGACGCGCGGCCAGCGCCACGGCGCGAGCGGCACCCTCGGGAAACTCGTAGCCGGGCACCCGCATCTCCTCTGAAGACAGCTCGGCCGGGACCCCGCCGGTGACCATGAACACGGACGCGGTGGCCATGTTCGGGTTGGCCTGGGCAAAATCGTGAATCGCGACGGCGACTTCGGCCGCCGTGGTCACGAGCGCGGGGACGAAGATCGTGATCACCGCGTCGCACGCATCCGTGTCGGCCAGCGTCTGGAGCGTCCGGCGATAGTCGTCAGCGGTGGCGGTCGCGATCATGTCAACCGGGTTGCCAAGCGCCGCGCCCGCCGGGAGGAACTCAGCAAGCTGAGCTCGGACACCGTCCGGCAGCTCCGCAACCTCGACACCGGCCGCCTGGCACGCATCGGCGCACAGGATCCCGGGGCCGCCGCCGTTGGTGACGATCACCACGCGGTCCCCGCGCGGGACCGGCTGCGCCGACAGCAGTGCGGCGACGTCGAAAAGCTCATGCATCGTGTCGGTCCGGATCACCCCCGCCTGTTCGAACAGCGCATCGACGGTGACGTCGGACGCCGACAGCATCGCCCCGGTGTGGGACGACGTCGCGCGGGCACCAGCGGCGGAGCGTCCGCTCTTGACGGCGAGGATCGGTTTCGTGGCCGATACCCGGCGAGCGACTCGCGCGAATTTCCGCGGGTTGCCGAACGACTCGAGGTAGAGCAGCGCGAGCTTGGTGTTCGGGTCCTGCTCCCAGTACTGAAGAAAGTCATTGCCCGAGAGATCAGACTTGTTCCCGACCGAAACGAATGAGGAAAGTCCGACGCCGAGGCGGCTCGCGGCCTCGATGATCGCGATCCCGAGCCCGCCGCTCTGAGACATGAATCCAACCCTGCCCGGAACGGCGACGGGGGGCGCAAACGTCGCGTTCAGACGCACCTCCGGGGACGTATTGAGCACGCCCAGGCAGTTGGGGCCGACGATCCGGATTCCCGCGTCTCGGCACACCTCGAGGAGCTCGCGCTGCCGGGCGGCGCCCTCGGCACCGGCCTCGGCGAAACCCGAGGCAATCACAAGCAGACTACGCACGCCGGCAGCCGCGCATTCGCGCGCGGCTTCAACCACCTCCTCGGCGGGCACCGCGACTATCGCCAGCTCGACCCCGCCGGGAATGTCGCCCACGGACCGGTACGCCGGGAGTGACTGCACGACTGCGGCCTTGTCGTTGACCGCATAGACCGGGCCGTTGAACTCTGCCGCGAGCAAGTTGTGGAGGAGCTCGCCACCTATCGTGCCGCGCCGCCGTGACGCGCCGATCACGGCCACGGAGGTGGGCTCGAGAAAGCTCCGGACCGCGGCCACCGCCCCGATCCGCTCCCGTTCCTCGAACCGTTCGACAGCGTCGGCCGACAACGACGCCGGCATTTCGACCTCGAGCGCGTCCGGCGTGGACCGGAGCTTGACCGGAAAGCCGCTCTCTCGGAACACCTGGATCATCCGGTAGTTGTTCGGCAGCACCTGCGCGAACAGCGTCGAGAACCCGTGCTGCTCGGCCACCTCCGCCAGATGGGCGAGCAAGATGGTCGAGATGCCACGCCCCTGCCACGCGTCCGCGACCAGGAAAGCCACCTCTGCGCGGTTGTAGTCAATCCGGACGTACGCCGCATGAGCGACGATCGCGTGCGGGCTGCCGCTCTCTACTACCAGTCCAAAGCGATCCGCGTAATCAACGTTGACCGACCACTTGGCGGCCCAGTCCAGGTTGACCGTGCCGAAGAAGCGAAACCAGATCGAATCAGGCGAGACCGAATCGAGGAAGGAGCGCATCGCCGGTCCATCGTCGGCCCGGACAGGCCGGACGTGAACGGTTGCTCCATCGCGCAGCATGATCTCGGCCTGCCGGTCCGATGGATATCTCGCCGCAGCGGAGATCGCGCTCATCGCTCTCGCCCACCGTGGCCGTTACGTGCCCGCGTAGACGGCGGCAACGTCGAGCGTCGATAAGACACCCACCGGGTACCCGCTGGCACCGTCGACGACCAACAGGTGCGACACCCCGTGCTCGCTCATCAGCTGCGCCGCGTTCCGAAGTGACTCATCAGCTGAAACCGTCAGCGGCTCGGTGGCGGCCGCTTCGCGAGCCGAGCAGTCGACGCCGGCCGCGAGGGCAGCGACCACGTCCAGATCCGAGACGACGGCAACCGGACGCGCACCGTTTGCGGCCGTGACCAGAACGGCGTGTACTCGGTGATTCGCCATGATTGCTGCAACGTCTTGGAGCGACTCCTCCGCGCCGCAGGTCAGCGTGCCCGGATGCATGCAGTCGCGGACGCGCACATGGGTGATCGCCGGGCTCTGAGTTGGCTGGTTTGTCATGCTGCAAGCCTCGCCGACGGTGAGCAACCGAGCATCCGGGCTCGTCAGCGTGTTGGCATCGGGAAATTACGTATAGGACTCGAGGCACCAAAGCCGGTGACATCGCACGCAACCACAGGCACGGTCGATCTACACTGCCACCTGCTGCCCGGGATCGACGACGGGGCTCGCGATCTCGCGGATGCCGTCGAGATGGCGAAGCAGGCGGCGACCGATGGCATCGCGGCGATCTGCGCTACACCCCACATCCGCGCCGATCACGCGGTGCGCATCGAGGAGCTTCCAGGACGGCAGGCCGAGCTGCGCGCCGCGCTTCGGCAAGCTGGTTGCAACATGCGCGTCCTGCCGGGTGGCGAGGTTGCCGCGGACATGCTCGACGCCCTCGACGATCCCGAACTGGTATCGGTGACACTCGGTGGGTCCGGGCTGTGGATTCTGCTCGAGCCCGTCCCCGGTCCACTCGACGGGCGCGCGGACGAGGCGGTCGGGGCGCTGAATGCTCGAGGCTTCCGCGCACTTCTTGCCCATCCCGAGCGGCACCCTGCGCCTGATCTCGTCGACCGGCTGCGAGGGCTGATCGCGCGGGGCGCCCTCGTCCAGGGAACGGCAGCGTGCTTCACCGAGGAGTCGACGAGTGCCGCGATGCTCACGCTCGTGCGTGCCGGGGTGCTCCACGTTCTCGGAAGCGACGCTCATAGCGCGCGGGCCGGCCGCCGCGTCGAGCTCTCGGCGGCGCTCGAGATCCTTGCCGCCGCGGAGCCTGACCCTGGTCACCTGGAGTGGGTCGCGCACACCGCTCCGTGGGGGATCGTGCGCGGCCAAGCTGTAGTAAGTCCTTTCCGGTCGGCCGACGCTTAACTCCGGACTCGCGCTCCGAGCGCTATCGGGCGGACCGTTACCCGCTCGGCGAGCTGTTCGACAACCGGCCGGCTGCCGGTGCCGAGGCCGTGACGAAGGAAGTTGGCCGAGCCGGCGGCCGCGCCGAGCACCAGGGCTTCGCGGAGCCCCAACCCCCGCGCCCAACCGGCCGCGATGGCGCCCATCATCGCGTCCCCGCAGCCTTCTCGGAACCCGAAGGGAAGCTCCGGCGGCACGATCTCAAACGCGTCATCGTCACCGGCCAGCACGAGGATTGGAGCATCCGCCCGGGTCACCGCAACCGCCGCGGCGCCGGCCGCGAGCAATCGCCGCGCCCCATCGAGCGCTCGGTGCCCGTCGACCGGACCGCGCACATACTCGGCGAGCTCCCAGTCGTTCAGCTTCACCAGATCGGGCCGGTGCGTCAACACGTGGTCAAGTCGCGGCGTCGACAGGTCGACGATTACCGGCACCCCGGCCGCGCGCACGTCCGCGGCCAGCGTCTCGTATACGTCGGCTGGAAGCCCCTCGCCTGGGAACGGGTTACACAGGACGAGGACCTCGCTCGCGAGCGCCGCCGCGCAGGTCGCAGCCACGAGATCATCGATCTCGTGCCGCTGGGGGACCGGCCGCGCCCCATTCGCGACCAGGCGTCTTACCCCCGTGCGCCGGTCGACGACATAGCTGCCGCTGAATCCCGCCGTGTGGACGACCCGGCGCTCTCCAGGAAGCGCCTCGAGCAGCGGGAGCAGCGCCGCGCCGGTCTCGCCTCCGAGGAATCCGCACAGTATCGGCCATGCCCCGAGCTCACCCGCCATCCGCGCCACCCATACGCCCTGGCCGGCCGCGTGTACGTGGACCTGATCGACCGAGCCGCTCGCCTCGATCGTGATGCTGAGCAGCGGATCGGGTCCGAACACGGCGACGGGAAGCTGCTCGGTAGCGTGCGGCATCTCAGTGCGACCGTTGACGATGTCTGAGACGGACACATCCGGATAACGCCGCAGCGATGTTGCACTGTTTCCCGTATCGCTCGGGTGGGGGAGCGACGATGACACGCGCTGGGCGCACGACTACCGTCGCAGTCATGACTGCCAACAGCCAGGACCGGAATTCGTCGCCGGCTCGGGTGCCGTTCGCGAACATGTACGAAGAGTTGCGCAAGCGCAACGAGCGCCACGCCGATCTCGTTCGTGCCCGCGAGATGCGTGCTCGAATCGAGCGGGCTCTACAAGCCGCACGGCAACGAGCGACGCGAGAACGAGGCTGAGCGTGCCCGGCCGCGAGCGATTGCGGGTCGTGATCGCCGGCGGTGGTGTCGCTGCACTCGAAAGCTTGCTGGCGCTCAGAGCCCTGGCGGGTCACCTGATCGACGTCACCCTGATCTCGCCGACGACCGAGTTTGTGTACCGTCCGGTGACCGTCGCCGAGGCCTTCGACAGGGCGGAGGCGCGGGGCTACGACCTCCGGGAGATCCTCGCGGATCAGGGGGGCAACGGGTTCATCCACGACTCTCTGGCCGACGTCGAAACCCGCGGCCGGATTGCGGTGACCGTGGACGGACGGAGGATTCCGTACGACGCGTTGTTGGTGGCCACGGGAGCCGTGCCCGGCGTCCCGTTCCCGGGTGCGTTCACGTTCCGCGGCCGGGACGACGTCCCGGCTCTGCGCGGTCTGCTGCACGACCTGACCTCCGGTCGGGCCGGGTCAGTGGTACTCGCGCTCCCGTCGGCACGAATGTGGCCGCTGCCGCTCTACGAGCTCACGCTGATGACCGCAGCTTTCCGAAACGAACATGGTGCGAGCGACGTCAAGGTCACGCTGGTCACTCCCGAGGAAGAGCCGCTTGAGCTGTTCGGTCCCGCTGCCACCGAAGCGGTGTGCTCGCTGCTCGAGGCGCGGGGCGTCACCGTCCGATCCTCGTCGCTGCCCGCGCTGGTGCGGGGCCGCACGCTGTTGCTAGCCGGCGGAGCAGAGGTGTTCGCCGATCGGGTGATCAGCCTGCCCGTGCTCGCAGGCCCCAAGCTGCCAGGCCTCCCCCACGACCAGCACGGCTTCATCCCGGTCGACAAATACGGCCAGGTCAGCGACGTCGAGCATGTCTTTGCCGCGGGCGACGTGACCGCGTTCCCGCTGAAGCAGGGAGGTCTCGCGGCTCAGCAGGCCGACGCGGCGGCCGGAGCGATCGCGGCCCTGGCCGGCGCGGCCGTCACACCCGAGCCGTTCCGCCCCGTGCTCCGTGGACTCCTGCTCACGGGGGGCGCGCCGCTGTACCTGCGCTCCGAGCCGCAGCGACTCGGGCACGAGGCGACGGTGGCGATCGAAGCGCCCGCAGAGCGCCGGCCCTGGCGCGATGCGTCGGCGGCGGCCGGGCAGGCGCTGTGGTGGCCACCGGCGAAGATCGCCGGTCGATACCTGGCCCCATACCTCGCCACCGCGCGCCCGTCGCCGCTCAGCTCGGGCGTGCTCGAGGACCGGATCCCCGTACCCGGCCCCCGCGTATCGGACGAAGAGTATGTCGATGCGCTCGCGCTCGCGCTGTTGCTCGCCGACTGCGACGCGCGGTGGGGCGACTACGCGTCTGCTCTGAACGCGCTGGACGCCGCCGAAGCGCTCCAGGGCGGGCTGCCGCCCGAGTATGAAGCCAAGCGGCGCGAGTGGCGCGCCGAAGATCGCCTAGCCCACCGGTGAACGACGCCGGAGCCTTGATATGAGAGTTCTTGTTGCAGTCGCCAGCCGCCACCACGGAACCCACGAGATCGCCCAGGCGATCGCAACCGGGCTGATCACACGCGGCCTCGAGGCCGAGGCCGTTGCAGTCGAACAGGTCACGACCCTGGACGGGTACGACGCTGTCGTACTCGGAAGCGCCGTTTACATGGGGAGATGGCTAGCCGAGGCTCGCCGATTCGCGCAAGTGCGCACCCCGGACCTATGCATGATGCCGGTGTGGCTCTTCAGCTCCGGCCCGGTCGGCCCAGTCGATCATCCAATCCCGGCGGGGACGCCGGCCGACGTTCCCGTGCTGATGCGACTGACTCGTGCGACCGGTCACCGCACATTCGCCGGTCGGCTCGAAATGCGGCATCTGCATTTCGCCGAGCGGGCGATCGTCCGCACGATCCACGCGCCCGAGGGAGATAGCCGGGACTGGGATGCCATCGATCGCTTCGCCGGCGAGATCGCTGATGAACTTGTCGGCGCATATGCCGGCGTAGCCTGAAGCGCGCCCGGGCCCGCCCGGGTGGATCCCCGGACGGGCGAGGCGCGGGCGCTTAGGCGAGCGCCGGCTCGGCCGCACGCTCGGCGGCCGAGGGCCGCTCGGACCCAGTCAGCACGACCTTCAGCGCACCCGTGTTGGCCGCATCGGCGAACGTGTCGTACGCGCTCATCGTGTCTCCCATGGCGAACCGATGGGTCGCGAACAGCGACGGGTCAAGCCGTCCGCTCGCGATTAGCCTCATCAGCTGCGGGATGCTGAAAGTGTCGACCAGTCCGGTCGTCACCGTCACATCGCGGATCCACAGCTTCTCCAGGTGCAGCGTCGCGGGCTTACCGTGGACGCCGATGTTCGCGAGCCGGCCACCAGGGCGGATCAGCTCGGCGGCGAGCTCGAACGTTGCGGGAACTCCGACTGCCTCGAAGGCGCAGTCGGCCCCGAGACCGTCCGTCAGCTCCATGATCTTCTCGACGGCGTCTTCGATGCCATTGTTGATCGTCATGTCGGCCCCGAACCTCCGGGCTCCTTCCAGGCGGCTGTCGGCGAGGTCGATGGACACGATCCGTCCCGGTGTGTACAGCTTGGCGGTCAGGATCGCCGCTAGCCCAATCGGGCCCGCGCCGACGATCGCAACCGTGTCTCCCGGCGAGACCATCCCGTTCAGCACGCCGACCTCGTACGCCGTCGGGAGAATGTCGGCGAGGAACAGCACCTGTTCGTCGGTGAGTCCGGCAGGAACCTTGTACACGGAATTATCGGCGAATGGCACGCGCGCATACTCGGCCTGAAGACCGTTGATCAAGTGCCCGAAGATCCAGCCCCCGCCGCCGAGACACTGTCCGTAGCGCCCCTCCTTGCAGAAGCGGCACCGGCCGCAAGAAGTGACGCACGAGATCAGCACCCGATCGCCTGGCTTCACCGTGGTGACACCGGCTCCGATCTCCTGGACGGTCCCGACCGCCTCGTGGCCGAGTATCGTCCCCGCCGTTGTCTCCGGCACGTCGCCCTTGAGAATATGCAGGTCGGTGCCGCAGATCGTGCTGGTGTCGATGCGAACGATGATGTCCGTCGGCTCCCAGATCGTGGGATCCTCGACAGAGTCCCAACCGCGCTCACCAGGCCCGTGATAGACGAGAGCTTTCATAATCGCGTCTCCTATCGGTGTGGGTGGTTTGCGGGAGAGTAGGTACGCGGCAGAGCCGCGCCATCGGGGGTTTTCCCCAATCGCGGCACGTGGTAATGCGCACATGGCCTCGTTGTTGCCGCCAACGCTGGCCTGGTCACAGGGCGAGAGCCTCGACTCATGCGAATCGACGAGAGAAAAGCTGCCGTTGCGGTCGTGTCTTCGAGCTCGATGAGGTGCTCGCCTGGCGATCCGAGGACGGAAACTGGTCTGGACAAGATGCTGCTCGGGATCAAGCAGCGAGCCGAGCGGCTTGTCGGCTCGCGAGTCGCCTGACTACAGCGTCCAGTAGTGCCCGATGTGAGCAGCCGCCCGCGAGGTCACGAACGGATCCGGTGCGATCGATTCGGCCGTTCCGATGCCCGATAGCGCCGCGATCGTCGCCATCACGGATTCCGTCACCGCCGGCGGGTGGTAGCCGCCCTCGAGGACCGCACCGACAGGCACATCGAGCATCCCGGCCATGTCCCGGACGTGGCATGCCATCTGCGCGAACGAGCGCGCGTCGAGCAGGCAGTGTGCGAGCGGGTCGGCGCGGTGGGCATCGAAGCCAGCGGAGATCAGGACGAGCTGTGGGCCGAACTCGAGGGCGGCAGGGATGATCACGTACTCGAGCGCGGACACCCACGTCTCCTCGTCCGACCCATGTGGCACCGGCACGTTGATCGTGAATCCGCGACCCTCGGCGGACCCCGCGTCGCTCACCTCGCCGGTTCCCGGGAACAGGCCGAGCTCGTGAATGCTCGCGAACAGGACGTCGGAGCGGCGCCGGAAGATGTCCGCGGTCCCGTTGCCGTGATGAACATCCCAATCAATGATCAGGACGCGTTCGGCGCCGCAGTCGCGGATCGCCAGCTCGGCGGCGATCGCGATGTTGTTGAACAGGCAGAAGCCCATCGCGTAGTCTCGACCGGCGTGATGACCTGACGGTCGCATCGCGCTGAAGCCGCCGCGGGCCTCGCCGGCCATCAGGGTTCTCACCAGCTCACAGGCGGCGCCGACGGCATGTAGCGCGGCCTGGTAGGAGGCCTCTCCGACGAACGTGTCCGGGTCGATCTGGCCACCTCCGGCGGCGCAAAGATCCCGGATCCTTTTCACGTGCGAGGCGGTGTGCACGAGTTCGAGCTCCCGCTCGGATGCTGCCGGCGCGTCGCGCACGTCGCAGCCGAGCCAGCCCACGCGGGCCATCGCCGCCTCGATCGCCACGATCCGCTCCGGCGTGTCCGGATGATCAGGCGAGAACAGACGCGGGTCGTGCTCCAGCGAGGACGGATGGCGGAAGTAGAGCAAGGGAGAGTTCCTCGGGTCGGAGGCGACCGCTCAACCTTCGGTGGGGGGTTCCGGAGGCACCGCGAGCACCGGGCACGGCGCGATATGCAGCAAGCGTTGTGTGACGCCTCCGAGCAAAAGGCCGGCGATCGCCGTCCGCCCGCGGGTACCGACGACGATCAGGTCGGAATGCTCCTGGGCGGCGATCTCGGCAATGGCGTGTGCGGCGCCGCCGACCTTGCTGCGGGTCATCTCCAGCGTCGCCTTGGTCCCGTTGCTCGACAACTCGGCCACCTGGCGCTAAATCTTCTGCTGGATCTCGGACTCGTTGGCGTGGACGGGAAAGGTGCCGCCCCCCTTGCCCGGGAGCGTGAATTCCTCGCAGTACACGACGGTCACCGATCCGGCTCCCTCGGCGGCAAGCGCCTTGGCATGCGCGAGCGCTCGATCTGCGGCCTCAGAGCCGTCGGTCGCCCACATCACCTTCTTGTACATCGTTGCTCCTCTGCTCCGGATCGATGGATCGGTTAGCTCACACCGGGCGCCAGGTCACGCCTCGCCCCACGCGAGCACGCCGGCCATGTCCAGCGTCGAGAGAATCCCGATCGGACGGCCCGCCTCGGCATCGGTGACCACCAGGTGGCTGACGTGATGAGTGAGCATCGTCTCGCCCGCCTCCCGCAACGGTGCGTTCGGCCCAACGGTGATGACCGGCTGTCGGGCGAGGTCCCTCGCCGTCGCCTCTCGCTCTTCCCGAATCCCCGCTGCGACCAGATCGAGATCCGAGATGATCCCCCACACGAAGCACTCCGGCTTCTCATGCGAGATGCCGACCACCGCGACGCAATGGACGTGATGGGTGGCCATCAGCTGTGCCACCTCCGTCGCCGTTGCATCGGGCTCGCACGACAAGATCCCAGGATGCATCGCATCCGAAACGGTCGCGTGCTCCAATGACGGCATCAGATAGCTGCCGTGATAAGTCTGAATGGCGGTCTCGGGCATGGCTCTCATCTCCTCGTGATTTCGCTCACCACAAACCTAAGACCGACGTTGGTCGGCGTGATCCGCCGGCCACCGAACGACCACTGCGGGTTTTCCGCAGATCCGGTGTCAGGCCAGAGCAACGGCCTCGCGACCCGCGTATCGCGCTCGGTTCCCGAGCTCCTCTTCGATCCGTAGAAGCTGGTTGTACTTGGCCACGCGCTCCGATCGAGCGGGTGCACCCGTCTTTATCTGGCCGACGCCGGTGGCAACGACCAGGTCGGCGATAAACGTGTCCTCGGTCTCGCCGGAGCGATGCGAGATGACCGCCCGGTATCCCGCTTCGTGCGCGAGCGCGATCGTGTCGAGCGTCTCGGTAAGCGTTCCGATCTGATTGAGCTTGATCAGGATCGAGTTGGCAACGCCGCGTTCGATGCCCTCGCGGAGAATCGCGGGATTGGTGACGAAGATGTCGTCGCCGACGAGCTGGAGCCGGCTGCCGAGCCGCTCGGTGAGATGACGCCACCCCTCCCAGTCCTGCTCGGCCATCCCATCCTCCAGCGAAAGTACGGGGTATCGGTCGGTGACCGTCGACCAGTAGTCGACCATCTCCGCGGACGTGAGCGATCGTCCTTCGCCGGCGAGTTCATATCGGCCCTCCTTGAAAAACTCGCTCGCGGCCGGGTCCAGGCAGATCGCGAGGTCCTCGCCCGGGCGATACCCCGCTGCGCCGATCGCACTGACGAGCAACTCCAGGGGCGCCTCGTTTGAGGGAAGGGCCGGGGCGAAGCCCCCCTCGTCCCCCACGGCCGTGCTCAGCCCTCGGCTTCTGAGGGTCCGTTGAAGCTCGTGGTACACCTCCGCGCCCATCTGGATCGCTTGCGCAAACGAGTCGGCGCCGACGGGCGCGATCATGAATTCCTGAAAATCGACCGGGTTGTCGGCATGCACCCCGCCGTTGAGCACGTTCATCGTTGGCACGGGCAACAGCCTCGCGTCCGCACCCCCGAGGTAGCGCCACAACGGCTCACCCGCGTCGGCTGCGGCTGCACGGGCGGCGGCCATCGATACCCCGAGAATCGCGTTCGCTCCGAGACGGGTCTTGCCGTCGGTGCCGTCTAGCTCGATCAGCCTGTCGTCGAGTCGTCGCTGGTCACCGACATCCAGACCCGCTACGGCCGCCGCGATCTCGCCGTTGACGTTTCCGATCGCGCGTTCCACTCCCTTGCCGCCGAAGGCACCGCCTCCGTCTCGCAGTTCAAGCGCTTCCCGGGTTCCCGTCGATGCCCCGGACGGAACCGCGGCGCGGCCCGAAGCCCCGGAGACGAGTCGGACGTCGACCTCGACCGTCGGGTTGCCCCGGCTGTCGAGGATCTGGCGGGCGTGGACATGCTCAATCTCAGTCATGGGTCCTCCGGTCGGCTCGGATGCTGCGTGCGGGTCGATCGCGACCCTACACGTCGGGCTGCCGCGCCATCGGAATAAACCCGCGGTGTTCGCACGGGTTCGCCCGCCGGTGATCGTGTAACTAGAGCGGATGGCCCAGGGCGCCGGCCCGCCTACGGTGCGAGCGTGGGATCGTTGATTGAGAACCGCACGTTCGACGAGATCGAGATCGGTGAGAGCGCCACCCTCGAGCGCACCCTGACGTGGGAGGACATCGAGCTGTTCGCGGTCATGTCGGGCGACGTGAACCCCGCCCATGTCGACGAGGAGTACGCCCGCAGCGACATCTTCCATGCGATCGTCGCGCACGGCATGTGGGGCGCCTCGCTGATCTCCACGCTGCTGGGCACTCGGCTGCCCGGGCCGGGCACGATCTACCTCGGGCAGACGCTGTCCTTCCGCCGCCCGGTCACGATCGGGGACACGATCACCGTGTCGGTGACGGTGGCGTCGAAGGACCCCGAGCGCGGGCGCGTGGTGCTCGATTGCCGCTGTGTCAATCAACGCGGGGACACTGTGATCGATGGAAAGGCCAGCGTGCTCGCGCCGACCGAGAAGGTCCGGCGACCCCGGTTCGTGCTCCCGGACGTGTCGCTGCAGGAGCACAGCCGAGGCTCGCAGTCGGCCCCGACGCCGCCTGCGTAGTTCTCCGCAGGCCCCCTGTGGGGGCCGGCGGATGAGAGACCTCCCACGGTCACGGAGACTGCGCGAACGAGTCACGCAACCGTCCGGTCCTCTGTGGGATCGCGCTAAGGAGGATCCATGTCTGAAGCAGTCATAGTCGATGCAATCCGCACGCCCATCGGGCGGGCGATCAAAGGGACGCTGCGCGATCTGCGGGCCGACGACCTTGCCGCGATCCCCCTGCGCGCGCTCGTCGAGCGCAACCCGGGAGTCGACTTCTCAGAGACCGTCGACGTGATGATGGGTTGTGGGTTCCCCGATCACGAGCAGGGCTACAACATTGCTCGCAACGCGACGTTGCTCGCCGGTCTCGATCACCACATCCCGGGGGTCACCGTCAACCGCTTCTGCGCATCTTCGCTTCAGACGATCCGAATGGCGTTCCACGCGATCAAGGCCGGCGAGGGCGACCAGTACATCGCGGCGGGCGTTGAGGCCACATCGCGCGGCGCCGGCATGACGCTTCCCGTGGCCAACCCCAAGCTCGATGGCACCAACGGCACCGGCTACAACGTCTACATCCCGATGGGGCTGACGGCCGAGAATGTGGCCGAGCGCTGCAAGGTCAGCCGCGACGCCCAGGACGAGTGGGCGGCTCTATCGCAGGCGCGCGCCTGCGCGGCGCGCGAAAGCGGGCACTTCGACCCCGAGATCGTGGCGGTGGACATCCCGGAGACGCACGACGCCGGGGGCGACGTCATCGCCGCGCACACCGTCACCAGGGACGACGGCCCTCGCGCCGGCACGACCGTCGAGTCACTCTCGAAGCTGAAGCCCGCGTTCAAGCCGAACGGCACCGTGACCGCGGGCAACGCCTGCCCGCTCAACGACGGCGCGGCCGCGGTGCTGGTGATGTCCGAGGAGAAGGCCCGTGAGCGCGGTCTCAAGCCGCGGGCCCGGATCGTGGCGTCGGCGGCGG